>Ga0187777_10000613_pt1 | contig 23953 bp, 21 predicted proteins | sample 1015_Q2_SP5_10_M_FD_132416 | JGI IMG/M metagenome (GOLD analysis project Ga0187777, IMG submission 132416) | Tropical peat soil microbial communities from peatlands in Department of Meta, Colombia - 1015_Q2_SP5_10_MG | ecosystem: Environmental > Terrestrial > Soil > Wetlands > Peat | place... | reverse complement strand
CGCCGTCCATGGTCTCGATGGGCCGGACGGTGATGCCGGGCACGTCCATGTCGACGAAGAGAGCGGTGATCCCCCGGTGCGCGGACTCGATGGTGCCGGTCCGGGTGAGCAGCACGCAGCGCTGCGCGTACTGGGACAGGCTCGTCCACACCTTCTGGCCCGTCACACGCCACCCGCCATCGGTGCGGACGGCGCGGCAGGCGAGCGAGGCCAGGTTGCTGCCCGTGCCCGGCTCGGAGAATCCCTGGCACCACACCTCGTCGCCGCGCAGCAGCGGCGGGATCATCTGCGCCGAGAGCTCGGGCGGGGCAAAGCTGATCACCGAGGGGCCGAGCACCTCCGGCATCGAATAGAGCCCGGGCTCGACCAGGTCGCGGGCCGTGACTGCTTCGCTCAGGTACGCGCGCAGCAGCGTCGAACCGCCGAAGCCGCCGACGCGCTCGGGCCATCCCCACCGCGCCCAGCCGGCGTCGAACGCCAGGCGACGGATCTTCGCGATCTGCGCCATCTTGTGGTCGAGGGTGCCCGCCCCGTCGAACGGCCGAGCGAGCTCGTCGGCGTTCGCGTCGAGCCACGCGTCCAAAGAGCTGCGGAAGACGTCGAGCTCCAATGCGGCTTCCTCCTCGAGTGGACGCGTCGGCCACGGTAACGCGCAGGCGACGAGGCAGCAGCCGCGTTCGCTTCCTGCACCGACGTCGACCAAGATGGCCAGCCGGGGAGTCCAGGAGGCGAGGAGCACGCGCGCGCGATGGAGGCTGAAGAGCTCGAACTGTTCGAGCACAGCTTGCGCGCCGCCGCGCAATCGAGCGGCGACGACCTCGACGCGGCGTTGCGCGAGCTCGGCTGGCACGAGGCGTTGTCGGTCGATCCCGCCGCGGCGGTGTCGACCCTGTTCCGGCTCCTGGGCGAGGCCAACGCCACGTCGTCCGCACTCGGCCATGTCCTGGGTGACGCCCTCGGCGTCGACGACGTGCTGCCCGTCGTGATGCCCGCGCTCGGCCGCACGGCGCCGCCCGGCCGCACCGCGGGGAGTCGCGTCGTCGTTCGGGGTCTCGCGACGAGCAACGCGGACCGCCTGCTCGTGGTGGCCACCGGTGACGAGACCGTCGTCGGCACCGTCGCGGTCGGCGATCTCTCGGCGCGCGAGATCCACGGGCTCGACCCCTCGCTCGGTCTGGTCGAGCTCACCGGCGATGCGGCACACGCTGAGGTCCGCGAGACCGACTGGACACCTGCACTCGCGCGCGCCCAGCTCGCGGTCGGCCACGAGCTCGTCGGCGCCTCGCGCGCGATGCTCGGCCTCGCACGCGAGCACGCTCTGCACCGGATCCAGTTCGGGCAGCCGATCGCCAAGTTCCAGGCCGTCCGCCACCGGCTGGCCGAGACGCTCGTCGCCATCGAGGGTGCCGACGCCGTGCTCGCGGTCGCCTGGCAGGAGGCGCGGCCGCAGACGGCGGCGATGGCCAAAGCGCTCGCGGGGCGCGCGGCGCGAACTGCGGCGCGTCACTGCCAGCAGGTCCTCGCCGGCATCGGGTTCACGACAGAGCACGACCTGCACCGCTACATCCGGCGCGTCCTCGTCCTCGACGAGCTGTTCGGCTCCTCGGCGCGCCTGACCACCGACCTGGGCCGCGACCTGCTCGAGACGGGAACACTGCCGCCTCTTGCTCCACTCTGACCGGGCGCGTTGTCCGAGCGCGGCCGGAGCGGGATCATGGGCTGATGGCGCTGGCGGGTGCACGGGGCCGCACGGTCGGATGCTGTCCGACGCACGGCGAGGTGTTCGGCGTGAAGGAGCCGGCGGGCCCGCGGTTCCCCTTCATCCGGTACGCCGTGCGCCGCGTGAAGGTCGCGCTCGGTCCGTATCACTGTCCACAGTGCGGACAGCCCCTCACGCAGCTCGCCGAACCGCGCGAAACGCGCGTGCCCTCGGAGGACGGGACGGACCCGCGCCTCGCGGAGCTGCTGGCCGACCGGACGTACGCGGTGCGGGTGCGCGGTCTGGTGAAGTCGTACGCGAGCGTGCCCGCGGTCCAGGGAATCGACCTGGACATCCGGCGCGGCGAGATCTTCGCGTTGCTGGGACCCAACGGGGCCGGCAAGACCACCACTTGCGAGATCCTGGAGGGATACCGCAGCAGAGATGCAGGCGCGGTGTCGGTGTTGGGTTGCGATCCCAACCGTGCGCGTGACCGGTTGAAGCCGCAGATCGGGATCGTGCTGCAGACCACCGGCGTCGAGCGTTACCTGACGGTGCGCGAGACCGTCAGCATGTACGCGGGCCTGTATCCGCATCCGCGGCCGGTCGACGAGGTCATCGACCTCGTCGGCTTGGGAGCGAAACGCGACGAGCGGGTCATCCGGCTCTCCGGCGGTCAGCAACGCCGTCTCGATGTCGCGATCGCGCTGTCCGGAGACCCCGATCTGCTGTTCCTCGACGAGCCGACCACCGGTTTCGACCCCTCCGCGCGCCACGAGGCATGGGACGTGATCAAGAACCTCGCGGCGTTGGGCAAGACCGTGCTCTTGACCACGCACTACATGGACGAGGCGCAGTTCCTCGCCGATCGGGTCGCGGTGATGGCGGCCGGTCGGATCGTTGCCGAGGGGCCGCCGGCGACCCTGGGGAAGCGTGATCGCGCCCAGGCCGAGATCCGTTTCCGACTGCCGGAGCACACCGTGTTGCCCGCCCACGTCGATGCCGCCGCGCGCAGCGACGGTTTCGTCGAGATGCGCGTCGACGACCCGGTTCGCGCGCTCCACGAGCTGACGAGCTGGGCCATCCAGCACCGCGTCGAGCTCGACGGGCTCGAGGTCACGCGACCGACCCTCGAGGACGTCTATCTGTCGCTCACCGCTCCGCCCGAGGGACAGGACACTTCGGAGCCGCCCACGCCACAGGCCGACACGCCGTGACGACGCTGCGCCTGACGTTGTCGCAGATCCGGTACGTCAACAAGGCCTTCTGGCGCAACCCGTCCTCCGCCTTCTTCACGTTCGCGTTCCCACTCATGTTCTTGGTGATCTTCACCGCACTCCTGGGCAACTCCACGCAGCACCTCGGCAGGATCTCGGTGAAGACGTCCACCTACTACGTCGCGGCGATGGCCGCGTTCGCGGTGATCACTGCCTGCTACAACAACATCGCGATCGGTGTCTCGTTCCAGCGCGACGCCGGTGTCCTGAAGCGCATCAACGGGACACCGTTGCCGAACGCGTCGTTCATCGCAGCGCGGATCATCCACGCGGTGCTCATCTCGTTCCTGCTCGTCGCACTGACGGCCGCCTTCGGTCGCGCCTTCTACAGCGCCGACATTCCGTCCGGGATCACGCTCGTGCGGTTCGTCGTCGTGCTGGCGGTCGGTGCCGCGGCATTCTGCGGCCTCGGACTCGCGATCACCACGGTGATCCCCAACGGCGACGCCGCCGCACCGATCGTGAACGCCAGCATCCTCCCGTTGCTGTTCCTGTCGGGGATCTTCATCGCGTTCGACAACGGCACGCCGTCGTGGATCCAATGGATCGCCCGGATCTTCCCGGTCCGGCACTTCGCGGCCGGCATGCAAGCCGGCTTCCTCGGCACGCCGTTCCACTGGAGTGACGTGCTCGTCGTCGCCGCGTGGGGGGTCGCGGGTCTCCTGCTCGCCGTTCGCTACTTCAGCTGGGAACCGCGTACGGGATGACCCGCACGAGATGTACCCGACTGCGATCAGCCGTTCCAGCGGCGCCCCGACGCCCTCGCCGAAGTCCGGCTCGTCGTCGTCGTGGTCTTCGCAACCATCTCGACACCTCTACTTCGCGAGATCGCGTACCGGCTCCGCCCCGACCGCGGTGAGCAAAATGGGCGCGGCGACGAGCTTGCACGAACGGCTGCCTCCACCGAGCACGATGCGTTCCCGCTCCATCACGCGCTCGTCGACCCAGAGTGGCAGGCCCGGTGGCAGCGCGAGCGGTGTGACACCACCGATCGCCATGTCGGTGAGGGTCTCGACGTCGCCGGGACTGGCGAAGCTCGCCTTGCGCGTGCCCAGCCGGCGACGAACGACACCATTGACGTCGAGGCGCGTCGTCGCGAGCACGACGCACGCAGCGAACACGGGCGGGTCCGACTTGCCCACGACGACCACGCAGTTCGCCGCGTCCTCGAGCGCGTAGCCGTACGTGGCACAGAACTCGGTGGTGTCGGCCCGCGCCGGGTCGCACCCGACGACCTCGAACGGCACGCCCGAGGCCGAGGCCGCCGCGTGCACGCGATCCTCGATGCGGTCGGCGTTCACGCGATGGCGGCGACTGCACGCACGTACGCGCTGATCAGCGGGTGGGGGCGACCCGGCGCACCCCACACCCCGTCGACTCCCGCCAGACCACCGGCACCGGGACGCCCGATTCACAGGCCACGTGCAGGACCGCGGGCTCGATCGACTCCTGTGGCTCGGGGTCGCCGTGACGATCACCGGCGACGGCAACGACGACACGCCCGTCGATCACCCGACAACCATAGAGACAGCTCGACCGTCGCGCACCGAGTCGTTGACCCACCGAAGCGCCTGTGCTCGAATTCCGGAGCCTCATGCAGTTCCGACCGCACCACGTGGCCCTGAGCGTCCGCGACCTGCCGGCGACCATCGCCTTCTACCGGACCTTCGGCTTCGAGCCGGTGTTCCGGATGGACGACGTCGACCTGTCGATCGTGCACCTCGCGGGACCCGACGGTGCCGGCATCGAGGTGTTCCACTACCCCGAGAACGAGGGTGCCCCTCGGCTGCAGGCGAGCCCCGGGAACGACATGCAACAAGTGGGCGTGAAGCACGTCGCGTTCGACGTCGACGACGTGCACGCCGTTCGCGCCGGCCTCGAACGCGCGGGCCACCAGGTCACCGAGATTCGCCACGGTCGTGCGGGGGTCGACTACTTCTTCGTCACCGATCCCGACGGCATGTGGGTCGAGGTCCTCTGCGACGAGCGCGACCTGCCCGCCGACGTCACGATCGAGCGCGAGCGGTAGCGCGACCGGCCATCCACTCGGCTCGGGGGAGGTAGCCCGGCGTCGCGCGGCACTCGGCCTCCGTGTCCGCGTAGATGACCTCGTCGCTCTTCTCCAAGTCGAGCGGATGACCGAAGGGCTGGGGCACGTACCACGGCGTGTCTGTATAGACCTCGACCGTGTTGCCCTCCGGGTCGTTGCAGTAGACGGACCACGCGTTCCCGTGATTGAGACCGAAGAGATCGGTCGCGCCTTCGGCGGTCGCGTGTGCCGCCGCCCCTCGCAACTCTGCGAGCGTGTCGACCTTGAACGATAGTTGCATCACCGTCGAGAACTCGGCGTCGGGGGGACGGCCCGACACGAGCACGAGTTGGTGGTGCTCACCGGGTTCGCTGCTCAGGAACACCAGGTCGTGGGGAAACGCGTTGCCCCGCCCCCGATCGGTGACCTCGAGCCCGAACGCTCGGGTGTAGAACCGGGTCATCCGCTCGATGTCCCAGACGTACACGCCGACGTGCCGGAGGTTCGGCGTGACCCGGCTCCCTCCCCCGGAACGGCTCGCTGCTTCCGCCATCACGCGCTCCCTTCGTCGACGACGACGTTCGTGAGCGTGCCGACACCGTCGATCACCACGTCGACCTGATCGCCATCCTTCAGGAACCGCGGCGGGTCGCGCGTGAACCCGACGCCAGAGGGTGTGCCGGTGGAGAGCACGTCGCCGGGATACCAGGGAAGCGCCTGCGACGTGTAGCTCACGAGGTACGGGATGTCGAACGCGAGACTCGCGACCGACTCGTTCTGGAGCTCTTCACCGCTCACGACGGTGCGTACGCGCAACGCGTGGTGGTCGGCGATCTCGTCGGTCGTGACGAGCCACGGACCGAAGCCGCCGCTGCCCAGGAAGTTCTTCCCCATGCCGTACTGGCGAGTGTGGAACTGCCAGTCACGCACACTCGCATCGTTGAAGCACGCGTACCCCGCGACATGAGTGAGTGCGCTGTTCTCGTCGATGTGCGCGCCGCCTCGACCAATCACGATCGCCAGCTCTCCCTCGTAGTCGAATTGTTCGGAGACCCTCGGTCTGAGCAGTGCTCCTCGGTGGGGCACGAGCGTCTCGGCGTAACGCTGGAAGATCACGGGGTACTCGCCGACCTCGCGACCGGCCTCCTCCGCGTGCGCGACGTAATTCACGCCCACACAGAGGATCTTCGTCGGGCGCGGAATAGGTGGGAGGAGCACGCAGTCGGCGAACGGTACGGACGCGCTACCGCGCTCGACTCGTTCACGAGCGGCGTCGAGCCCGCCGTCGGCGCCGATCAACTCGGCCAGGGTGGTCGCGGCGGCTGTGCCGGTGAGGTCCACCACGTCCTCGTCCACCACCGCGCCGAAGCGCTCGCGGCCCGATTCCGAGAACGACACGAGCTTCATTCGCGTCAACTCCCCGTCAGCAGCGCGGCGGCGGCGAAAGGGCCGACGCCGTTGGTGACGACGGCAACCTCGGCACCGGGAACCTGGCGAGCACCGCACTCGCCCCGCAGTTGGCGCGTCGCCTCGATGCAGAAGTTCGCTCCGTGCCGGCGCCCGACGTTGCACGCACCCCCGTCGGTGTTGACGGGAACGCGACCACCGAGCCTCGTGTGGCCACAGGCCACGAACGGACCCGACTCCCCGGGGCGGCACAGGCCCAGGGCCTCGAGCCACTGGAACGTGATGATCGTGAACCCGTCGTAGAGGTGCGCGCAGTCGACGTCCGTCGGACGCAAGGAGCTCCGGGACCAGAGGGTTCGTGCGCACTGTGTGGGCGCGGTCCGGGTCATGTCGGGCAGCGTCTCGAACCCGTCGTACACCGCCGACATCGCGTACGAGTCGACGAAGACCGGCGGTTTCCGGCAATCGCGGGCGCGCGCCTCGGTCGTGAAGATGACCGCCGACCCGGCGTCACAGGGGTAGTCACAGTCGAGGATGCGAACGGGCTTGCTGACGTACCGGGCGGCGAGGTAGTCGTCGATCGTCAGCGGATCGCGCACCAGCGCATCGTCGTTCCGCCGCGCGTGCTCGCGCTGGGCGACCGCGTGCGCGGCGAACTGTTCCTCCGTGGTGCCGTACTCGATCATGTGGCGGCGCGTCATCAAGCCGGCCCAGTGGGTCGGCGCGATGGACCCGAACGGGACGGTGAATTGCCCGGGGTCGCGATTGCCGTCCATCGCCGGTGGCATCGTGACGCTGGCGGGAGTCCGTTGGATCAACCGGATCACGATGCACGTGTGGCACAGCCCGGCCTGGATCGCCGCGATCGAGTGCACCGCCGGATAGAGGAAGGCGGGACCGAGCTCGGCGTCGAGGAACCAGTCGAGAGGCGTGATCCCGAGCATCCATGCGTTGGCGATCGCGAAGCCACCCATGGTCGAGAGGCCGTCGACATCGTCGGGCCGGATCCCCGCGTCGTCCATCGCGGCGACCGCAGCCTGCGTCATGAGCTCGTTGAGCGTGAGACCGGTACTGCGTCCCACCGTCGAGTACCCGACGCCCACGATCGCGACGCGCTCGTCGTTCACAACCGCGGGAGAAGATCGGACGCCGTCACGACGCCATCTGTGTCCGTGAACGGGGTGTGACGTCCACGTCGATCGCCTCGGCCCGCAGCGCTCCCACCGTGCACTGTTCGCGCGGCCGGTGCGCGAAGGGCTCGTACTGGAAGTGCCGCATGGCGTTGCGGTGCGTGATGCGATCGATGTCGCCGTCGGGCACGCCGTCGAGCGACAGCATCACCGTCTCGGGCGCGGTCGGCCACGTGGAATCCGAGTGGGGGTAGTCGCACTCCCAGGTGATGTTGTCGAGATTGAGATGCGCGCGGCTCTCGACACCGAAGGCGTCGTCGATGAAGCAGGCGATGAACCGCTCGTTGAAGACCTCGCTCGGCAATTGCGAGCCGAAGTCCTGGCCGGTCCACGCGCGGTGGTGGCGGTACACGTAGTCGACCCGCTCGAGGAAGTACGGGATCCACCCGATCCCACCTTCCGACAGGGCGATGCGGAGTGACGGGAACTTGCGCAGCACCGGCGACCAGAGCAAGTCGGCGGCGGCCTGGACGATGTTCATCGGCGTGAGCGAGATGAGCACGTCGATCGGTGAGTCGGGCGACGGCATCACGACTTGCGACGAGGAGCCGATGTGGAGGCACACCACCGTGCCCCGGTCACAGCATGCGCTCCAGAAGGGATCCCAGTGGTCGCGGTGGAAGCTCGGCCAACCGAGTTTCGTCGGACCTTCGGAGAAGGTCACCGCGTGGCAGCCCTTGTCGGCGACGCGGTGCACTTCGGCCGCCATGAGGTCGGGATCCCAGATCGGTGGCAGCGAGAGCGGAATGAAGCGCCCGGGGTGGGCACCGCACCACGACTCGATGTGCCAGTCGTTGTAGGCCTGCAGCATGGCGAGCGCGACCGTCTTGTCGGCGGTCCGCGCGAAGAGTTGGCCGCAGAACTGGGGGAACGACGGGAAGCAGAGCGAGCCGAGCACACCGTTGGCGTTCATGTCACGGACGCGGTCGTCGATGTCGTAGCAACCGCGGCGAATCTCGGCGAACGACGTGGGCTCGGACCCGTACTCCTCGGGGGGACGGCCGGCGACGGCGTTCAGCCCGGGGTTGGGGATCTCCACGCCGTCGTACCACCACACGTCGGTGCCGTCGTCCTTGTGGACCACCCGCGGGGCGAGCTCGGCACAGGTCGAGGGGAGCCGGCCGCGGAAGAGGTCGGGCGGCTCCACGACGTGGTCGTCGACGCTCACCAGAACCAGGTCGTCGAGTTCCACGTGCTCACCCCCGTCCTCGATCGCACCCGTCTCCGACTGTCCTGATACTTGACTGATCAGTCAAGAGCAGACTGTGACACGGCCGGAGACCGCCGTCAACCCTCGCGCGAGTCCACGATCGACTGCTCGTCGAAGAAGGCGCGGAAGGAGACGATCCGGCCGTCCTGGTCGAACGCGAAGTGACAGTTGACGAGCACGTCGACTGAAGACTTCTCGCCGGCGCGAAGGTGCATGGTCGCCGTGGCCAGCGCCTCGTCGCCGACGATTGCCGCCCGCTCCAGCGTGAACGCCACCTTCCAGTCCGGCGGGATCTTCTCGACCCAGAACGCGCGCAGCCCGGCAACGTCGGAGGCGACGTGCCGGCCGGCCGGGTCCTCGAAGACCATCTCGTCCGCGAAGAGCGCGATCCGCGTCTCCACATCGGCGGCGCCGAAGCTGGAGAAGTAGGTCGTGATCGAGCTGAGCAGGACCTCCCGGGCGTGACGGGCGGGCACGCCGGCCGCGAGCCGCGCCACGCCCGGACCCGAGGAACCGGGATCCGGGGGACCGGTCACCGAGGCTCCACCACGACCTCCGACACGAGCGTGCGCGGCTCACTCGTGAGGATCTCGAGCACGACACGAGCGTGGTCGGCCGGCTCGAGGAGCCCGGGGCCCGTCACCTGCTCCTTGCGATACCACTCGGCTCCGAACTCGGCCGCGTCCTCACCGGCGTCCCGGCCGAACTCCGATGCCGTCGGTCCGGCGACGAGGGTCGTGAACGCGATCTCGGGATTCTCGAGCCGCAACGACTGGACGAGCGACTCGAGGCCTCGCTTGCTCGCGGTGTAGAGACCCAGCCCGCGCCACGGCGAGTAGAACCGCGCCGAGTTCGACGACAGGTAGATCGCGTGCCCGCGTGCTGCCGCCAGGTGGGTTCGCGCCGCGGCGGTGACGATCGCCGCTCCGACGAGGTTGGTTCCGAGCGTGATCCACCAGTCGTCGGCTGTCGCCTTCGCCGCCTCGACGAAGGCGGTGGTGCCCGCCGTATAGACGAGCGCGTCGAGGCCGCCCAGTGCCTCGACGGTCCGCTGCACGACCCGCACACACGATTCGGGGTCGCGCACATCACAGCCGATCGCCGCTGCACGAGCCGAGCACTCCGCGACCGCGCGTTCCAACCGATCGACGCGCCGGGCCGCGAAGGCGACGTCGGCGCCCGCACGGCTGAGTCCGAGCCCGATGCCGAGTCCGATGCCCGACGACGCGCCGACCACGAGGACCCGCCGGCCGGCGACCCCACCCGTACTTGACTTCCCGGTCAAGACGGATACCGTATCGCTCCATGACGGCAGCGGGCACGGCGGTCATCGACAGCGACGGTCACGTGCTCGAACCGCCCGACTTCTGGTCGGCGTATGTCGAATCCGGCTTCCGCGACCGTGCACCCCAGCTCATCCGCACGACGAGCGGTGAGCAGCTCCTCGGGTACGGCGAGTTCGCGATCGGGCTCGACCTGCTCGCGTTGTCGCTGTCCACCCAGCACCGCGCACCGGTGGGCAGCGACGGCTGGGAGGAGGAATCCCGGCACAAGCTCGGAGCGAGCGGAGGCTGGGACCCGGTCGCGCGCCAGGAAGACATGGACGTCGACGGCATCGACATTGCCGTCCTCTACCCGACCAACATGCTGCACTGGATCGAGGACACCCCGCTCTTCGCCGCGCTGTGCCGCGCCTACAACAACTGGTTGCACGACTTCTGCGCCGCGAATCCCTCGCGTCTCGTGGGGATCGCGGTGGTGCCGCTCCAGGATCCGGTGCTCGCCATCCGCGAGCTGCAACGGTGCGTCGACGAGCTCGGCTTCAAGGGCGTGATGGTCCGGCCGGCGCCGTACATCGGGACACAGAAGCTGTACCACCCCGTGTACGACTCGTTCTGGAAGGAGTGCACGGAGCTCGATGTCGCGATCGGCGTGCACCCGCTCCCCTATGCCGACATGCCGAACGCCACCCGCGGCCTGCGCCTCGATGACGGCCAGATGTGGACGACGCAGGGGCTCTTCCTCCGCCAGGCGATCGCCAATGCCGTCGACATGCAGGTCGCGCTGGCCTGGTTCGTGGGTGGCGGCATCTGCGAGCGGTTCCCGAGCCTGCGGGTGGGCATCCTCGAGGGCTCGGGCGGTTGGGCGTGCACGCTCCTCGAGCGCCTCGACCACCACTTCCGCATCTACGGCTCGGAACACCAACGGACGCTCCCGAGCGAGCTGTTCGCCCGGCAGTGCTGGGTCAGCTTCGATCCCGACGAGATCGCGCTCCCCTTCTCGGTCGGCCACCTGGGGGCCGACCGGATCCTGTGGGCTTCGGATTACCCGCATCCCGACGCCAAGATCCCCGGCGTCGTGAAGGAATTGCGAGCGGCAATCCAAGGGCTCGGCGCGCGCGATCAGGAGCAGGTCCTCGGCGGGAGCGCCCGAGCGTTCTATCGCCTCTGACGGCTACCGGCTCCGTGCCAGGGCGCGCTTCCCCTCGCGCGCGCCCAGCAGGCCCCGCAGGCAGAACGACACGGCGGCGTCGGCCACGACATCCGGGGACTGCCCACCCTCGATGAGCAGCGAACGTGACAACTGGTTCGACACACCGATGATGGCGTTGGCGAGGATCAATGCGGAGGCATCGGTTCCGCGACCCGATCCGAGGAAACCCTTCACGACCCTGACGGTGTCCTCGAGCGCGAGTCGGTTCTCCGTGCGCACGACCTCGGCGAATGCCTCCTGGGTCGCCGCGAACTGGAACAGGGTGAACGCATCCTGGTGATCGGCCAACCACCGCATCGTGGCTCGAATGCCGAGCTCCAGCTGGGTGATCGGATCGGTCTCGTCGCCGATCGCCTGCTTCTGCGCGCGACGGAGGTCGTGCCCCGTGTCCTCGAGGATCTCGATGAGCAACTGCTCCTTCGAGGAGAAGTACCAGTAGAACACGCCCTTCCCGACGCCGATCCCGTTCACGAGCTCGTCGACCGAGGTGGGGTGGTAGCCGTTCTCCGCGAACCGCCGGATCGAGTAGTCGAGCAGCTGACGTCGCCGCTCGCGACCGCGCCTCGTGAGCTGCTTCGTCATAGACAGAGCGCACTCTATGGCACGACGAGCCACGTTCCTACGGATGCGCCCCGTGTCTTGACCATCCAGTCAAGGCAGGACACAATCCGGGCGTGACCACGGTCCTCGACGGCATCCGCGTGCTCGAGCTCACACAATGGGCGTACGTGCCCTCGGCCGGGGCCATCCTCGCCGACTGGGGCGCCACGGTGTTGAAGGTCGAACATCCGGTGCAGGGCGACCCGATCAGAGGCCTCGTGTCGTCGGCGATGACGCCGAATGGCGCCTCGAGCGCGGTCGACTTCATGTGGCAGATCCCGAACCGGGGGAAGCGGAGCATCGGCGTCGACCTGACGACGCCCGGTGGTCGCGACCTGATCTACCGCCTCGCCGCCGGCTGCGACGTGTTCCTCACGAGTTTTCTCGAACCGGCGCGCAAGAAGCTCGGGCTCGATCTCGACGACATCCGCGCCCACAACCCGTCGATCGTCTACGCGCGCGGCAGCGGGCAAGGGCCGCGTGGCCCGGAGGGCCACAAGGGCGGATTCGACCTGGGATCGTTCTGGTCGCGCGGCGGACCGTCGGCATCGGTCACCCCCGACGACCAGCCCTACCCGCTCGGCATGCCCGGCGGTGGGTTCGGGGACTACACCAGCGGCATGGCCCTCGCGGGTGGCATCGCGGCCGCGCTCGTGCGCCGCGAGCGAACCGGCGAGGGTGCGGTCGTGGACGGCTCCCTGCTCAACACCGCGATGTGGACGATGTCGCCCGGGATCGTGTCGAGCCTGCTGTTCGGACCGTCGCTGCCACCGCCGCCCCCGTCGCCCCGCAGCCAACCGACGAATCCCCTCGTCGGCGTCTATCGCACGAAGGACAACCGGTTCGTCAACCTCGTGTTCCTCCAGTCCGACCGGTACTGGCCCGACTTCTGCCGTAACGTCGGGCGGCCCGAGCTCCTCGACGATGCACGCTTCGCGGAGGCCGCCGCTCGCGCCGAGCACCGGGAGGAGTTCGTCGCCGTCCTCGACGAGCTGTTCGCCGAGCGCACGCTCGACGAGTGGCGCGACGTGCTCGACCGGGCAGACGGCGTATGGGCCCCGGTGCAAACCGTTGCCGACGTCGGTCACGACCGCCAGGCCCTCGCCAACGGCTACCTCCGCGACGTCGTCACGAACGACGGCACGGCCCTGACGCTCGTGGCGTGTCCGGTGCAATTCGACGAGACGCCGCCCGCCCTCACCGGCGCCCCGGAGCTCGGTCAGCACACCGAAGAGGTGCTGCTCGAGCTCGGCCTCACGTGGGACGAGATCACGATGCACAAGGAGCGGGGCGACATCATCTGAGGCGGAGCATCGTCTCTACGCGTCGACCCCCAGGAATCGCGCCAGGTTGTCGCGCATGATCCGGCGTACCTCGTCGTCGCTCAGGCCCTTCAGCATCGTCTCGTACGCGGACGGGTCGGGGAGCCCCTCGCCGTGGGGGAAGTCGGAACCGAACGCGAGGCATCCCGTGCCGACCGCCTCGACGACCTTGCTCAGGCTCTCCTCGGGAAACGGGCTCACGAGGATGTGACGCTGGAAGATCTCGCTCGGCCGGCTCGTGAGTTGGTCGAAGGTCGCGCGTCGGCCCATCAGGAATGCGTGGTCCATCTTGCGGACGAGATAGGGGACCCAGACCGTGCCTTGCTCGGAGAACACCACGCGGAGGTTCGGGAAGCGCTCGAACAGCCCGTGGAAGATGAGCGCGGACACCGTCTCCATCGCGGGACGGTCGCCCCAGTAGTGCAACCACTGGAAGGCGTCGTAGTGGAAGTAGCTCGCTCGGGGATCCTCGCTCCAGGCGCTGCCGGCACGCGCGTATTCGGTCCAACCCAGATGGGTTGCGAGTGGGATCTTCGCTTCGTTGAGGCGTGCCCAGAACGGATCGAAATGCGGATCCGCAGGCGACCGGCCGAAAGCGGGCCCGAGGCGCATCTGCACGATGCGCGCCCCGGCGGCGAGAACGCGGTCGAGCTCCTTGCACGCTTCGCCGACGTCGGTCAGCACCATGAGTGGCGGGCAGTACAACCGGCCGTCGCGTGCATAGCCCCAGTCGTCGTCCAGCCACCGGTTGTAGGCACGGACGTTTGCCCAGAGCACCTCGAAGTCGCGATGGAGGTGGTACTCGATCGTCGAGACCGTACCGCCGTACACGAGCGCCGCTTCGATGCCCTGTCGGTCCATCAACTCCAGGCGACGCGCACGGTTCTCGAATGCGGGCCGCATCTCGCGGAACGCGCCGAGAAGCTGATCGCGCTGTTCGTCGTCGAGGCCTCGCAGCGGGTTGAGCTTCACGAGGTTCTCGCCCGGTGTGGGGATGCCCTCGCCGAGGTCGCTCCCGAACATCGTCGGGAGGTGTGTGCCCTCCCCCGCGGCCGTCTCGAGGAGACCGGACCCGGTCGGCGTGAAGGCGCGGTCACGGTACCTCGGCTCGAGGTAGCGCGTGTACGCGTCCGGCGGTTCGTAGAAGTGGTTGTCGGCGTCGAAGACGTCGTAGGGAAGCCAGTCGCGGCCGAACGTCATCACAGTCCTCCCGGAGGCTTCAGGTCGAAGAGCCGCGCGGCGTTGCCGGCCATGAGCGCGTGCACCGTCTCGTCGTCCACACCGCCGCGGTCGAGCATGGCCAGCGCCTCCGTCGGGTCGGCGGCGTCGTGGTGCGGGTAGCGCGATCCCCACGCGGCGTAGCCGACGAACACCTCGGGGATGCGTCCGATCGCTTCCTCCCACGAGTCGAACGAGACGAGCGTCGGGTGCGCGTCGAAGACTCGTTCCGGCTCGAGGGACACGGGCGCCGGTGTGCAGATCACCGACACCCAGAGGTAGGTCTCGCTCTTCTCGAGCGCGAGCGGAACCCAGCTCGCGCCCGAGTGCAGCAGCGCGAGGCGGAGCGTCGGGTAGTCCTCCAGCAGCCCGTGGAACGCGGCCGCGGTGAGGAAGACGCCGTTGTCCTGCTGGTACGCGACGGCTTCCGCCACCGAGTGACCGATCCCGAGCCGCGCCGACACACGCTCGAGGAAGCTGCCTGCCGACGTGGGCTCCGCGTTCGCGATGCCGAGCGACGGGTGGACGCACGCGACGAGGGCCCGCTCGGCCATGCGGGCCCACAGCGGGCGGAACACCGGGTGCTCGACGAACTCGCCCTGCGCGTTCGGGACGATACCCAGGATCCCGGGCGTGCCCGACTGGGCAAGCGCCAGCACGCGCTCCTCGGCGGTGCCCGCCGCCGACCCGGGTTGGAACATGGGCCGCACCAGGACCGCGCCGAAGCCGAGCGCGGCCACACGGTCGAGTTCCTCGAGGGCCGAGGAGACGTCCTGCCAGGGCAACACCGCTACCGGATGGAGTCGGTCGGGCGCCAGCGACGCGAAGTCGAGGACCCAATCGTTGTACGCACGGGCGAGCACGTGCGCGACATCGGGATCCGCGACCATCGGCAGGTATTCGGCGAACAGCGTCGGGAACACGATCTGTTGCGCGACGTGCATGGCATCCATGTCGATCAGTCGAACTGCGGGATCCCACGCGCCGGGGTTCGCCTGCTGGGGAACGTCGGGATCGAGGGCACCGATGGCGGCGGGCGTCATCCCCGGTCGCCAGATCGCCTGGCGGACGATCCGCGACCGGTTGAGCTCCGGCGCGCGCGCGCCGTTGACGATCGTGACCGGGTTCCCGGCCTCGTCGACGTAGTGCCAGAAGCCGTCACGAGCCCGCTCACGGAGCGAAGGCTCGACGTAGTCGTCCCAGATCACCGCGGGTTCGTAGACGTGGCTGTCGACGTCGACTACCCAGTCGCGGGAGTGCGGTTCCATGCCGTGATTGCTCCTTCCGCGCGGCCGGCGCGCTCAGTTCGCCGTCGATTCCATGGCGAACGCGAGCTGCGCCGCCATCGCGGTGAGCGGGTTGTCACCGAGATCGAGCGCGCGCAGCTCGTCGGCGTGGTGCCGTGGATCGGAGACCAACCCGGAGAAACGCTCGAGATCAGGCCCTTGGGGAAACCAGTCGGGCCGCGCGATCGGTTCGGGCTCCTCGGTGACGAACAGCTGTGCTTCGATCCCGTACATCCGACGCGCGTTCTCGCCCATGAGCTTTGCCTGGACGTCCCGCGGCGCATCGACGCCGTCGAGCACGCGCAAGGCGCTCCAGGCGTCGGCGCCGTCGTGGTGATAGCAGTCGGAGGCCCAGATGCCGATGTCGGCGAACTGGTCCCACTGCGCGAGCGTGGGCTCCTCGTCCGATTCGAACGAGATCACACACTGTTCGCGAAACGCCTCGGAGGGGCGGCGAGCGACCGGGACGGTGCGCTCGTTCGCGTAGAGGTCGAAGAGCCGGTCGCACGTCGCGAGAAGGTGCGGGAGCCATTGACTGTTCGACTCGAACACTGCCATCCGTAGCCTCGGATAGCGGTCGAGGAAACCGCCCAGGAGGATCTGCGCCAGCCAGTCCTGCATCTCGTAGACGAACGAGAGAGTCTGCGAGTCGGCGCCGGCCTGGTTGAGGAGCTCGCCGGGCGAGACGAGCAACCCGGGACCCGACGTGCCGCCGAGCGACATCGCCGGGAACGTGTGCATGCCGAGCACCACGCCCGTCTCCTCGAACGCACGGAACACGGGATCGAGGCTTCCCGCCGACACGGAGGCCGGGGCGAGGTCGTTGGGATACGCGCCGCGCGCGTCGATGGGCCGGATCAGGCCCACGGGCATCCCGCGCTCCGCGGCGCGGTGCAACTCGCCCACCGTCGCCTCCGGACTCTGCAGCGGGAGCAACGCGGCCCCGAACAGGCGGTCGGGCACCTCGGAGCACCAGTCGACGCACCAGTTGTTGTACGCGTTGCAGAACGCGGCAACACCGGCCGGGTTCTCCGCGAACGGAAGGTTCATGATGGTCATCGTGGGGATCACCAACACTTGGTCGATCCCCATCAGGTCCATGTCGTGGATCCGTGCGTGCGGGTCGATCGCACCGTCGTGGTGGAGGTACTCGACCTGCTCCTCGGTGAGGGGTGCCATCGAGATCAGCTTCCGCATGATCTTCTTGTTCATCTGGGGCCCCGCGATACAGATCGGGTTGTACATCCCGCCCCCGACCACCTGACCGCCACCCACCATGGTGGTGCCGTTCACGAACGCGCCCGCGTTCGAGCACCAGTACGTGTCCCTCACGAGGTCCTTCTGCGGTTCCGGGACGTAGCGCTCCCAGATGTCGAGCGGGTCGTTGACGTGGGCGTCACAGTCGAACACCGCGAAGTCCTTCGTCATCCGTCCGTCAGCCATGGATCTGCCCCTCAAACTTGACTGCTCGGTCAAGAGATAGCACGATCGACCCCCTGGGTCAACGGGGCACCGGCACGCTGGATCGCGGGGGTGTCGGTACGTCGACTTCCGTGCCCAGGTACGCGGCGCGGACCGCCGAGTTCTCGCGGACGTGCTCGGGTGCCCCCTGGGCGATGAGGCACCCGAAGTCGAGCACGTACACGGTCTCGGAGAGACCGAGCACCATCTCCACGTCGTGCTCGACGAGCAGGAGCGCGATCCCGCGCTCGTCGACCACCTGCGTGAGTGCAGTCGTGAGCTGGCGGGTCTCGCGTGCGTCGAGTCCCGACGACGGCTCGTCGAGGAGCACGACCGACGGCGACGTGGCGAGGGCGCGGGCGACCTCGACGCGCCGGGTCGTGCCCAGCGGCAGGCCGGAGACGGGCGCGCGTGCGACGGGTGCAAGGCCGAGCAGGTCGATCAAGCCATCGACCTCGCGGTCTTCCTCCGGATCTGCCGCCCGCCACGCGCGAGCATCCACCAGATCGGTCCACAGCCGCGCGCGTGCGCGGCGCGCCCGGCGTGCGAGCACGACATGTTCCCTGACCGTCAGCCCCAGGAAGAGCTCGGGCTGCTGGAACGTCCGGGCCAGTCCCCCGAGCGCGCGCCGCTGAGGTGAAGCGCGCGTGACGTCTTCGCCGCGCAACACGACCCGGCCCTCGTCGGCCCGGAGCATGCCGGACATCACTGCGAAGAGCGTGCTCTTGCCCGCCCCGTTCGGTCCCACCAGGCCCGCGACGCTCCCGGCGCGCACGTCGACGCTCACGCCCGACAACGCCACGAGGCCACCGAACCGCACCGTGACGTCGGTGGCCGACAGCACGACCGCCGGTGCCCGAGCGGTCGTGCGCCCGAGGGGCGCGCGGAGCGGTCCGGCGGGACTCGCCGACCGTGAGCGCGCGTCCGTCGGGGCGGACACCGACGAGGTCTTGCCCAGCCGGGCGAGCAGCGCGCGGAATTGGTCGCCCTGCATCCGCAACGCGCCGTCGGGATGTCGGGCGACCACGATCGCGGTGAGTCCGAACAAGATGGCCGGGACCTGGGCGTACTCGATCGGGAGCGTTCGGCTGATGACCTCCGGGAACACCGTGAAGGTGACGCCGGCGACGAGCGCGGCGAGAGGCGAGCGGGCGCCGAGCCCGACCACGATCGCGAGCCACACCATCCCCGCCAGGGTGGCGTAGTTCACAGGGAGTGCGACCTTCAGATAGCTCGCCAGGAAGCCGCCACCGACCCCGGCGGCGAACGCGGCCAGGCCGGACACGAGCACCTTCATCTGCAACGGGCTCAACCCGACGGAACGCGCCGCGGGCTCGCTCGAACGCACCGCATCGAGCGCCAGCCCGGTCGTGGCGCGGCGGAGGTTCACGATGAACAGCGCGATGACCGCGAAGACCGCGATCATGAGGTACGCGAACGCACGGTCGCCGCCGGCGAACTCGGGACGAGGAACGGCAACGCCGACGCCGAACTCCAGGAACATGTCACGCGAGAACACGAGGTTCTCCATGAGAAGGCCGAACGTGAGCGTGACGAGCGCGACGTAGAGGTCGCCCAGACGAATCGTGAGCAGGCCGATCACGATCCCCATCAGCGCGGCCACGCCACCGCCGGCGGCGATCGCCGCCAGGACCGGCCAGCCGTGCACGGTCGCGAGCTGGGCGGTCGTCAGCGCACCGACGCCCGCGAAGGTCACCTGGCACAACCAGATCATCCCGCCTTCGCCGGTGACCAAGGTGTAAGAGAGGAAGATCACCGCGAACGCGATGCCCTCGGCGATCAGACCAACCCAGAAGTCGTCCAGGACCAGGGGCAGCATCAGGACGGCGGTGGCGACGGCCACCGTCCCGCCGTAACGACCGGCGAGACCGAGCCCACGGCGCGGCGCGGGCGTGACCACGCCGTCGCCGCCCAGGTCGAACGCGTCGCCCCCGTGCTCCATCTGGCGCTCGAGCACCGACGCGTTGCCGCCGTGGGGCATGACCGCGCGGTCGAGTGCACCTCCGACGTGTTCGGACTCGCTGACCCGTCCGCGGCGCGCGTGGTAGAGCAGGAACACGAGGATGAACGCGAAGGGAATGCTCGGAATGACCGCGGCGGTCACCGAGCTTCCCGGCGGCATGTAGCGCTCGACGAGCGAGCCGGTGACCCCGATCGCGAGGCCGACGCCGACCGCGATCGGGAGCGAGCGGAGTTTGGCTGCGATCACCGCCGCGAACGCGGCCGCGATGAGCAACGTGTAGTTGCCGGGCTGGAGCCCGATCACCGGCGCGGCGAGCACACCGGCGAGGCCGGCGAAGAACGTGCTGACGGCCCACACCCCGGCCGAGACCGCTTCCGGATTGGTGCCCGAGAGCGCAGTCATCGCTTCGGAATCGACGAGCGCGCGGACGCGGAGACCGACGTCGGTGAAGCGCAACACGAGTGCGCCGATCACAACCGTCGCGACGACACAGCCGTACACGATGAGCTGGTCCATCGTGATCGCGACACCCGCGACGTGAACGGTCTGGACCGGCTGGGGCGCCAGCCCGGGCGCGAGCAGGATGACCTCGTTGCCCAGTACGAGGAGCGCGAGTGCGGGCAGCGCAACCGACAGACCGATCGTCGCCACGACCTTCACCAACGACGACGACAGGCGTAGGTAGCGGAAGAGCACGAGGTAGAGCGCGAGCCCGAGCGCCGGCGCGACGACCCCGATCGCCACGACTGCCGCCGGGACGATCGACCACTCCTTCTGGACGACCAGGAAGTAGTAGAGGCGCGCGATCACGAACGCGAGAGAGCCGAACGCGAAGTTCAGGATCCCGGTCGATTCGTACGTGATGACCAGCCCGGCGGCCGCGATGGCATAGATCCCACCGAGGACGAGCCCGGCCAGCACGTACTGGATCAGAACGCACCCCCGTCGACACGGAACGGGGCACCGGTCGTGGAGCTCGAGGCGTCGTCAGCGAAGGAGAGGGCGGGATCGCCGGACGCCTCGAGCCTGCGACTCGTGATCACGACGTCGGCACCGGCGTGGGCGAAGCCGCGAACCGTTCGGGTCTCCGCACCGATCGGCGCTCAGGCGCTCGGGAGAGTCGCGGCCGCGAACAGGGGGGTGCTCACGGCCTACGACGCTCCCGAAGCCTGGATCTGATCGCTGTTCGGGATGAGGTTCCCGCACACGAGCTTGGCGCCCGTGAACTGCTTGCCGGAGAGCTTGGTCCAGTACATGCACGACTTCGGCGGGTCCTGGCCGAAATGGGACAGGTCGACGGGGCTCGGCAGCAGGCCGTCGGCCGTGTAGTCGGTCACCTTCGACAGCGCCTTCATGTACGCGGTACGGGACAGATCCTTGCCGGTGTCCTTCAGACCTCGGATGACGAGGTCGGCCGACAGCCACCCGCCGGTGAGACCACCGTCGGGAATGCCGCCCTTGTAGGCCGACGATGCGTACTTCTTCAGCCCGGCCTGCATCCCCTTCGTCGCCGCCGTCTTCAGCTCGAACGGAACGGTCTGCGCCGCGAACCACCCGTTCTGGCCCGCCTGGTTCGCCTGCGCGTCGTCGATCGTCTTCTGCGCGTAGCCCGTCCCCACCATGGGCGCCTTGGTGACGATGCCCTGCTGCTTGACGCTCGACGCGAGCCCGATCGCAGAATCGGGTTCGACCGCCGACGCGAATCCGTCGCTGCCGGCCGACTTCATCGCGAGCGCCTCGGTCGTGAAGTCGACCGTCCCGAACTGGAGGTTGTAGTTCGTGTAGTCGAACTTGATGCCGGCCTTCTTCAACGAGACCTCGTCCGCCTTCATGGCCGCGGTGGCCGACGGTGAAACGACCGACAGCAGAGCCATGTTCTTCGCGCCGAGCGACTTGATGAACGTTCCGAAGCCGGTGTACGCGGGGAAGTGCGGCGGGTTCAGGCTGTTCGCCCAGTTGAACATGTTCGTGTTCGGCTGCTGACCCCACTCGGGACCGTCGAGCCCGTCACCCACGACCGGGATGCCCTGCTGGGTGAGGTACCGGTACGAAGCGAAGAGGAGCGGGTCGTAGCCGATCACCGCGAACACCCCTTGCTGCTCGAGCGATTGCCAACCAGCCGCATCTTGGGTAGGGCTCGTCGCGTTGTCGATGGCGATGAGCTTCAGCTTTCGCCCGAACACGCCTCCCTTGGCGTTCTCGACGTCGAAGCGCGCCTTGGCCCCGTCGGGCGAGTCGAAGAAGTACGGAGCTCCTGCACCCGTCTCCGACGTGACGATCCCGATCGTGATCGTCTTGTCCGTCACCCCTGGGGCGGCGGTCGTGCTTCCCGAAGGCGTGTTCTGCGCGGAGGCCGGCGCCGCGACGAGGCACACGGCGACCACCGCGGTGAACCAGGCGGCGAGGCGAAGACGACGGAACGAGCTTGATCGCACGGAACCCCCCGATCACTGAGCGCGTACTTGACTGCCCGGTCAAGGATTACCATGCGCCCCTCCACAAGTCAATGACGACTCGCGGCTCGATCGGTCGGGGTCAGGGGTCTCTCGGATACAGCGCCAATTCGGCGGCGAACGCCGGGTTGAACACGTCGGCGACGTGAGCGAGGAGCCAGTTGTTCAGCGCACGCTTCGTCAGCCACAAGGATTCCGGGCGCAACGCCGCGAAGTGCCGCGCGTACTCGAGGGCGCGATCGAGCGAAGCGCCGCGTTCCACGACTTCCGTCACGAGCCCGATCCGCTCCGCCTCCTCGGCGTCGAGCCAGTCGCCGGTGAGCAGCCAGCGCTTCGCCCGCAGCACTCCGGTGTTCATCGGCCACAGCATGGGGCCGGTCGCAGAGACCACTCCGGCGTTCACGTGGACGTCCCGCAGGCGGACCTGACGCTCGGCGACGATCACGTCGGTGAGGAGCACGCCGGTGAGAACCCCGCCTGCCACGCTGCCGTTGAGGGCGGTGATCACGGGCTTCGCCATGCGCAGCGGTGCCATGAGATCGGCGTCCCCGAGGAGCGCGCGCACGAGCGCCGCCTCGGAGACGTCGGACGACGGGTACGGCGGCACGTTCGGGTCACGCCCCGAACCGACTGACGCGTCGTACTCGGCGTCGGCGTACCGGCTCGGGGTGTCGGCGCCGGCGCAGAACCACTCGTCGCCGGCCCCGGTGACCACCACCGCACGAACTGCGGGATCATCGGATGCCTCGCGGAGGAAGCGCGGGTACTCAGCCTCCTCCTCACCCGGGAGATAGCGGTTCTTCTTGTCCGGTCGGTTGCGCGTCGCGATCGCGACCCCGTCCTGCAGGTCGATCTCGAGGTACGAGTACTCACGCTGATCGAGCACGTGCTGCCTCCGACCGTTGACGCCCGACACGAACCATGCTCAAATGCCTTGACCGAACAGTCAAGTGTTGCGGGAAAGGCGCCGATGAGCAACACGAGCGTCGCCGAGGGCGTCCGAGTCATCGACACCGACACGCACGTGTGCGAACCCGCCGATCTGTGGACCTCGCGACTGCCGGCGCGATGGCACGACGTCGTCCCGCAGGCCGTCCCGCACCCGGACACCGGCTGGCGGACGTGGCGCATCGGTGACGTCTGGCTCCGCGAAGAGGCCTGGTTCGCGCAGGCGGGATGGGGCCGGTTCCCCCCCGAGTACCCGCGCCATCTCGACGACGACGGTGTGGACCCCGGGGCGTCGCAGCCTGCCGCACGGATCCGGCGAATGGACGAGTACGGCGTCCACGCGCAGATCCTGTACCCCAACGTGATCGGTTTCTACGCGCCGCTGATCATGCGGATGGAACCGCCGGTCGCGCTGGCGTGCGTACAGACCTACAACGACTACCTCGTCGAGTTCGCGAGTTACGCCCCCGATCGGCTCATCCCGATCGCGATGCTCCCGTTCTGGGATGTCGACGCGGCGGTCGTCGAGATGCGGCGCGCCTACGAACAGGGCCACCGCGGAATTCTGTTCGCGAACAAGTACGAGAAAGTCGGACTCCCGCCCTGTTGGGAGCCGCACTGGGACCCGGTGTACGCCGCGGCGCAGGAACTCGACCTCTCGGTGAACTTCCACGTGGCCGTGGGCGAGAACGACGGCGGCGTGGTCGCCGACCGGCGGTCGCGTCCGTTCAATCCCTCGGACAGCACGAGGATGACCACGGGCTTGATGCTCGGCAACGCCGAGCCGATCGCCGCGATCCTCACGAGCGGACTGTGCGACCGCTTTCCCGACCTCAATTTCGTGTCCGTCGAGAGCGGGTTCGGCTACCTCCCGTACCTGCTCGAATCGCTCGACTGGCACTGGATCGGGCAGGGCGGCCGCGGGTCGCTCGAGCTCCTCCCGAGCGAATACTTCCGCCGGCAGTGCTACGGGACCTTCTGGTTCGAGACGAAGACTCTCCCGCTGCTCGAACAGCTCGCCGACAACGTCATGTTCGAGACCGACTACCCGCACCCGACGAGCTTGTGCCCCGGCCCGGTTTCGCCGGCCCTGCCCGCGGCCCAACACATCGCCAAGTACTTCGTGGACCTTCCGGCAGACGTCGTGCGCAAGGTCTTGCACGACAACGCCGCTCGCCTCTACCACCTCGGCTGAACGAGCCGCCCACCGGGCGGTGACCGGTGGGCGCCGCCCGCCCGTGGATAGCGTGGACCGGTGGGCGTTCGGCACGCGGCACGCAGGGCTCCGGCGTGACCGCGCCTCACCGCCCGAAACCCACCGCCGCCCAGTACCGGCGTCGGCGGGTCGCGGCTGCCGTCGTGGTGTTGGTGGTGCT
>Ga0187777_10000611_pt1 | contig 24003 bp, 17 predicted proteins | sample 1015_Q2_SP5_10_M_FD_132416 | JGI IMG/M metagenome (GOLD analysis project Ga0187777, IMG submission 132416) | Tropical peat soil microbial communities from peatlands in Department of Meta, Colombia - 1015_Q2_SP5_10_MG | ecosystem: Environmental > Terrestrial > Soil > Wetlands > Peat | place... | reverse complement strand
GATGTGGACGAACATGATGCCGAGCGGTGTCTCCTTGCGGATCGAGGTGCTGCGCAGCTTGTCCGGGCGGGCCCGCTTCGATCGCCGCTGGAGCGTCTCCGCCTCCGCCTCGTAGAGGGTCTTTTTGAGGCGCTCGATTTCCGCGTCGCGCTCGGCGAGCGTGCCGCGGAGCTCGGCGATGTCGCGCTTGGCATCGGGAGGCGCGCCCTCGCGGGTCGCCCGGGCCGTTTCGGTGGCGCCGGTGGAGAGCACCTGATTGTCCCGCGCGCCGTCGCGGTACACGGTGACACCCTTGGCCTTCAGCTCGTGCGCCAGCTCGTAGATCCGCCGCACATCGTCCACGGTGGCAGTGTGGGCGAAGTTGGTGGTCTTCGAGATGGCCGAGTCGCAGTGCTCCTGGAACGCGGCCTGCATGCGCATGTGCCACTCGGGGCTGATCAGATTGGCGGTGACGAATACGCGCTGCCAGCGCTCCGGTACTTCGCTGAAGGCGGCGTGCCCCTCGCGGGCGATGCGCTCGACCAGCTCATCGGAGTACCACCCTTCCCGCTTGGCGACGGCCACGAAGTCCTCGTTCACGTCAGGCATCATGACCCCGGCCTGATTGCGCATGAAGGCCACGGCGAAGAGCGGCTCGAGGCCCGACGAGCAGCCGGCGATGATCGAGATCGTGCCGGTGGGCGCCACCGTCGTGACGTTGCAGTTGCGGAGCATCTGCATCGGGCGCACCCGGCGCCCGTTCTCGTCGCGTGCGCAGGTTTCATCGGGGCCCCAGATCGACCGCGCCCACTCGGGGAAGGGCCCGCGCTCGTTGGCCAGCCGCTCGCTCTCCCGCTTCGACTCCACATCGAGGAACTCCATCACCTTCCGCCCCATGTCGACGCCCTCGGGGGCGTCGTAGGGGATGCCGAGCCTGACGAGCATGTCGGCGAATCCCATCACGCCGAGGCCGATGCGCCGGATCCGCTTGGCCAGGGCATCGATCTCCTCGAGCGGAAAGCGATTGACGTCGATGATGTTGTCGAGGAAGTGCGTCGACAGTTGGATGTCGCGACGGAAGGCGTCCCAATCCATCTGACCGTCGCGCACGTAGTAGCCGACGTTGATGCTGCCAAGGTTGCACACGTCGTACGGGAGCAGCGGCTGCTCGCCGCACGGATTGGTCGCCTCGTACGCCCCGAGGTGCGGCACCGGGTTGTATCGATTCGCCTCGTCGACGAAGAAGCACCCCGGCTCCCCGGTCCGCCACGCGCCATCGATCATCTTGTCCCACACCGTGCGCGCGTCCAACCGCCCCGCCACCTTCTTCGTGACCGGGTTCACCAGGTCGTATTCGGTGCCCGCCTTCACCGCCCGCATGAAGGCGTCGGTCACCGCCACCGAGATGTTGAAGTTCACGACCTGGGAGAGATCCTCCTTGCAGGTGATGAACTCCATGATGTCGGGGTGATCGACGCGCAGAATACCCATGTTGGCTCCGCGTCGGGTGCCGCCCTGCTTCACCGCGTCCGTGGACGCGTCGTAGAGCTTCATGAACGACACGGGCCCGGACGCCACGCCGGTGGTCGAGCGCACCATCGAGCCCTTCGGCCGGAGGCGCGAGAAGGAGAAGCCCGTCCCGCCGCCCGACTGATGGATGAGCGCCATCGCACGCAGCGTGTCGTAGATGCCGTCGTGACCGTTCGACAGGGCATCGGACACCGGGAGGACGAAGCACGCGGAAAGCTGGCCGAGCGGGCGCCCGGCATTCATGAGCGTCGGTGAGTTGGGCTCGAACCGCCGCTCCGTCATCAGGCGATAGAACTCCTCCGCCACCGCCTCTACCGCGCCCTGGCTCGCACCATATCGCCGATCCGCCTCGGCGACCACTGTCGCCACCCGCCAGAAGAGATCCTCCGGGCGCTCCATCGGCTTCCCCGTCTCGTCCTTCACGAGGTAGCGCTTCTCCAACACGATGCGCGCATTCTTGCTGAGCGCCACGGGCGTCTCTGGTGGCTTGGAAGCGAGCGTCATGGGGATGGCACCTCCTGCTGTCTGATGATCGGAAGCTATCGCGGTTTCGGGGGATGCGGCCTTACACGAACAACGGCGGGCGATAGGACGCGGGCCGGGACGATACCGGCGATCGTGAGTCCACGCAAGGCGTGCGGAAACTCCTTGTACAGCAACAGCTTCCAACTATAACATCACATTTTCGCGGTCAGCGCCGGTTTCCAACAGCGTTCGAGTAACCGTCACGACCGCACAGCTCGCCGCCCCGCATGATCCAACCGCCCCACGTCGCCTGACTTCCCTTAACTACAAATATAACAACATCTTCCCCAAATCGCGCAGCGCGCGGGCCCTTTGACCCACCTTCACTGACTGGCCGCCCTCGCTGACCGCAACAGCACGGGATTCTTGCTTGCTTTCGCGAGGGAGGTCGCCGGCACGTGGTGATTCGCCTAGGCCTTCCGCGCCTCCTAGGAGTTCCCCCCGAAGCGGGCGTGGCGGCCTGCCCGGTACTCCTCTTGGAGAGTCAGATAGGCCTCCACGGTGTGCTGAATGCGCTCCTTGATCTCGCGTGTCGCCTCCCGCGCCACACGCGCCGGGACGCCCAGGACGAGGGAGTTCGCCGGAATCCGCATCCCCTCCTTGCAGACCGCGCCCGCCCCCACCAGCGACCCGCGGCCGACGTGAACCCCGTTCAGCAGAATCGAGCCCATCGCAATCAGACAGTCATCCTCGACCGTTGCGCCGTGGACGACCGCGCGATGCCCGATCGACACGCGGGCCCCGATGCGCACCGGAACTCCGGTGTCGACGTGGATGATGGTGCCATCCTGGATGTTACAATCCTCGCCGATCACGATCGAAGCCGAGTCGGCGCGGAGCACCGCCGTGGGCCAGACGGAGACGCGGGGGCCCAGTGTGACGTCGCCGATCAGGATCGCGGACGGGTGCACGAACGCCGACGGGTGGATCTGCATCCTCTCGCCCTCTTCTAGAAGCTGTACCCGAGCTGCACGTAGACGCTCACCGGAGCCACGTCCTGACCGGACCGATTGACGACCGGAACCGCGAGCCCGAGGCGGAAGATATACGGATTGTCGTACAACACACCTAGGTTGAGCGACGCCTCCGCTCCTGCCGACGCGATGAGGCTCGATGACAGCGTGGCGCCCGTTCCATCGCCCGGGGTCCACGACGCGCCCGCGTCGCCGAAGGCGCTCACCGAGATACGATCGAGGAAGACCGGCCAGAATCCGGGGCCGCGGCTCAGCTGGGAGATCGGCACGCGGTATTCCAACGAACCCGCCGCCGCGTAGATCCCCTGCTCGACGCCAGAGGGAAAGCCGCGCACGGGGAAGGTGCGCTGCGTCCCGACGATCAGCCCCGGTACGAGCACCGCCGAGCTCCCGCTCGTCCCGCCGACGCTGAAGGTGCTGGGGTCGACGCCGCCGGCGACGCCGACCGCCAGGCGGCCCGAGAGGACCTGGTGCGCGAACTCGCCGGCATTGATCGCCTGGTAAGCGGCGACCGATACGGCGACGTTCTGCGATCGCGACTCGCCGGCCGCGTCGAGCCAGCGCACCGCTCCGGCGACGCCTAACGAAACGCCGTTCTCGGGCGAGATGGCGAGCGGCGGGAGCTGGGCGTTCGTCCAGCCGGCGCTGGCGATCAGCGACCAGTAGGTGGGAGTGGAGGAGTAGTACGGATCGAGGTGCGAGAGCGCCGAGTCGGGCTGCGTGTCGTAGCGGCGCGACTCGAGCTCCCCGCCGATAGAGAGGAAGGAATTGGTTCGCGCCCGCGGACGCTGGAAGGTGAACACGAGATCGGCGGTCTGGGTGCGCCGTCGGAGCGTCCCTGAGTCCCCGCTGAGGAGAAACTGGTCCCACGATTGCGCGAACTGGACCCCGATGAGCGGTTGGCCGAAGCCGCTGTAGACCCACGAGAGGGTGCCCGACAGCTCCCAATTCTCCGGCGCGATGAGGAGCTGTGCCGCGTACGTGTTGCGCCCCACCGCATCGCGCCCGCTGGTGAAGGCACCGAAGGCGAGACCCCCGGTGTTGCTGCCGACGATGAGCGGGACCCAATAGTGGGGGAGGAGGGTCGGCCACGCCGTGTAACCCTGCACGGGCCCATCCAGCGATGCCGCCGGCGGCAGGGTCGTATCGGCAAAGACGTCGGCCACCACCGGCGTGTCGGCGGTGGTGACGTCGAGCGGGGCCACGCCCACGTGCCAGCCATCGACGTCCCACCGCGCGGCCGCGAGCTCAGTGCCGGAGGGGGAGACCGCCGGATAGAAGAGCGCCGTCACGGTGTGGCTCAGGCGGATCGGCGGCCCGGCGCTGTCCACGGGCGCGAGGTAGACATCGGCGACCCCGGTCCGGTCGGAGGCGAAGAGGACCGCCTTCCCATCCGGGGTCCAGCTCGGCGAGCTGTCGAAGGCCCGGTCGTGCGTGATCACGCGCCTGACGACGCCGAGCGTGTCGAGGATCACGACGTCGGCGTACGCCCCGCGCGTCCAGCGCGTGACGGCGATCCGATCGCCTGCCGGCGACCAGCGCGGCTCGGCCCACTCCGTGTCCGCCGCGGCGCCCGTGAGGGGCGCGACGCCGCGTCCGTCGGCGCGGGCGAGGACCAGCTGCGTCGTCCCCGGTGCGTAGCGGACGGCGACGATGCGGCCGTCCGCGCGCACGTCCGGCTGAGCGAGGCGCGCCTCGCTGGTGAGTCGCGTCGTGTGGCCCCCCTCATCGCGATACAGATCGGCGCGCACGCGATAGGGATCGACGAACTCGAGCTGCGAATAGACGAGCGCACCGCCGGAAGCGGGCGTGTTGATCTCGACGTCGTTGCGGCGGCCGAGGCGCTGGCCGGCCCCGTCCCGCGTCACCCGGTAGGCACCGGTGGTCACGTCACCCGGGGCGGATGCGTACACGAGCGAGGAGTCGTCCGCCCACCGCGGAAAGCTCGTCAGGCGCCCCGGCGTCGTCAGATCGCGCCAACCGGCGAGGGGAGCGCGCGGGGAGTCGACGTGGGCGTGGAGCGTGTCGCTCCACGCGCGCCACGCATCGGCGAAGGAGATGCCGAACGCCCCCTTGGCCACGCGGTTCTCCGTGAACGGCAGCGTGGCGCTGCTCGACCCATCGATGAACCGCGCGATGGTGGAGTCGCCGTGGGTGCGGGCGAGAAAGTCGAAGAAGAGCGATCCGTGACCGTAGGCGATGTCGCCGTACGGATAGCGCGTGGTGGCGAGGTTCCAGTCACCGTAGGGGAGGAGCCCGCCATGCATCACGGACGCGTCGACCACCATCCGTTCGTAGCTCCCCTCCACGCGGCCGGTGCCGGTGATCGCACTCTCATAGTAGGTGGCCAGCCCCTCGATGATCCACCCCGGCTGGTAGAGGTTGGGAAAGAGAAAGGGAGCGCGGCCAAGGATGTGCTGAGCGACACCCCACCAGCCGTTGGCGCGATCGAGATGAAAGACGTGCGTCAGCTCGTGGGTGATGACGAGCTCGATCCAGTCATCGTAGTAGCGGAGCGATGGCACATCGAGCGGTGGGAGCGTGTAGATGATGATCCGATTCGTCGGGACGGGCGTGGTGTAGCCGTTCGAGAAGTCGACGTCGTCGGACACCACGAGGTCGATCGTTCCCCGGGGAGGACGGAGGCGCTCGGCCAGTCGCGCGTACGCCGACTCGGCCGCCACCGCCGCCCGCCGCGCCGTGGGCTCGAGCTCGCGCGCAAAGGAGACGCGAAAGTGCGGCGTGCGCAGCATGCGCCACGACGCATTCGGGGCGACCTGGGCCGCGGCCACCCCGGCACTCGACAGGCAGAGCGCAATCAGGCACGCACCGAGTGCGCGCGTCACTGGGGCGTCGGCGCTCCCGTGGCCAACCAGCGGAAGTAGCGCTCGAGACCATCGGCGACGCCAAGCGCGTAGGCCTCCTGAAACGCGCTCGTCCGCAGCGCCGCCTCCTGCTCCGGCATCATGATGAACGCCCCCTCGCAGAGAACGGCCGGCATCCATGTGGGCCGCGCCAGACGCAGGTTGTCATAGTTGACGCCAAGATTTCTCAGACCCATTCGCGCCACCATCTCCTGCTGGAGGAAGCGCGCCAAGGGCTCCGACTGGGAGCGAAAGAAGTACGCGCCGGTACCGTTGGCGGCGAACGGGTTGATGCCGTCCGGGAGCGCGTTCAGGTGGATCGACACGAGCGCGTGTGCGTTCGCCTTGCGGGCGATGATGGGCCGATCGCCGAGCGGGACGGGATCCGGGGTGGTGCGTGTCATCACGACCGTGGCGCCGCGCGCCTCCAGCAGCGCGCGCACCCTTTCGCCGATGGCAAGGGTCGGCACCGGCTCCCACAGGCCCGTCGGTCCGGTGGCTCCGATCGGCGGGTGGCCGGGGTCGACGGCGATGGTGAGGCCGGCGAGCGGCCGACCCGGGTCGATCCGGGGCGGCCGCCTAACGCGAAGGACGAAGCCGCGCGCGTCCCAGAGGACCAGATAGCCGAAGGGACGTTGCGACAGGTGCAGCGTGTACCGAACGCGATCGCTGCTCACCTGCTGCCAATCGACCACGCGCACCAACGAGTCGTTACCACCGTAGTGGACGACGTCGGTGTTCGAGGCGGCGCCGTAGATCGTGAGGACGATGTCGCTCTCGTCCTCCTCCACCAGATAGGCCGGGCGTCGCGTCATCGGGACCACCAGATCGACCCAGCCGGCGGCCGGCTCCAGCCTGGCGCTCGAGGCGACGAGGGGCGCCGGATCCCACCCGACGGGCATCAGGCGGACGTCGCCGCCGTTCATCCAGATCTCGAGGTCGGCATCGAGACGCACCCTGACGAAATCGCCCTGCCACCCGGTCACCGGAAGCACCGTCCCCGGGAGGAGGAACCACTTGTAGGTTCCCGCCGGCGTGGGCCGGCCGATGATCTCGCGATCCTCCGGGTCGACCGTGCTGCTATCGGCGCCCGCGACCCCCCAGACGCCCACCGGCGCCGGAGCGATGCTCACCAGCGGCACGCGCACCGTATCGCCATCCCGGCTCGCGACGAGCTGCGTGCGCGCACGCAGAAGCTGGGCCGGGACAGAGAGCACAAAGAGGCTCGAATCGCTTCCGCCGCGCCAAGAAGTCGGGACGGCTGTCCCGGCGGCACCGGTGCCGGCCAGCGGCGGACCGGGGGAAGCAGCCGCCGTCACCAGCGGAGCGGAGGCGCCATCCCCCGACCAGACCACCGCGGCGTTCCGCGGCGCACGCAGCGAGACGCGAACCGGCTCGTCGTCAGGGAGGGCCATCGTCCCGCTGGGAGCGACGCTCGTCGTGTCGACCACGAGTTTGCCGGTGAGGGGCAAGGGCATCGCCAGCGGCTGCAGCTTCACCGCGTGCGTCAGGCGCGCCGTATCCGCCCCCAGTGTCGCGACCAGCACGTACTGCGGGGAGTCGACCGGGGGATTCGCGAGATAGGCGATGAAGCTGCCGTTCGGTAGCACCGGGACACTGACGCCATTGATCGTCAGGCTCGCGTGCCCGTTCCCGACCGAGCCGAAGATGAAGTTCGAGTCGCGCGACCCGATCAGGGACCCCGATACCGGGTAGACGACCGCGGGCGCCAGGGCGCCGGTAACCAGGGGAATCGGCGGAAGCGGAGACGCCGGGGCGGGGGCTCCCGAGGTCGTCCCCGACGTAGCGCGGGCGCAGGCGGTCACGAGCACGGCCGCGGCGATCACGGTCGGTCGCATCGCCACAACGTAATGGGCTGCGATGCGCCGTGGGAGCGGCACCTCCCGGAGGGCGCAACTTTCGTTGATCACGTTATTTACGCCCCCCTATCGTCGCGCGTCATAGGGGGGATCGCCCCAGGAGAGGCCCCCGCTTGATCACCTGCGCTTTTTGCGGCCAGACGAATTCGGCGGAGTCCCGCTACTGCTCGGATTGCGGGAAGCGCCTCGACCCCTCGGCCTCGGCTCCCTCTCCAGCGGCTCACCGGTCCCCGATTCAGGCTCGGCCGCCCGAGCGCGGCGAGCATCGTCGCTCCTCGCCAGGCACGCGACGTTCCTCGGGCGAAGCGGCGGTGGCGGAGCGCGGACGCCCATCCCTGTCCGCGGCTCCCCGATGCAAGTGGTGCGATAACACGATAGGTCACGGGCTTCCCTTCTGTGCGCACTGCGGCCGACGCACCGACGCCGAGCTCGCCGCAGCCTCCGCCTGCGCCACGTGCGGCGCGCCGCTCCGACCGGATCTCGACAGCTTCTGCTCCAGCTGCGGCGCGCCGATCGGCAATGCCGCGTCGCCCGATGAAGCGGCCATGCGCTCGCTTCTCTTCGCCGCGCGGCGACGCGCCCTCGGGGCCGAGCTCGCCCTCCTCGACGAGCACGGCGCGGTCAAGCAACGCCTCACGATGGAGTCGAGTACGCTCACCATCGGACGCGACGGTTGCGATCTCGTCTTCCCCGACGATCCCTACGTCTCGCCGATTCACGCCCAGCTCGCGGTGCGCGACGGCGCCCTCTTCGTGCGCGATCTCGGCTCGACCAATCACACCTGGGTCTTCCTCGACGCGCCCCACCACCTTCTCGATGACGACCTCCTGCTGATCGGCTCGCAGCTCATTCGGTTCGAGAGCATCGGCACACCGGCGATCGTCGAGCCGGACGTCGATCCCGCGCGCCGCTTCGGATCGCACGTGCCGGGGACGGACGTCGCGCGCCTTCTTCAGCTTCGCTCCGACGGGAGCGTGCGCGACGCGCAGTATCTCGTGCTCGGTCGCACGCGGTCGATCGGCCGAGACACCGGCGACTGGACGTTTCCGTACGATCAGACGATGAGCGGCCGGCACGCCGAGATTCACGAGCACGATGGGCGCTTCACCCTCCACGACCTCGGGAGCCGGAATGGCGTCGCCGTGGCCGTACGAGGCGAGCTCTCGCTCGCTGCGGGACAGCGCCTGATGGTCGGAGACCAGGTGCTCCGAGTGGAGCGCGTGTGAAGATCTGTCCGCAATGCGGCGTGCAATACGACCACGACATCAAGTTCTGCCCCGCCGACGGTTCGGCGCTGCGCGCTCCCCCGGGCCAGTCGATGATCGGAGCGGTCATCGCCGACCGCTACCACGTGGTGCGGAAGCTTGGCGAGGGCGGGATGGGAGAGGTGTATCTCGCCGAGCACGTGAAGATGGGTCGTCTGAGCGCGCTCAAGCTCATCGCACCGGCGCTCGCTCGCGAGGCTGACGCGATCGGCCGCTTCACCAGAGAGGCGGCCAACGCGAGCAAGATCACTCACCCGAACATCGCCGCGATCTACGACTTCGGCGAGACACCGGACGGGCTGGTCTACCTGGCGATGGAGTACGTGGAGGGAGAATCCCTCACCGCCCTTCTCCGGCGCCATGGAGCACTTCCACTGCGTCGCACCGCCGAGATCGCGCGACAGATCGCCGGCGCCCTCGACGCCGCGCACGAGCGCGGCGTCGTGCATCGCGATCTCAAGCCGGACAACATCATGATCTCGCCGGGGCGTGACGGCGTCGACGTGGTGAAGGTGGTGGACTTCGGGATCGCCAAGGCGAGCACCGGTGACGGCGCCGGCGGGGCGACAGTGACCAAGACCGGCATGGTCATCGGGACGCCGGAGTACATGTCGCCCGAGCAGCTCTCGGGAGAGAGCGTCGATGGTCGAAGCGACACCTACTCGCTCGGACTGGTGGCCTTCACCATGTTGAGCGGCGCCCTGCCGTTTCCCCGCGCGACGCTTCAGGAGATGTTGTTGATGCGCCTCACCGAGCGCCCGCGCACGTTGGCCGAGGTCCGTCCGGAGATGTCATGGCCGATCGAGCTGCAACGGGTGCTGGACCGCGCACTCGATCGCGATCCGGCCGTGCGCCACGCCCGGAGCGGTGATCTCGGGGCCGATCTCGTTCGCGTCGCCGGAGTGAACGCGGTCGCTTCTCCGGCTCCGGGCACGCAGCCCACGGCGCCATCGCGGTCGCCGCTCGACGCCGCTCCGGAGTTGGCGAAGACCGTCCCGATCGCCCCCCCGAGAGCGCGCGCGACGACGCGACCTCTTCCCTCAGCCCCCGATTCGCGGACTGGCCCCCGTGTCCTTCAGACCGCCGCGCTCCTGGTGGTTGTGCTCGCTGGAGCGCTGGCGTGGCGCCGCCTCTCGCACCGCGCGCCGGCGCCTGCACCGGCTTCGCTCGCCGCTCAGAGCGCTCCCGGCGTCGCGGCGTTGGATTCTCAGCCAGCCAAGTCCGTCTCGCCGACCCCGCCACCCCATGCGGCGACGGATACAGCGAAGGCGTCGACAGCGAGTCACACCCGTGCGGCGCACGCGCCCTCGCGAAGCGGCGGCGGCCCCAAGAGCCACGCGCCCTCGACCGCGCACCCCGCACCAGCGCCGGCGCCTGCGACCGCCGAGCGCGACACGGTCGCTCGGACAATGGCGCCGACCGTCTTCGCTACTCTCGACACCGCTACGGCGCCTAACCGCCCGGGCGCGACGGCCACGCGGGCAGCGGGACCGCCGGGAGAGGCGCGCGCGGAGCGCGGGATCGAGATGGGAACGGCTCTCGTCGCCGAAGGACACAGCGATGCCGCGCTCCTCGTCCTCCGCAACGCCCTCAAGCACGTGCAGACCCACGATGACAGCGTGACCGCGCTCTATCGGGTGAGCGAAGCCCTCATTCAGAAGAGCCATATGCGGAAGGAGGCTGGCGCGCGCGACCGCGCCTGCGAGATCTTAGTCTTGATCCGGAAAGACGGGAATCACAAGTTGGCGTCGGACATCCGGGACCTCTATTCGCAAGAATGCATGTGACCAGGGACGCCCTGTGAGCAGCGCCATGTCGTCAGAGCCGTCTTCCGACGAGGTGATCGTCACCGTCTTCGGACGAACGGATGTCGGTCGGGTGCGCGATCACAACGAGGATGCCTTTCTCGTGGTCGACCTCTCGGCCGACAACGCGTCCCTGCAGCCTGAGGTGCGCCAGCACCATCTCGGCGCGCGTGGCTCGCTCTTCATGGTCGCCGACGGTCTCGGCGGAGCCGCGGCTGGGGAGATCGCCAGCGAGCTCGCCATCAACACCGTGTACGAGGAGCTGCGCGACCGCTGGGCGCGCAGCGGAAGCGACGACCCAGAGACCTTTGCCCGGACGCTCAAGTCCGCTGCCGAAATTGCGAACGCCAAGATCTTCGCGTATGCGGTCGAGCATCCGGAGCACCGCGGGCTTGGCACGACGGCGACGATCGCCGGCCTGCTGGGCGACACTCTGTACGTCGTCCAGGTCGGCGACAGTCGGGCTTACCTCATTCGCGACGGCGTGGCCCGACAGATCACCAAGGACCAATCGCTGATGCAGCGATTGGTCGAGGCGGGGGAGCTGACGCAGGAGGAAGCCGATCGCAGCGAGCGGCGCAACATCATCCTCCAAGCCCTCGGCCCGGAGCCGACGGTCAAGATCGACCTCACCTTCCAGCAAGTGCGCCGTGGCGACACGCTGGTGCTCTGCACCGACGGGCTGTCGGGTTTGGTGCCGAAGGAGGAGATCGCCGACATCATCGAGCAGGAAGATGATCTGATCGCGGCCTGCCGGGAGCTGATCGATCGGGCGAACGAGAACGGCGGTCCAGACAACATCACCGTGGTCGCGGCCCGCTTCGAGGGAGCCGGTCTCGCCGATCCACACGAAGAGGACGAGGTCGGGCACGCGGTGTTCCCGCTGCCCGGCTCGAACACGCCGACCGCGCCGCACTTCGCCTTCGGCGATGGCGACACGGCGCCGCTCTTCGGACAGGATGCAGATTCCGGCGCCGACGACTTCCTCGTGGAGCGACAGGTGACCTCCGGGCGTGCCCTCCTTCTGGCGGTCGCGGGCGGTCTGCTCCTCCTCGGCTTGCTCATCGCCGCTCGAGAATGGCGGCGAGCCGCGCACGCCGCTTCACCCCCGTCGAGCGCCCCCGTCGTCGCGCCGACGCCGGCAGCCAGTCGGCCCGCCCCCGCCCCTCCCCCGCCCTCCGCTCCCCGCCACTAGTCCCCGATCGTCAGCGACAGAGCCAGCGCGCCGCGGCCTGTTGCATCGCCGGATCGCCCGACCAGGCGCAGATGACGAACTGCGCCGATGGGATCTCACTCGTCAGGCGGGGATGGCCGAATTGCACGACGAGCGTCTCGGGGACGCGCCGCGTGACCTCCTCCACCTGATGCACGGTCGCATCGCGGTAGCGACAGGCGCCGTCGCGCGCCGCCCCGTCGCCGAAGAGCGCGAGCACCAAGGGCCGGCCGCTTGGCTCGCTCGTGCCGTCGACGCATCGCACGTCGCGACCGCGGCCGGCGAGGGCCGCCACGAGGGGATCGCGGGCGCCAGCGGCGCCGCGGCGCCCGGCGTCATCCTCCACCAGCAGGAGGTCGATGCCGCCGTTCGGCGGCCGTGGGTCGCCTCGCATCACACGGATCACGCGATCGGCCAGCTGCGCCCCCCACGCGATGTCGGTGCTCGACGGTCGCCGGTACTCGTTGGGCGGCGAGGCCCACTGTGCCCACTTCAGCCTCCGCCGCTCCGCGTTCTGCACTCGTGAGGCATCCAACCGCCGGTCGGCCAGGGCCGCGTCGAGAGCGCGGCACGTCGACTCGAGGTCCGTGGGCGCCAGGAGCAGGTCGCATCCGGCCAGAAGCGCCTGGAGGGCGGCATCCGTCTCCCCGCGGCTTCCCGTGATGCCCGCCATTCCGAGAGCGTCGGTGACGATCAGCCCATCGAAGCGCAGCTCCTGCCGCAACAGCCACTGCTGGATCTCGCGCGAGAGGGTCGCCGGCACGCAGCTGGCATCGAGCGCCGGATAGGCGACGTGTGCCGTCATCATCGACGCGACGCCCGCCCGGACAGCCGCGGCGAAAGGTGCCACGTCGACGTCGAGGAGCTCGCCGCGGCTCGCCGTGACCGTCGGGAGCGCGACGTGCGAGTCGACGGTGGTCCGACCATGACCGGGAAAGTGCTTCGCGCAGGCCAGGACGCCCTCGCCCTGACAGGCAGTGATCCACTCCGACACCAGGAAGGCGACACGCTGGGGGTCGGCGCCGAAGGAGCGAGTTCCGATCACGGGATTGCCGGCGGTGAGATCGAGATCGCAGACCGGAGCGAAGTCCCAGTTCACACCCAGGGTTCGCGCCTCGCGAGCGGTGAGGCGCGCGGCCCGGCGCACCGCGTCCACATCATCGAGCGCGGCGATGGCGGCGGCCGGCGGGAGACCCGTCGCACCGAGGAACTGCTGTCCGGTGCCTCGCTCGAGATCGGCGGCGATCAGAAGCGGAAGGCGCGAGCGCAGGCGGAGCTCCCGAGTGAGCTGGCGCACCGCCTCCTGCTCGCCGCCTCGAAGGAGGAAGCCGCCCACTCCCAGAGAGAGCGCCCGCTCGATGGCGGCGCGCTCGCGCTCGTAACCGCGCGCGGGATCCCACCGGATGGCGGGAATCAGCAGTGACGCGGTGCTCACGCCGGCGTGAGGCATCCGAGGATGCGCGAGCCAGCCGCGCCGGTGGCGGAGGGGACGTTGCCGGCCCGACCGGCGAGATGCAGCCAGCCGAGAAGCGCGAAGGCGACGGCTTCCTTGGCCTCGCCATCGAAGAACTCATCGGAGAACATCCGCACGGGCAGCGGAGCGAGGGCCTCCGCAATCGCCCGTACCAGAGCGGGATTGCGGGCTCCCCCTCCGGAGAGGAGCACGTCTCCGACCGGCGCCTCGACGTGATCGCGCACCGCCAGAGCGATGCTGCGGGCGGTGAGAGCGACGGCGGTGGCCACGACATCCGATAGCGTCGCCGCGGGGTTCCACGCGCGGCACCGCTCGAGGATGTGCGCGACATACGCGGCGTTGAACAGCTCGCGACCGGTCGACTTCGGCGGCCGCCTGGAGAAGAACTCGTGGGCCAGCAGCTCGCTCACGACGCCGTCGATCGGACGGCCGGCCGCCGCCAGCGCACCGTCGACATCGTAGGGGAGCGACGGGAGGAGGGCTCTCACGACCCCGTCGATCACGGCCACCCCCGGCCCGGTGTCGAAGGCGTGGATCTTATCCTCGGTGCCGCGCGGAGGGGCGACGGTCAGGTTGGCGATCCCGCCGAGGTTCTGGAGCACGCGCCACTGTCCGGCGGCCGAGAAGAGGAGAGCATCGGCGATGGCCACCAGCGGCGCTCCCTGACCGCCGGCAGCGACATCGCGCGTGCGGAATCCGCTCACGACATCGAGGCCCGTGCGCTCGGCGATCACCGCCGGCTGGCCGAGTTGCAGCGTGCCGCGCGGTGGCTCATGCCAGAAGGTGTGGCCGTGGCTGGCGACGGCGCGGACGTCCTTGCGTCGCTCGCCGAGCGCGGAGAGCACGACGTTGGCGGCGTCGGCGAGCCACTCTCCGATCTCGAAGTCGAGGCGACAGAGCTCCGCGGGCGTGGCCGTGGCGAGGGCAGCGAGGAGGCGCTCGCGTTGCTCGGGCGAGTACGCGCGGGTAACGTGCGCGAGCAGCCTCGTCGCCGGAGCGCCGTCATCGGTCGGCGTGAAGCCCGCCGCCACCGCCGAGATGCCGTCGGCCGATGTCCCGGACATGAGTCCTACGATGATCGTCGGCGGGCCCGACGCGGACGCCCGCGCGCGGCTCACCGCACCGGCGGCGGTGGCTCGAGCACGATACGTCGGATCACGCCCCCCGCCCCCTCGAGTGCCCGCTCGGCCTCGGCGCGCGTCAGGCGCGCCTTGCTCATGACGATGGCGGTTTTCACCCTTCCGCCGGCGCCGTCGAGCAACTGGCGCGCCTCGTCGCGCGTGACGTCGCACACCTCCATCACGATCCGCTCGCTGCGATCCACCAGCTTCTGGCTCACCGCCTTGAGGTCGACCATGAGATTGCCGTACGTCTTGCCGATGCGTACCATCGCGCCTGTCGAGATGGTGTTCAGCACCAGCTTCGTCGCCGTTCCCGCCTTCATGCGCGTCGAGCCCGTGATCACCTCGGGGCCGGTCAGCGGAACGATCGCCACGTCGACGGCCGCCGCCAGATCCTCGGGCGGCGGCGTGCAGGCGACGAGACCGGTCCTGGCGCCGAGGGCGATGGCGCGCTCGAGGGCCCCGCGGACATACATGGTCGTGCCCGAGGCGGCGACGCCCAGCACGAAGTCGGCCGCGCCGACCTTGCGCTCATCCATCGCGGCGGCCCCCGCCGCGCCGACGTCCTCGGCGCCCTCCTGCGATCGCGTGAGCGCCGGGGCACCACCGGCGATGATGCCCTGTACCATCTGCGGATCGGCGCCAAACGTCGGCGGGCACTCGCTCGCATCGAGCACGCCAAGGCGCCCCGATGTCCCGGCACCGACGTAGAGCAGGCGGCCACCGGCGCGAAACGCGGCCTCCGCCAGCTCGATCGCGCGGGCGAGCTGCTCGCGCTGGCCATGCACTGCGGCAGCGACCATCTCGTCTTCTGCGTTGATGAGGTCGACGATCGCGAGCGGCGACGCGAGATCGATGTCGACCGTGCGCGGATTGCGTCGTTCTGTGAGGCGGGAGTCGAGAAAGGGGGTGGGCACGCGCCGGCGTCGGAGCGCCGGTTGTCTCCGGCGCGTCTCGTCGCAAACTTACGCCCACTCTCGATCCAGTCGCAAGGGAAACGCCGGAGTCCGATGCTTCTCTCACACCGAATCGTGCGGCGCACGCTCACCGACATCGTGGCGATCGGGGCGGCGCTGGCCTGCATGGCGTGCCGGCAAGCCGCGGCCGACGCGTCGCGCGCGCGCGGCCGCGCCGACAGCACCTGGTCGCTGGTCGCCCACCCCGTCACCGCCGCGCACGCGATGGTGGCCAGCAACAGCACGCTCGCATCGGGGGCAGGGGTGGAAGTGCTCCGCGCCGGCGGGAACGCCGTCGACGCGGCGGTCGCCACAGGCTTCGCGCTCGCGGTCACACATCCCGAGGCCGGGAACATCGGCGGCGGCGGCTACATGGTGATCCGCATGGCCGACGGGCGGACGGCGGCGCTCGACTACCGTGAGATCGCCCCGCTCGGCGCCTCGCGTGACATGTTCATCGACTCTGCGGGCCACCGCACGAGGGCGAGTACCGTCGGCTACCTGGCGTCAGGCGTTCCCGGATCGGTGGCCGGGCTCACTGCCGCCCTGGCGAGATACGGGACGCTTCCGCTCTCGCGGGTCATGGCGCCCGCCGTTCGCCTGGCCGAGAAGGGTTTCGTCGTCGACAGCTTCCTCGCCAGCTCGGTCCGCGAGAACCAGGAGCTCATCGCTCGCTTCGGCGGCCGCGCCGTCTTCCTGCCACACGGCACTCCGATCGCCGTGGGCGACCGGCTGGTGCAGGCCGACCTGGCGCGCACCCTCCGGCGCATCGCGTCAGGCGGCTCGGCGGCGTTCTATCGCGGGGTCATCGCGAGGCAGATCGCCGATGAGATGTCGCGCGGCGCCGGTCTCATCACCCGCGCCGACCTGTCGCGCTACGCGCCGGTATGGCGTGAGCCGCTGCGCGGGACCTATCGCGGCTACACGCTCCTCACCATGCCTCCGTCGTCCTCGGGCGGTGTGACGCTCCTCGAGACGCTCAACGTGCTCGAGGCGACCGGGCCCCCGGCGCCGGCGATGAGCGAGCGGTACCTGCACCGGGTGGTCGAGTCCTTGCGGCGCGCGTTCGTGGACCGCAACACGCGGCTCGGCGACCCGGCCTTCGTCGCCAACCCGATCGACCGCCTGACGAGCAAGGAGTACGCGCGGGCGCTGGCAGCGGCGATCGACAGCGCGCGGGCGACGCCCACGGCCGACTTCGAGGCGGCCGCGCGGGAGGGGACCAACACCACCCATTACTCGGTCGTCGATGCGCACGGCAACGCGGTGGCGACGACGACGACACTCAACGACCTGTACGGAAGCGGCGTCTACGTTCAGGGGGCCGGCTTCTTCCTGAACGACGAGATGGATGACTTCACCGCGCGGCCGGGCGTTCCGAACAGCTTCGGCCTGGTTCAAGGAGCGAGCAACGCCATCGCCCCCGGCAAGCGCATGCTGAGCGCGATGGCGCCCACCATCGTCCTCGACTCCGCCGGCCAGCTCGCGCTGGTGCTGGGCTCTCGCGGCGGCCCCCGGATCATCACCAGCGTCCTCCAGGTGCTGCTCGGCGTCATCGACGGACACCTCTCGCTGGGCGATGCCATGGCCGCGCCGCGCATCCACCATCAGGCCTGGCCCGACACCGTGTGGTTCGAGCGGCACGGCGTCGCGGTAGGGACTCTCGACTCCCTCGCGGCGGCGGGATATGCTCTAGCTCCGGCGCCGTTCAGTCCCGGCGGATACGTCGGGAGGGTTATCGCCGTCGCCCGGCGCGGCGATCAGTACGAGGCGGTCGTCGACCCTCGCACAAGCGGGGGGGCTATCGGGTACTGAGCGCTGGGAGCGATCCGTCTGTTTCGGCACCGCCCGGACGTGCGTGACCGATGTCACACCGCGGCGGCCTGTCGAGAGGCGTGGACCATGGCTAAACTGTCCCGCATGAGGCCGAGTTACGAGGCTTCCCCCGACCTCGAGCAGCAGGTGCGCGCGCTTCAGGAGCAGAACCTCGAGCTGATGCGCGAGCTGACCGAGTTACGGAACCACTTCGCGCTCAAGACCCAGTTCCTGGCCAACATCTCGCACGACCTCCGGACCCCGCTCACCGCCGTCGTCACTCACGCCGAGATCCTCCGGGACGGCCTTCTCGGCCAGCTGAGTCTCAGGCAGCAAGAGAGCGTCGCCGGCATCATCAGCGGTGGTCGACAGCTCCTCGACATGGTGAGCGAGATCCTCACCTACGCCCGCGCCGCCGCCAACCAGCTGACCCTCACGACCTCGCGCTTCACCGTTCGTGAAGTGATCGACCAGGTGTGCGCGGTGAACGAGCCGCTGGCCGTCCGGAAGGGACACCAGGTGCGGGTGGACGTCGAGCCGGGCCTCCCGCCGCTCCGGGCGGACCGCGAGAAGGTCGCGCACATTCTGAGCAATCTTCTGGCGAACGCGATCGACTTCACCCCGCCGGGAGGACACGTCTGGATCGCCGCGGTCGGCCAAGAGCGCGACCCGCACGGCCCATCGGTGCGGGTCGAGGTGGGTGACAGCGGGATCGGCATCGCGCCCGAGCATCACGAGCTCGTCTTCCGCGAGTTCGCGCAGGTCGATGCGACAGCGGCGCGCACACACCACGGCACCGGTCTCGGACTCGCCATCGCGCGCAAGTTCGTCGAGCTCCACCACGGCGAAATCTGGTTGGAGAGCGCTCTCGGAAAGGGGAGCCGATTCTACTTCACGCTGCCTGTTCGCTCGTCGCCGTGACGCGTGCCGCCTCACGTCCTGATCGTCGAGGATAGCCCGATCGTCGTAGCCGCCCTGCGGCTGCTTCTCGAGGAGACCGGACATCGAGTGAGTGCGGCGGGCACCGTGAGGGATGCGGTCGCGCTGGCGCTCGCCGAACGGCCCGATCTCATCCTCCTCGACCTCACCCTCGGTGCCGAGGATGGTCTCGTGGTGCTCCGGGAGCTCGAGCACGCCGGGGCGCCGGGGATCGTGACGGTGGCCGTGACGGGGCACGATGAGGCGGCCATTCGCGAGCGATGCGTCCGGGCGGGGTGTCGCGACGTGCTCCTCAAGCCGATCGCGCCGCTCGCGCTTCCTCGGCAGATTAGCGACTGGCTGCGTGGCGCGGCCGGCGGAGGCGTGGAGGCCACGACCTAGGCGGAGGGTTCGTGCCAGGGCGCTGGGTGCTGGCAGTGATGCTGGTCGGGAGCACGGCACCGGCGGCGACGCAGGAGCCACCCCGGGCGCACGCCGGCGACTCCCTTTTCGCCTCCCGCGGGGCCATGCAGGTGACGCTCGCCACCGATCTCCGGACGCTTCTCAAGGACCGAACCGGTCGAACGCCGTACCGCGACGCGGTGATCATCGTCCCGCGCGAAAATGGCGGAAGCGACTCGATCCCGGCACGCGTACGGACCGGCGGCATCTTTCGGCGCTCGCTCGCCCACTGCGACTTCCCGCCGCTCCACGTCCGATACCACGCCCACGACGCCCACGGAACCGTCTTCGCGCATCATTCGCGTCTCAAGCTCACGACGCACTGCCAGCCATCGCATCGGTACGAGCAGTATGTGCTCCAGGAGTATCGGCTCTACCTCCTCCTCAACGTGCTCACGCCGCTGAGTTTCCGGGCGCGCCTCGCCCGCATCACCTATGTCGATCGCGTGCACCCGTCGACACCCTTCACCGCCATCGGCTTCTTCCTCGAGGACGTGTCGGACGTGGCCGAGCGGAATGGCGCGCAGCTGGTCGATGTGAAGGGCGCCGAATACTCGGACCTCGATCCGGTGCAGCTCGACCTGGCGACCTGGTTCGACTACATGATCGGCAACAGCGACTGGTCGATCCCGGTGCTGCACAATGTCGAGCTCGTGCGCGACACGGCGATGGGGCACGTGTTTCCCATTCCCTACGACTTCGACTTCTCGGGCGTCATCGATGCATCGTACGCCGCCCCCGATCCACGACTCGGCATCGCAACCGTTCGCGATCGGATCTACCGGGGGCGCTGCGGTGCGCCGGAGCAGTTCCAGCCGACCTTCGACCGCTTCATCGCCGCCCGCGCTTCGATCTCCGCCCTCTACGATGACTCGTCAGGCATCGACGCCGGCCGCCGGAAGGAGATCGCCAAGTACTACGATGACTTCTATCGCACGATCGGCGACCGCGGCCGCCTCGAGGGGGAGATCCGGCGCCACTGCAAGTGACCCTCAGATGCGGCTGCGCAGCGCCTCCGGCGTGAGATCCTGGAGGAGCGAGGCGAGCAGCGTGAAGTAGTTGGTGGCGAGGAGCAGCCCGACCACCACCAGCACTACTCCCCCGATCCGGTTGGCCCAGACCACGACGCCGCGGGCTCGGGCGTAGGCGGCGAGAAAGCGGTCGAGGGCCAGGGCGGCGAGGAGAAAGGGAACGGCGAGCCCAAGCGAGTATGCCGAGAGCAGGAGGAGCCCGCGGGGGAGAGACGCGGTGGCGGAGGTGTAGATGAGAATCGAGCCGAGGATGGGGCCGATACATGGCGTCCACCCCGCACCGAAGGCGACGCCGACGAGGAGTGACCCCAGGTACCCAACCGGCTTGGTCGCGAAGTGAATCCGTCGCTCGGCGCCCAGTCCCGGAATCCGCAGCAGCCCGAGCATGTAGAGGCCGAAGAGGATGATCACCACTCCACCCACGCGCGCGATCCAGCCGCGGCCGACGAGGAGCACGCGACCCAGCGCGCTGGCGCTCGCCCCGAGCGCGAGAAAGATCAGGGTGAACCCGAGCGTGAAGAGGAGGGCGTGAACGACGGCGATGCGGCGCGTGCTCGACGCCTCGTCCACCGTCATCCCGGTAATGAATGTGACGTAGCTCGGGACGAGCGGCAGGACGCAGGGAGAGAGGAAGCTGAGCACACCCGCGCCGAAGGCGACGGCGACGCCGACCGAATCGGTGCCGTCGGCGATCAGGGGGATTGGCACCTCGCGCACACGCCGTAGATCACGAGGTGATGGCGCTGGCGGGAGAAGCCTTGCGCGTCCGCGAGCAGCGTCGTCATGCGCTCGAGGCGCTCATCGCGGAACTCGACCACACGGCCGCACACGGTGCAGAGGCAGTGCTCGTGCTGCGGAACTCCACGCGCCCCCTCGAAGCGGCGAAACCCCTCCCCGAAATCGCGCTCGACCACCAGACCGCTGCGCACCAGAACGTCGAGTGTGCGGTAGACGGTGGCCGTCCCGACTGCCACGCCGCGCTCGCTCAACTCCTTGGCGATATCATCGGCGCTCAGATGGCGCTCGCGTGCCAACACCACATCGGCGATCGCGATGCGCTGAGGTGTGACGGGGAGGTTGTGATCGCGCAGGTAGGTGCGGAACTCCTCCACCTGGGCCGACCGCGCCGAGCTTACGGCAGTCCGGTCCACGGCTCACCGCCCAGGGCCACACGAAAGTCTTCCGCCTCGAGGCGCTCGGGCTCGTCATCCGCGCCGGCCCGCCGGTGCACGCCATGAACGACATCATCGACGGTCGGCGGAGGCGCATCGGCCTCCTCGACGATCTGGAGCGACCATGCGCCGCGATCCGGTCCCTTGAGCTGGAGCACGTAGCTGGCACGAAGCACGGTCACACGCTCTCCGCGCGCCGCATCCGTCATCGCCGCCTCCCCTGAACCCTGGACGGCGATCACCGCCACGCCGCTTTCCACACCCCCCTGTCGGATGGCGGGGAAGAGGTGCGCCGCGGTGATCCGCTCCGGCGAAATCCGCTCGGCCAGCTCGCGGAGAAAGCGCTCACGCCCGTCGGCCGTCATCGCGCCACCGCCGCGGCGCGCGACGAAGAGCCGTGGCGAGCATCGAGCTCACGCTCCACGTACAGTCGCAGAATGTGCATGAAGTCCTGCGCGTTGGTGACGACTCCGAAGGCCTGATGCGTCCCGCGGTCCTTGAGCTTGCTCACCACGAACTCGGAAGAATCGACGCAGATCGTAGGCAGATCGCGCAGCGTCCCATCGGCGTTGACGACGAACGCCGGGAGCATGTTGCCGGTGGCGATCGCGTGGAGAGCGGTCGCGATGAAGATCGCCATCGTCGCCTTGGCGGTGTGCGGACGCATCGCGTCCTGGCCCGCCAACACGTCGGCATAGACGCCCGGCAGCGGCCCATCGTCGCGAATAGATCCGGCCAACACGAAGGGCACGTGATGAAGGACGCAGGCATGCATGATGCCGTCCGTGATGACGCCTTGGGCGACCGCCGCCTCGATCGAGCCGGCAGCCCGGACGCGATTGATGGCCCGCATGTGGAGCCCGTGGCCACCGGTCGTGGCCTCGCCGGCGCCGGTCATCCCCAACGTGGTCCCGAAGACGGAGGCCTCGATGTCGTGCACGGCGACAGCGTTGCCTGCGAGAAGCGCGCCGACGAAGCCGTTGGCGATGAACCAGGTCATGTCCGCGCGCGCCCGTGAATGTACGAGCGCGGGGCCGGTCACCCAGATCGGATAGCCGCCGCGTTCACGCTCATCGATCAGGAGGCGGGCCATGAGGCTGTAGTCGATCGGCTTTTCGCGCGACACGTCCGAGGTCATGAACTTGAACTCGCCTTCCGCGGCCTCTCCGAGGAACGCCTGCGTGTGGACGTAGATGCCCTCGGTCCCATCCTCGGCCATGCCGACCGCCACCATGTCTCCCTGCGCGACGTTCCGCATCTCCTTCACCCAGATCTCACCCGATCGATCGCGCACCAGCGCCGCGTCCATGCGCGGGAGGCGCGGCATTCTCCATATTCCGCCGACCTTGACGTACGTCGGCAGGTTGGTGGTCGAGAAGAAGCCTTCGGGGAGGACTCCGTCGGCCGGCGCGGCGACGAAGCGCGCGTCGGGAGCGGAGGCGAATCGCGTCGCCGTCAAGTCGGGCTGAGGCACCGATGGCACGAGCGAAAGATGGGTGCGGCGATCCCGCTACAACAGGGAGACGGGATCCCGATCGAAGGTGACGCGAAGCGCGTGGGCATCGGGCACCGGGAATCGCTCCATCAGCGCCCGTCCGAGCCTCGTCAGCGACGCCGGCCTCTCGCTCTTGAGGAGCAGATGCCAGCGCCAGCGGCGCTTGATCCGTTCGATCGGACAGGGCGCCGGCCCCACGACCGTCACCTCATCCCTCCCCCAGGCCGCGAGCGCCGCAGTCAGCCATTCGGAGAGCCGCTCGGCCAGCGCCGCCGTGGCGTCTTCGCGATCTCCGCTCGCGACCAGGTGGGCGAGGCGCGTGAAGGGGGGATAGGAAGGGTGCCGGCGCGCCGCGACCTCGGCGTCGACGAAGGCGCGGTAGTCGTGTGAGAGAGCGCACACGACGGCGTGGTGGCCGGGGACCCGCGTTTGGATCACCACGTCCCCTCCCTTGGCGCCTCGCCCGGCACGGCCTGCCACCTGGCTGAGGAGCTGAAAGCAGCGTTCGGAGGCTCGGAAGTCCGGCAGGTTGATCCCGACATCGGCATCGACCACCCCGACCAGGGTGACGTTCGGGAAATCGAGGCCCTTGGCGATCATCTGCGTGCCTAACAAGATGTCCACCTCACCGCGGCCGACCCGATCGAGGATGTTCGCGTGGGCCCACTTCCCTGTCGTCGTGTCGACGTCCATGCGGGCGAGTCGCGCATACGGGTAGCGCTCGGCGAGCAGTCGCTCCACCTGCTGCGTGCCGGTGCCGTGCTGGCGGACCGTCGCGCCGCCGCAACGGCGGCAGGTATCGCCGGCGGTCTCCTCGCGCAGGCAGTAGTGGCAGACGAGGCGTTCCGGCGTCCGGTGGTAGGTGAAGCTCACGCTGCAGTTGGGGCAGGTGCGCACATCGCCGCACGAGTCGCACTGCAGGAACGATGCGTAGCCGCGGCGATTGAGAAGGAGGATACTCTGCTCCCCACGCTGCAACCGCTCGCCGAGGGCCGCCTCGAGCGACTCGCTGAAGACCTTGCGGAAGGGCTCGAGCGACGTGCCCGCGTGCTGCGCCGACGGACTCCTCCCCTCGCGGAGGTCGACCACCTCCACCGCCGGCATGCGCGCGCCACCGACTCGATCGGGGAGGGAGAGTCTCCGGTACTTCCCGCTCTCGGCGTTCTGCCAGCTCTCGAGACTCGGTGTGGCGCTCCCCAACACGACGATCGCCCCCTCGGCACGGGCGCGCACGATCGCCACCTCGCGCGCGTGATAGCGCGGCGTCTCGCCGTTCTTGTAGCTCGTCTCGTGCTCCTCATCCACAATGATCGCCCCCAGCCCCTCGAGCGGCGCGAAGACCGCCGAACGTGCGCCGACAGCGATCCGCTTCTCACCGCGACGGAGGGCGCGCCAGGCGTCGTAACGCTCGCCATCGCTGAGCGCCGAGTGGAGCACCGCCACCTGATCGCCGAACACGGCGCGGAAGCGGTCGACGGTCTGTGGGGTGAGCGCGATCTCCGGCACGAGCACGATCGCCGTCTG
>Ga0187777_10000610_pt1 | contig 24017 bp, 17 predicted proteins | sample 1015_Q2_SP5_10_M_FD_132416 | JGI IMG/M metagenome (GOLD analysis project Ga0187777, IMG submission 132416) | Tropical peat soil microbial communities from peatlands in Department of Meta, Colombia - 1015_Q2_SP5_10_MG | ecosystem: Environmental > Terrestrial > Soil > Wetlands > Peat | place... | reverse complement strand
CGGGCCGGCGACGCCTCGACCTCGTCGAGCGCGTCGGCGAGCGCGCGCATCGTCGCGCGCGAGATCGCGTTGCGAGCCTCCGGGCGATCGATCGTGAGCACCGTGACCGGACCGCCGGCGTCGAGCCGCACGCCTCCGGCCGCCATCGATGCCGTCGGCACTTCAGGCCGCCGAGATGGGAGCGAATATATCGAGGCCGTGGCCGTGCCGCTCCGCCTCCGGAGTTTCAGGCGGTCGCTGGCGGCTGTTCACAGGCCGAATATACGATATCCGCGTGGACGACACCGAGTTGACGACGGAGGCCGGCCTCGTCGTCGAGCGGTCGTACGGTCCCGACGACCTCGATCCCGAGCATTCCGATCGGATCGGTGCACCGGGCGAGTTCCCGTTCACGCGTGGCATCCACTCCGGGGGGTACCGCGACCGGCTCTGGACGTTCCGGCAGTACTCCGGGTTCGGCACGGCCGAGTGGTCGAACGAGCGGTACAAGCTGCTGCTCAAGGAGGGCGGCACCGGCCTCTCGGTGGCGGCGGACCTCCCGACCCAGATCGGGTACGACTCCGACGACCCGGACGTCGAGGAGGAGGTCGGCCGGGTCGGTGTGGCGCTCGACTCCCTCGCCGACGCCGAGATCCTCTTCCGCGACATCCCGCTCGACGAGATCTCCACCTCGTGGACGGTGAACGGGACCGCCGCCATCATGCTCGCCTTCTACGTCGCGGTCGGCGACAAGCAGGGGGTGCCGCGCGCGCAGCTGCGCGGGACCGTGCAGAACGACATCCTCAAGGAGTACGTGGCGCGCGGCACGTGGATCTGGCCGCCCGCGCCGTCGATCCGGCTGATCGCGGATTCGATCGAGTTCTGCGCCGACGAAGTGCCGCGCTTCAACGCGGTCTCGGTGGCGGGGGCGCACTTCCGTGACGCGGGTGCGAACGCCGCGCAGGAGATGGCCTTCACGTTGCAGGACGCGGTGACGTACTGCGACGAGATCGTCGGCCGGGGCCGGATGACGATCGACCAGTTCGCGCCCCAGGTGTCGTTCTTCTTCTACACGCACAACGACTTCTTCGAGGAGATCGCCAAGTACCGCGCCGGGAGACGCCGGTGGGCGCACATCGTGCAGGAGCGTTACGACGCGAAGAAGCCGAGTTCGGCCATGTTCCGCACCGGCGTCGTCTGCGGTGGCTGGACGCTCCAGGCGCGGCAGCCGCACAACAACATCGTGCGCGTCGCCTACCAGGCGATGGCTGCTGCGCTCGGTGGCGTGCAGTCGATGTTCACCGCAGCGTGGGACGAGCCGTTCGCGCTGCCCACCGAGGAGAGCACCACGCTCGCGCTCCGGACCCAACAGATCCTCGCCCACGAGACGGGCATCGCGCGTACGGTCGACCCGCTCGGCGGGTCGTACTTCGTCGAGTCGCTCACCGACGCGATGGAGGAACGGATCGTCGCGATCATGGCCGACCTCGAAGCGCGCGGCGGGATGGTCCGCTGCATCGAAGACGGCTACGTCCAACGACTGATCGCCGACGAGTCCGCAGCGGTGCAGCGCAAGATCGACCGCGGCGAGCGGGTGATCGTGGGCGTGAACCGGTACGAGAGCGACCAACCGGTTCCCGCGCTCGTCCCGCCCGCGATGGACGACGCGGCACGGAAGCTGCAGCTCGACCGCCTCGCCGAGGTCCGGCGGAGCCGCAACACGCGCGCCGCGCTCGCCGCCTTGCGCGACCTGCGCACCGCCGCGCAAGGCGACGCGAACCTCGTGCCGTACCTCGTCAACTGCGTCGAGGAGTACTGCACCGTCGGCGAGATCACGAAGGAGCTCAAGGACGTGTGGGGCGAGTACCAGCAACCCACCGTGTTCTGATGCCCGCCCGGGTGCTGGTCGCCAAGCCCGGGCTCGACGGGCACGATCGCGGCGCCAAGCTCGTGGCGCGCGCACTCCGCGACGCGGGCTTCGAGGTCATCTACACGGGCATCCGGCAGAAGCCCGAAGCGATCGCGTCGGTCGCGCTGCAAGAGGACGTCGACCTCGTCGGGCTCTCGATCCTCTCGGGTGCGCACCTCGGCCTCACGCGCAAGACCGTGCAGGCCCTGCGCGACTACGGGGTCGGCGACATCAAGGTCGTGGTGGGCGGGACCGTCCCCGAGTCCGACGTCCAGCCGCTGCTCGACATGGGTGTGACGGCGGTGTTCCCCACTGGGACGCCGATCGAGACGCTGGTCGAGGAGGTGCGCAGGATCACGGCGGGCGACGCGGAGCAGACCGTCCCGGGCCCTCCGCCGTCCTGACGCGCCCGAGCCGACCGGCGAGCCGTCACGACACGACATCACGAACGGGGGAGGAACTCGTGAGCTATCGCGTGATCCAGTGGGCGACCGGCACGATCGGGCGCCGGGCGCTCGCCGCCGCGATGGAGCATCCGCAGCTCGAGGTGGTGGGCGTGCGCGTCTTCGATCCGGCGAAGGTCGGTCAGGACGCGGGGACACTCGCGGGCAGCTCCGCGATCGGGGTAGCCGCGACCGACGACGTCGACGCGCTGCTCGCGCTCGACGCCGACTGCGTGTTGCACATGCCGAGCTCGTGTGACCTCGACGAGCTCCACCGGATCCTCGCCTCGGGGAAGAACGTCGTGAGCACGTGCTCCGAGCTGGTCCAGCCGCGGCGCAGCCTGCCGGCCGACGACGTGGAGCGCCTCGAGGCCGCGTGCCGTGAGGGAGGCTCGTCGTTGTACGGCACCGGCAGCAGCCCGGGCTTCATCTCCGAGGTGCTGCCGCTCGCACTGCTGTACGTGGAGCGTTCGCTCCGCACGCTCGCCATCGAGGAGTTCGCCGACCTGTCTCGCCGTCCCTCGCCGCAGCTCCTCTTCGACGTGATGGGCATGGGGCGCCGCCCGGGACCGGTCGACGCTCGGCGCGCCGACCACGCACGCGCGAGCTTCGGGCCGTCGCTCGAGGCACTGGCCGACCACGTCGGGTTGGCGGTCGATCGCGTCGACGCTCGGACGGAGGTGGCCGTGGCGACGCGGCGCGTGACCATCGCCGCCGGCGACATCGACGAGGGTTGCGTCGCCGCGCAACGAACCGTCGTCGAAGCGATGTCGGGCGACGAGGCTCGGTTGTCGTTCCGCGCCAGCTGGTACTGCACCGCCGAGCTGGATCCGGGGTGGTCGCTCGGCGCGACCGGTTGGCGCGTCACGGTCGACGGCGACGCGCCCATGGTCGTCGATCTCGCCTTCCCGATCGGGACCGACCAGCTCGCCGAGGTCACCCCCGGGTACACCGCGCACCCGGCCGTCAATGCCGTCGCATCCGTCTGCGAGGCGGCACCCGGGCTGGTGGCCACGACCGACGTGCCGGTCATGGTCCCCCGCCTCACGGCGCTCGGTCCGTCGTGAGAGGTCGACGACGTGTGCGCGGTCACTCGGGCGCGGTTGCCGGGTGCAGGCTCACCGGGACGCCCGAATAGCGCGCCATGCCCGTGGGCAGGTCGATGCGGTCCTTGTCGGTGAGCACGTTGACGTTGGCGGACTGGTGCCCGTGCGGCACGGACACCGCGCCGCGGCGCACGGACGGGTCGATCTTCGCGACGCCGACCAGCTCGCCCCGGGCGCTGCGCACCACCACGCGCTGACCGTCGGCGACGCCGGCCACGGCCGCGTCGTCGGGGTGGACGACGACCTCGACGACCTCACCGAGGAAGTCGAGTTGCGAATTGAGGTGGCGCACCTGGCGCCGTGGCGTCAGCACGAGTGGCGTCGGCTCGGTCTCCGATTCGAGCGCGGTGAGCTGGTCCACGAGGAGTTGCGGCGCGATGCGCCAGCCGCCGAGCCGGTCGAGATGGTCGTCGACCCACTGCGCGGGTAGGTCGTAGGGCGCTTCGACCCACCCGTTGGCGACGAGATCGTCGAACGTGCACCGAGCGCGCTTGTCGAGCTTCGCGAGCATCGCGTCGTCGGTGGCGTGCTCGCTTGTCGTGTCGGCCAGCTCGTAGCCGAGCCGCCGTCCGAGCTCGCCGAGCACCCACCACGTCGACCGACGATCGCCGACCGGGTCGACCACGCGCGGCGTGTGCTGCCCCGCGACGCGCGGCATCAGGGAGTCCCACAACATCACATCCGCGCGCTCGAGTTGGTCCTTGGTGGGGAGCACGTGCGTGGACAGCGCGGTGGTGTCGTTGGCGATGATCTCGATCGTGGCCAACACGTCGAGCGAGCGGAGCGCGGGGATCAGGTCGTTGGCGTCGGGGAACGCGGTGACCAGGTGGCCGCCGAGGTTCAGCACCGCGCGGATGTTCTGCGCGCGGATCTCGTCGCCGAGTGCTGCACAGGGCCACTCGCGGAAGAACGCCTGGGTCTCGGGGCGGCTGCGCGGTCCCGGCCCGAACAGCCCGTCGACGGGGGACACCGGGAGCTCGAAGGCCTCGAGTTGGTGGTTGAAGCCCGGGTGGAACCAGACCCCGCCGGGGCGGTTCATCGAGCCGGTCACGATCATGAGCGCCCAGGCGAGCCACTGCGTCACGTTGGCGGCGCCCGACATGGTGACGCCCGTGCCGGTCACGACGGCGATCCGCCCGGCGCGGCGTACGGCATCGAGCAATCGGGTCAGCTCGCGCTCGTCCACGTCGGCGACATGCGCCGCGTGTTCCCGCGTGAAGGGCTCGACGGCCGCCGTCAGCCCGTCGAGCCCGGCGGTGCCGTGCTCGAGCACCTCGCGGTCGGCGCCTTCGCGCAGCAGTTCGCGCACGAGAAACGCGAGCACCGCGTAGTCGGCACCGGGTCGCGGCGCGAGATGGTGGGTCGCGAGCCGCGCCGTCTCGGTGCGGCGGGGGTCGACGACCCAGACCTCCCCGCGCGCGCACAACGCGCGGATCTTCGTGACCGGGTCGGGCATCGCGGAGGTGTGGCCGTGGGACACCACCGGGTTCACCCCCACGTAGATCACCAGCCCGACGTGTTCGGAGTCGACGTGAGGATTGAGGCCGGGGAAGCCACCGACGAGATCGGACACGAGGACCTTGGCGGTGCCGTCGATCGTGAGCGGGCTGAAGCGCGCCCGCGTGCCGAGCGCGTTGTACAGGGCCTCGGCCATCCGGTAGCCCGCGGCGTCCATGCCGACGCCGCTCCCGAAGAACACGCCGATCGCCTCGGGACCGTGTGCGTCGACGACCTCGCGCAGCCGCGCCGCGAGGTCGTCGAGGCACGCGTCCCACGTCGTCGGTTCGAGGCGGTCGCCGGTCCGCATCAATGGACGCTCGAGCCGGTCGGGGTGGTGGTGCATCCGCGGCAGGGCCCGTCCCTTCGGGCAGGTGTAGCCGTGGGAGAACGGGTGATCCTGGTCGCCGCGCACGCGCACGACCTCGTCGCCGGCGACGTCGACGAGGATCCCGCACACCGCAGTGCAGATCCGGCAGAAGCTGCGGACGGTGCGCACCTCGGGTTCGGTCATCGACTTCCCATGCTCCGCGGATCCGCCCTGCGAAATACAGTATTTTTGACCCGGTGAGGATCTTGTGCGCGGCCGTCGCGACCCGTCAAGCGCGGGCGTGCGACGCTCGCGGCGTGCCGCGGTCCGGGGGCGGGTCACCCACATCGTGAGCGACGAGCTGCGGGACGCGGCCGAGCGAGCGCTGCAGGGGAACCTCGAGAAGGAGCGCGAGAAGCTCGAGCGTCAGGGCAAGCTCTTCGTCCGCGACCGCCTCGCGCTGCTCCTCGACGAGGGATCGTTCGTCGAGAGCGGGCTGCTCGCCAACGCGCTGGCCGGCGACCTGCCGGCCGACGGCGTGGTCACGGGAGTCGGCACCGTCGACGGCCGGCCGGTGTGCGTGATGGCGAACGACCCCACCGTGAAAGCGGGATCGTGGGGCGCGCGCACGGTGGAGAAGATCGTGCGCCTCACCGAGTACGCGCTGGAGCACGAGGTGCCCGTGTTCTGGCTCGTCGACTCCGCGGGCGCGCGTCTCACCGACCAGGTGGAGTTGTTCCCCGGCCGCCGGGGCGCCGGCCGCATCTTCTACAACCAGAACCGTCTCTCGGGACGCGTGCCGCAGATCTGCTGCCTGTTCGGGCCGTCCGCCGCGGGCGGCGCGTACATCCCCGCGTTCTGTGACGTGGTGATCATGGTGGAGGGCAATGCATCCATGTATCTGGGCTCGCCGCGCATGGTGGAGATGGTGGTGGGGGAGCAGACCACGCTCGAGGAGATGGGCGGTGCTCGCATGCACGCGACGGTGTCGGGCAGCGGCGACAACCTCGCGGTCGACGACGCCGACGCCATCGCGCAGGCCCGCGCGTACTTCGGCTACATGCCCCAGAACTGGCGCGCCCCGCTTCCCCGCTACGACGCCGAGCCGCCGCGCGCGCTCCTCGACGCGGGCGTGGTGCCGGCCGACGAGCGCATTGCGTTCGACATGCACGAGCTGATCGACGGCCTGGTCGACGCCGACAGCTTCTTCGAGGTCAAGCCCTTGTTCGCGCCCGAATTGATCGTGGGGCTCGCGCTCCTCGACGGACGGCCCGTCGGCATCGTCGCGAGCAACTCTGTGTCCAAGGGCGGTGCGCTCTTCGTCGACTCGTCGGACAAGGCCGCGCGGTTCATCTGGTGCTGCGACGCGTACGGGATCCCGCTGGTGTTCCTCGCGGACGTGCCCGGGTTCATGGTCGGCACGGAAGTCGAGCGACAAGGGATGATCCGGCACGGCGCCAAGATGATCACCGCGGTGTCGGAGGCCACCGTGCCGAAACTCTCGGTCATCGTGCGCAAGGCCTACGGCGCGGGGCTCTACGCGTTCGCGGGTCCCGCCTTCGCGCCCGACGCGTGCCTCGCGCTCCCGACCGCCCGTATCGCCGTGATGGGGCCCGAGGCCGCGATCAACGCCGTGTACGCGAACAAGATCGCGCTGATCGAGGACGCCGAGGAGCGTGAGCAGTTCGTGAACGAGCGGCGCGCCGAGTTCGCGGCCGACGTCGACCTCCTCCGGTTGGCGTCGGAGCTCGTCATCGACGCGGTGGTCGAGCCCGAGCAGCTCCGCGACGAGCTCGTCGCGCGGCTCGCTCTCGCCGACGGGAAGGACCGGGCGTTCAGCGATCGGCTCCACGGGGTGCCACCGGTCTGAGCCACCGTATATTTGGCGACTCGCACGCCAACGCAGGACAGGGGGACCGTGACCGAGCACGACGGCGACCTCGACTTCGACACCATCGACTTCTTCCGCGACCAGACCCCCGTCGCCGACCCGTATCCCTACTTCGACTTCCTGCGCGGCGAGTGTCCGGTGCGGCGTGAGCACCATCACGACGTCGTGATGGTGACCGGCTACGAAGAAGCCGTCGCCGTGTACAACGACACCGCCCGGTTCTCGTCGTGCAACTCGGTCACCGGGCCGTTCCCCGGGTTCCCGGTCCCGCTCGTCGGCGACGACGTGAGCGCGCTCATCGAGGCGCACCGCGACGAGCTGCCGATGAGCGACCAGATCACGACGTTCGACCCTCCGACGCACACCAACCACCGCGCGCTGCTGATGCGGTTGATCACGCCGAAGCGGTTGAAGGAGAACGAGGAGTTCATGTGGCGGCTGGCCGATCGCCAGCTCGACGAGTTCGTGGGTCGTGGCGAGTGCGAGTTCCTCGGTGACTTCGCCACTCCCTTCGCGATGCTGGTGGTGGCCGACCTGCTCGGGGTGCCCGAGCAGGACCACGACACGTTCCGCGCCGAGCTGCAGGGCTCGCGGCGGCGCGCGGTCGGCAGCACCGGTGACGATTCGCTCGAGCACCGCCCGCTCGAGTTTCTCTACGACCGGTTCACCACGTACGTCGAGGAGCGTCGGCGCGAGCCGCGCGACGATGTGCTCACCGGCCTCGCCGGCGCGACCTTCCCCGACGGCTCGCTGCCGGAGGTGATCGACGTCGTGCGCATCGCCTCCAACCTGTTCGCGGCCGGGCAGGAGACGACGGTCCGTCTCCTCGGCACCGCGCTGAAGCTGATCGGCGAGCAGCCCGACCTCCAGCAGTTGCTCCGCGACGAACGCGAGCGCATCCCGAACTTCGTCGAGGAAGCGCTGCGGTGGGAGAGTCCGGTGAAGGGCGACTTCCGGCTCTCACGGGTCGCGTCGGCGGTCGGCGGCGTCGACCTTCCCGCCGGGACCACGGTGATGGTGCTGAACGGCGCCGCCAACCGCGACCCGCGCCGGTTCGACGACCCGGCCGAGTTCCAGGTGGACCGCGCGAACGCTCGCCAGCACCTCGCGTTCGGGCACGGACCCCACACGTGCCCCGGCGCGCCGCTCGCGCGTGCCGAGGCGCGGATCAGCGTCGAGCGGGTCCTCGACCGTATGGCCGACATCACCATCTCCGAGGCCGAGCACGGTCCCGCGGGCGCGCGGCGCTACCAGTACGTCCCCACCTTCATCCTCCGCGGCCTGCAGAAGCTGTACCTGGAGTTCACGCCCGTCGAGTGACGGAACGAGACCGCCTCGTGGGCCGCGTCAGGCCTTCGACCAGTCGAAGCAGACCCCGATCGTCTCGTCCGGGCGCTCGTCGGCGGCGCGGTAGGCGGCTTCGGCGTCGGTGGGCGAGACCACGTCGGTGACGAGCCCTTCGAGGTCGAACCGTCCGGTGCGCACCAGGTGGAAGAACAGGCCGTGCAGCGCGCGGTCACCGTCCCAGGGTTGGTCGAGCATGCTGAGGACGTCGTGCGCGCCGACGATCTGGAGCCCCCGCGTGATGACATCGTCGGTGATCCGCTGCGCCGCCGGCGACCCGGTGTTGCCGAGGATGACCACCCGACCCCGCATGGCCGCGAGCGGGAGCACCTGGCCGAGCACGGCGGCGTTCCCGGTCGCGTCGATCACGTACTCGGGTGGCGCGCCGCCACAAGCCGCGAGCACCGTGTCGCGGTCGGCAAGATCGTCGACGGTGCCGGTCGCGCCGCCTCGTTCGGCGAGCGCGCGCCGGTGGGCCACCGGGTCCACCACCGCGTTGTGGCGCGCGCCGGCCGCGTTCACCCACCGCACCGTCATCTGTCCGATCGGACCGGCGCCGATCGTGAGCACGCGCGCGCCGAGGCCGTACCCCGCGGACCACTGGCCCATCAGCGCGATCTTCGCCAGCGCGAACCAGGTGGCCTGCTGCGAATCGATCCCCGACGGCACCGGCGTGCAACCCTGCGCGTCGGTGACGTGGTGCGAGGCATGCCCCACGCGCGCCACGACGAGGTCGCCGACCGAGAGGTCGCGCACCTCGCTCCCGACGGTGGCGACCTCGCCCACGCTGCTGTATCCGGGATAGAAGGGATACCGCGCGTAGCCCTCCCAGTGGGTGCCCGGGTCGAAGCGGCCGTACAACGCGATGCGCTCCGTTCCGCTCGACACGAGCGAGTACCGGGTGCGGAACAACACCTGCGCGGGGCCGACGTCCGGGAGGGCGAACTCCTCGATCGCGACACGCGCGCGCTCCGGGAAGACGATGCGGTGCGCGGTCGGCGAGCCCGTCACGAGTCCTCGCCCGGGTCGTGGAGCCCGATCTGCGCGCGGATGGCGTCGAGCGTCTCCGCGATGGCGATGGTCTCGTGCAACGGCATGCGCGGGCTCTCGCGCAGGCCCTCGCGCAGGCAGCGGTGCACCTCGTCGACCTGGAAGCGGATGCCGTCGCCCTCGAAGCTCCCGTCGAGACGGTGCTCGCCGTGCGCGTCGCGCACGGTGATGTGGTCGGGGCAGTGCACGAACGCGGGGAGGTCGATGGTGCCCTCGGTGCCGGCGATGCGGCCGGTGCAGGACATCGGGGTGCGGATGGCGGTCTTCACCACGCCGAGCCGACCACCGGGATGGTGCGTCAGCGCCGCGACCTGCTCGTCGACGCCGGTCTCGCCCACCCGCCCCTGCGCGACGACGCCGTCGGGTGGCCCGAGCACGAGGAAGCAGAGCTGCACGGGGTAGATCCCGAGGTCGAGCAGCGCGCCGCCCCCCTGACGGGGATCGAAGTGCCGGTCGGTGGGGACGATCGGGCTGCGCCAGCCGAGATCCGCCTCGACGAGCAGCGGCTCGCCGATGCGGCCCTCGGCGAGCACGTCGCGGAGCACACGGTACGACGGGAGGAAGCGCGACCACATGGCCTCCATGACGAAGCGGTCGTGCTCGCGGGCAACCTGGGCGACGGAGCGGCCCTCCGCCGCGTTGAGCGTGAACGGCTTCTCGCAGAGCACGTGCTTGCCCGCGCGGAGGAAGAGCCGCGCGTCGGCGGCGTGGCGTGCGTGGGGCGTCGCGATGTAGACGACGTCGATGGTGGGGTCGGCGGCCAGATCCTCGTAGCTGCCGTAGTGCCGATCGATGTCGAAGCGGCGTGCGAACTCGCGTCCGCGCTCCGTCGATCGCGAGCCGACGGCGACGATCGAGCCGTCGTCGATCATCTGCATCCCGCCCGCGAATCGCGTCGCGATGCCGCCCGGGCCCGCGATTCCCCAGCGAACGATCTCGCCCACGCGGCTACGCGGCCTGGAACGGCCCGACGTTCAGCGCGAATCCCGGGCGCGGCCACGTGGTCTCGACGACGCGACCCGAGCGCGAGAGCGTGATCACGGCGCGGCGGAAGTCGGGGCCCCCGAACGCGACGTTCGTGGTCGTGTCACCCGGCACCGGGTACACGTCGACCTCGCTCCCGTCTGGGGTCACCACGGCGACGCCGTCGGCGATCGCGCCGATCACGATCCGGCCGTCGGCCTCCACCGCCAGGGAGTCGAAGGAGTACGGCGTCGCGACGACGCACACGCCGCCGTGGCGGACGGTCAGCGAGCCCGACGCGGGGCGGATCTCGCCGGGAGCGTCGAGGTCCCACGCCCACAACCGGCCCGTGAACGTCTCCGCGACGTAGACGCGCCGGCGGTCGGGCGAGAGGCCGACCCCGTTGGGCCCGAGGAGGGGGAACGCCTTCTCGACCACGGTGTCGCCGCGCGGGGGGATGTAGTAGAGGCCGCCCCGGTCGACGCTGGCGCGCCGGCCCTTGCCGTGGTCGGTGAACCACACGCCGCCGGCCTCGTCGACGACGAGGTCGTTGGGGCCGCGCAGTGGCCGGCCGTTGCACGCGCGGTGCAGGACGGTGACATCACCGGACGTGAGGTCGACCCGCTCGATCCAGCCACCGGTGAAGCCGGGCGGCTCGTTGGTGTGCGTGGGGTGGTCGATGGGGATGCGCACCCCGTTCACCTCGGACCAGAGGAACCCGCCATTGTTGGCGACGATCCCGGTGGTGGGCGTCTCGAGCGCCAACCCGTTGGGTCCTCCGCCGGGAGTCGCGACGACCGTCACCTCGCCGTGCGACAGCCGGAGCACCCGGCCGCCGTCGATGTCGACGGCGAAGACCGTGCCGTCGTCGGTGACGACCGGTCCCTCCGTGAACCCGAGCCCGCTCCCGAGCACCTCGAAGTCGAGCGGGTCGTGCACGGTGGTCGTCATCCTCACCTCACGTTCACGCGGGGGTGAAGAGCAGGGGCAGCGGGTCGACGCAGCGGACGGGTGCGGTGTTGCGATACCCGGGTGGACGGTCGGGGTCGAGCCGGTAGTCGGAGATGCGCCGATGGAACGTGTCCAGTGCCACCCGGAGCTCCAGCCGCGCGAGGTGCGACCCGAGGCACCGGTGGAAGCCGCTCGCGAAGGCAATGTGGCGGTTGCTCGGGCGGTCGAAGTCGACCCTGGTGGGGTCGGCGAACACGTCGGGATCCATGTCGGCGGCGGCCCACACCACGCGCAGCTCGTCTCCCGCGTTCACCTGCACGCCGTCGATCTCGAAGTCGGCCATCGCGTGCCGGCTCCCGGCCACCACGGGCGTCTGCACACGCATGAGCTCTTCGATCGCCGCAGGGAGCAGCGACGGGTCGGCCACGAGCCGATCGCGTTCCGCGGGGTGCCGGGCGAGCCAGTCGACCATGCACGACAGCGACGACGTCACCGTGTCGAGGCCGGCGAGCACGAGGAGGAACACGACGTCGACCACGTCGTCACGGGTGAGGTGTTCGCCGTCCACTTCGGCTGCGAGGAATTCGCCGATGAGGTCGTCGGCGGTTTCGCCGGTCGCTTCACGCCGGTCGAGCTCGGCGTCGAGGTACTCGATGAGCTTCGGGCCGGCCGTCGTGCGGTGCTCGTCGTCGACGGGCCGGATGACGCCGTCCTTCACCCAGAGCAGGAACGGTAGGTCGTCGAGCGGCAGGCCGAGCTGGCTCAAGAAGATCTGGCTGGGCAGGGGTTCGCAGAACGCCGGGTAGAAGTCGACCTCCCCGTCGGCGGCGAAAGCGTCGATCAACGTGCCGGCGAGATTGCGCACCATCGGTTCGAGCCGCGCCACGTGCTTCGGGGCGAACAGCGGGTCGAGCAGCTTGCGGTACCTGGTGTGCTCCTCGCCGTCGAGCATGAGCGGGATCAGCGGCCGGCCCGAGCCCAGCGCGGTCGCCAACAGCACCGCGGCATCGGGATCGATGGAGTGGACGTCGCGGCGCCGGGTGACCGCCACGACGTCGTCGTAACGCGTCAGCTCCAGCGTGTGGTCGCGCTTGGTGAGTGGCGCGTGGTGATGGATCGCGGCGATCCGCTCGTAGGTGTCGGCGACCCCGTCGACGAACGCGCGGGCGTCGCCGTCGGCGGCATCCGTCGTCCCGTACTGCGTCACGTGCGTCTCCTCTCGCAGTGCTCCCATCACCGTATCGAGGTTCGTCACCTCGCGGGACGGGAACGTGCCGTTACGGCAGTCGCGCCGTCATCCCGCCGTCGACCGCGATGACGGCGCCGGTGACGAAGCTCGCACGATCGGAACACAGGAACGACGCGACCTCGGCAACCTCGTCCGGGTGCGCGCCGCGCTTCAGCGCCTGGCCCTGGACGATCTGGGGGAACCTGGCCGCGGCGCCGGGGCCGCCCGACAGCTCGGTCTCGATGAACCCGGGGCAGATCGCGTTCGCCCGGATGCCGTGGTCCCCGTACTCGATCGCGGCGGCCTTGGTGAACGCGATGACGCCCGCCTTGGCCGCCGAGTACACGCTCACCGGGAGCACGGAGGCGTTCATGCCGCCGGTCGAGGACCAGTTGACGATCGCGCCGCCACCGGTGGGCAGCATCGTGCGGATGCCGTGCTTCGTGCCGAGCAGCACACCCTTGAGGTCGACGGCCATGATCTTCTCGTACTCGTCCATGCTCACGTCGGCGAGAGGCTGTGCGCCGCCGATTCCCGCCACGTTCAGCACCGCGTCGACGCGCCCGAAGGCCTCCAGCGCGGCTGCGAACATGGCTTCGACGTTGGGCTCGTGGGTGACGTCGCAGTGGAAGGCCACGACGGCGTCACCGAGCTCGGCGGCCGTTTCGCGCTCCCTCCCGCTGATGTCCGCGGCGAGGACCTGCGCGCCTTCGCGCACGAAGATCTTGGTGGACGCACGCGCCATCCCCGATCCGGCTCCCGTGATGACCGCGACCTTGCCGTCGAGCTCTCCCATGCGCTCCTCCTCCAGCGACCGACATTTTTCCGTCCATCATGACCCGCGGGCTGGCGCGGCCCGGCGTCGCGCCGTACGGTCCCGAACCCAGTGCTCGCGCGTGCACGCGCTGACCGGGAGGACTCGTGCGCAGGACGGTGTGCAACGAGGGTTGGTCGGTGCGCCCCAAGGCCGACCGCTTCGAGGAACGGTTCGGCTCGGCGCCCCATTGGACGCCGGTCACCCTGCCGCACGACGCCATGATCGGCTCGGTCCGATCGCCGTCGGGCACCGCCGCGAACGGTTACTTCCCGGGCGGCAACTGGGAGTACCGGCGGGTGCTCGAGTTCGCCGTCGTCGACGCCGGCGAGCAGATCGTGCTCGAGTTCGAGGGCGTGTACCGCGACGCGGTCGTGTCGGTGAACGGCGCCGTCGCGGCTCGCCGGCCCTACGGCTACTCCAACTTCTTCGTGCCGATCGACCACCTCCTTCGTGAGGGCGCAGAGAACGAGGTGCACGTCGAAGTACGTGCCGGCAACGACTCGCGGTGGTACTCCGGCGCCGGCATCTACCGGAGCGTCTGGCTCCTCCGGTCGGGTCCCGTGCACTTCGCGCCGGACGGGCTGCAGGTCCGAACCCGTGAGATCGACGACGGTGGTGCCGTCGTCGCGGTCCAAGCGTGCGTGGACAACGAGTCGGGCGCGACGTCGAACGCGGTGTTGCGCGTCGAGATCCTCGACGCCGACGGAGGAGTGGTTGCTCGGGCCGATGCGCCCGTCACCACGTTCCCCGGTGACGGGCTCACGACCCGCACCCGGCTGCATGTCCCCGCACCGCGGCGATGGCGGCCCGACGATCCATACCTCTACCGCGGTCGTGCCAGCCTGCTCGACGGCGACGCGGTCGTCGACGAGGACTCGACGACCTTCGGCATCCGATCGCTCGCGCTCGATCCCGAACGGGGACTCCGGATCAACGACGAGCCCGTGCTGTTGCGCGGTGCGTGCGTGCACCACGACAACGGCGTGATCGGCGCGGCGACGATCGCACGCGCCGAGGAACGGCGCGTCGAGCTGCTCAAGGCCGCGGGCTTCAACGCGATCCGGAGCGCCCACAACCCGATGAGCAAGGCCATGCTCGACGCGTGCGACCGGCTCGGCATGCTGGTGATGGACGAGACCTTCGACATGTGGCTGCAGACGAAGTCGGAGGACGACTACGCGCTGCGGTTCGCCGACTGGTGGGCAGCCGACGTCGAGGCCATGGTCCGCAAGGACGTCAACCATCCGAGCGTCGTCCTCTACAGCATCGGCAACGAGGTGCCGGACGGCTCGACACCGACGGGCATCCGCGTCGGCCGGGCGTTGGCGGAGAGGGTGCGCGAGCTCGATGACACCCGGTTCGTGACCCAAGCGGTGAGCGGTCTGCTCGTGGGCGGGACGGAGCTGTTCGACGAGATCCGCGAGCACGCGACGGCGACGAGTACCGACGAGGAGACCGAGGTCAACACCGCGGCGATCAACCTCGCCGACATCATGGTGTCGGCGATGCAATCGCCCGTGGTCGCGGCCAAGACTCGCGAGACGTTCTCGTTCCTCGACGTGGCGGGGTACAACTACATGTCGTCCCGGTTCGAGCTCGACCGCGAGCTGTTCCCGCAACGCGTGATCGTGGCGACGGAATCGCAGCCGCCGTCGGTCGACGTGGACTGGGCCTTGGTGCTCGGCAACCCCCATGTCATCGGCGACTTCACCTGGACCGGATGGGACTACCTCGGCGAAGCGGGCATCGGCCGTGTCGAGTACGGCGACGAGCGTCCGCCGTTCGGCATGTCGGCGTTCCACGGCGACTACCCGTGGCTCGCCGCGTGGTGCGGCGACGTCGACATCACCGGACACCGCCGGCCGCAGTCGTACTACCGCGAGATCGTCTTCGGCCTCCGCGCCGATCCGTACCTCGCAGTCCGTCGACCGGAGCACCACGGCCGTGAGATCACCCACGCGAGCCCGTGGGCGTGGACCGACGTGGTGTCGAGCTGGAGCTGGGCCGGCCACGAGGGCGCCCCGGTCACCGTCGAGGTGTACGCGGATGCCGACGAAGTCGAACTGCTGCTCGACGGCCACTCGCTCGGCCGTCGCCCGGCCGGGAAGGAGCACCGGTTCCGCGCCCAATTCGAGGTCACCTACCAGCCGGGAGTGCTGGAGGCGGTCGCCTGGCGCCACACGCAGGAGATCGGGAGTACCCGCCTCCGGTCGGCGGCCGGGCCGGTGCGGCTCGACGCCGCGGTCGACCGCGCCGAGATCCGGGCCGACCCAAACGACCTCGCGTACGTGACGCTGACGCTCGTGGACGACGCGGGCGCGCTCTACAACACGGCTGAGCGGTGCGTCGCGGTCACGGTGGACGGTCCCGGTGCTCTCCAGGGTCTCGGTAGCGCCGACCCCAGCACCGACGAGTCGTTCACCGGCTCGCGGTCCACGACCTTCGACGGGCGCGCGCTCGCGGTCATCCGCCCGACCGACGCGGGCACGATCACGGTCACCGCGACCGCCGACGGGTGCGAGCCGAAGACCCTGCTGATCGACGCGCGGCGCGACTGATCCACTTCCCGCGACCGCCGCCGCTCGACGGCGGCGGGCTATCCGGAGGATGACCGACGTGCACGCGGTCGCCTCCGCGTCGGCTTCGGCGGGCGTCGCTCGGGGAGGGTCACGCCGGAGTCGGTGAGGAGGTCGGCGAGCGCGTCGATGAACTCGTCGGCGGGGATCGAACCGTACGGCCCGTCCGGCAGCTCAGCCATGCTGGCGTACCCGATCACGGCAGCCATCGCGATGCCGGGCAGCGGGCCGTCGTCCCAGGCGAGGTTCCATGCGTCGAGCTCGAGCGCGGCGGTGAACGTCCGGGCGAGCCTCGGGAAGCGGGCCTGCTCTGCGGCGATCAGTCTCGCGATCGGGGCGAAGGTGCGATAGGCGGACAACCGCATCTGGAAGTCGCGCACGAGCCGCTCGTGCGGATCTTCGATCGTCCGGACGGCTTCGAGCTCGGGGAGGAAGCGCTCGATGTACTCCGCCGCGTACTGCTCGACGCTCGCGACGAACACGTCGTCCTTCGAGCGGAAGTGACGGTAGAAGCTACCGGAGCCGGCCGCCAGCCCCACCTCGCGCTCGATGGCGGTGACGGTCGTGCCCTCGAACCCGCGCTCCACGAACAGCGCCAGTGCCGCGTCGAGGATGCGCGCGCGGGTTCGCCTGCGGTCCCACAGCGCTTCCGGCTCGATCGCGTCGGCCTCGACCGTCGTGCTGCTCCCACGTGGCACGGTCGATCCTTTCGGGTCGGGACACGTCTCGGGCACGCGCCGCCGCACGCCCGGGGTTCGGCTGATCGTACCGACCGTCGGGGTGCTCACCGCAAGGGGCGCCTTGCAACGGGCGTGACGGGGTCGTCAAGCTGGACCCGATGCTTTCTCCCGACCGACTCCTGCCGCCCGACCCCGGTGTCCGCCGGATCGCGCGCGATCTCTACGAGCACGTGCGTGAGCTGCCGATCGTGAGCCCACACGGCCACGTCGATCCCGTCTCGCTCGCCGACGATGTCCCCATCGGTGACATCGCGCTCGAGCTCGTGACCCGCGACCATTACCTGCTCCGCATGCTCTACAGCCAGGGCGTGCCGCTGGAGGCGCTCGGCGTCCGGCCACTCGACGGTGAGGGCCCGACGGTCGACGGGCGCGACGTCTGGCGGGCGCTCGGCGAGCACTGTGGCTTGTTCCGCGCGACGCCGTCGAGGCTGTGGCTCGACCACACGCTGTCCGAGGTGCTCGGCATCGACGTGCGACTCGGCCGCGACACCGCCGACGACGTCTATGACGCGGCGTGTGCTCGCCTCGGGGAGGCGGGGTTCCGCCCGCGAGCGCTCTACGAACGTTTCGGTGTCGAGTTCCTCGCCACCACCGACGGGGCGCTGGACCCGCTGGAGGCGCATGCCCGGATGCGGGCGTCGGGTTGGGATGGGCGCGTGGTGCCGACCTTCCGTCCCGACGACGTCGTCGACCCCGATGGTCCACGTTTTCGGGAGAACCTGGCGAGGCTGGCCGGAATGACGGGGGAGGACACCGAGACCTGGTCCGGGTATCTCGCGGCGCTGCGCCGGCGGCGCGGCGCGTTCATCGATGCGGGGGCTACCGCGTCGGACCACGGCCATCCCACCGCGGGCACGGCCGATTTGTCGGGCGTGGAGTGTGCGTCGTTGTTCGCGCGCGTGGCTGCGGGGCGCGGGGAGCCGGGCGACGCCGAGCAGTTCCGGCGCCAGATGCTCACCGAGATGGCGGCGATGAGCCTCGACGACGGGCTGGTGCTGCAGCTCCACTGCGGCTCGTGGCGGCGCCACAACCCCGAGGTCACCCGCCGCTTCGGCGCCGACATGGGCTCCGACATCCCCACCCCGATGGACTACGTCGGCGCGCTGAAGCCGCTGCTCGACCGCTTCGGCAACGAGCCCGCGCTGCTGGTCGTCGTGTACACCCTCGACGAGACCACCTACAGCCGCGAGCTCGCGCCGCTCGCCGGTCACTACCCGGTGGTGCGGCTCGGCGCGCCGTGGTGGTTCCACGACAGTCCCGAAGGGATCCGCCGGTTCCGCCAGCAGGTCACCGAGACGGCCGGGTTCGCGAACACCGTGGGGTTCAACGACGACGCCCGCTCGCTGCTCACCATCCCGGCGCGCCACGACACCGCGCGGCGCGTCGACGCCGGCTTCCTCGCCGGCCTGGTCGCCGAGCACCGCCTCGACGAAGCCGAAGCCCAAGACGTCGCGGTGGATCTCTCCTATCGGCTGGCCCGCGACGCATTCCGCGTGGGTACGTGACCGAGCTCCCGCGCCTGTCGGCGCGCACGCTCGGCGCCGCACGCGCGGAGAAGCCCCACTACGACCGCACGCGACCACCACCGATCGTGCACGTCGGCGTCGGCGCGTTCGCCCGCGCGCACCTCGGTGTGTACGCCGACGACCTCCTCCGCCGCGGGTGGCCGGCGACCATCCGGGGCGTGTCGCTGCGCAGCCCGCGTGCGGAAGCGCAGCTCGCGCCCCAGGACGCGCTCTACACGGTGCTGGAGCGCGAGCCGGTGGATCCTGCGCCCGCGCGCGTGATCGGGTCGTTCACCTCGGTCGCGACGGGCGCCGAGGCTGCGATCGAGGCGATCGCGTCGCCGAGCACCCGGCTCGTGACTCTCACCGTCACCGAGAAGGGCTACGAGGTGCCCGACGGCCCGGAGGCTCGCGTGTCGGCGCCGGCCGTCATCGCCGCCGGGCTCGCGCGCCGCCGTGCCGCGGGGCTCCACGCACTTGTCGTGGCGTCGATGGACAACCTCCTCGACAACGGCCAGGTGCTCGCCGCCGCGGTGCTCGCAGTGGCGGAGCGGGAAAGCCCAGGACTCGCGCGCTGGATCGCCGACGAGGTCCGCTTCCCGACGTCGGTCGTCGACCGCATGGTGCCCGCGACTTCCTCGATCGACGTGCTGGAGGCCGACGAGCGCCTGCGCGTGCACGACGAGGCGGTGGTCGTCGTGGAGCACCACCGCTCGTGGGTGATCGCGGCGGCCGAGGGCCTGCCGCCCCTGGCCGATGTCGGGGTCGATGTCGTGGCCGACGTCGCGCCCTACCAGCGGCGCAAGCTCTGGCTGCTCAACGGCCCGCATTCGGCGCTGGCGTACGGCGGGCTGCTCGCGGGGTGCCAGACGGTCGCCGAGGCGGCGGCCCACCCCATTGTCGCCGAGTTCGTGCAGCGCTACGTCGACGACGTGCTGACCATCGCCGGCGACGGGCTCGGCGCCGACGGGTTCTCGCGGGAGGCGCTGGGCCGCTTCCGCAACCCGACTCTCGGCTACACGTGCCGCCAGGTCGGCGCCGATGGATCTCGCAAGCTCCCGCAACGGCTCGTCCCGCCGATGACCGCTCGCCTGGCCCGTGGGCTCGGCATCGCGCGATTCGCGGCGGTCGCCGCCGCGTGGCTGGTCGCGCTGGACGGGCTCGACGACCCGGCGTCCGGCGCGCCGCGTGCCGCCCGCACCGACGAGGAGCTCGTCACGCTGGCACTGCCGTCGGCCGCCGACGCGACGGTCGAGATCGTCGACATGCTGGCGCGCGTGCGCGCCGAGGGGATTGCCGTGCTCGAGGCGCTCCGATGACGAAGACGATCGGCGAGGCGGCGGCCGTCAGCCCGCCGGCTCCGTCGTCTTCGGGATCCGGCTCAGCCGCTCGTGGAGCTCGCGCATCTTCTCCTCGGTGAAGACGTCGGGGACGAAGCCGGCGATGAAGTCGAGCGAGTAGGCCGCGCCCTGGGCGAGGCCGCCGCTCCCTCCGCGCTCGCGCCCGCTGCCGTCGATGCGGTCGCCGCCGAACATGGGAAGCCCGATCACGTCGACGAGCACCGCGCGCGTCTCGGGGTTCTCCATGAGTTCGCCCATCGACGTCCACGTCGAGTAGATCGTGGGGTCGGCGCTCAGACCCTCTTTCTCGTACCACGACTCGCGCTGCATCCGGCGCCCGCCGCCGAAGCGAGCGGGCTCGGGGCACACGTACGACTCGTCGGGCACCTCGACTCGCCGGAAGGTCGCCTCGTCGGTCGGCACGCCCTCGGCCACCGCCCGGACCGTGGTGCCCGCGGGGTCGAGGTCGACGTTCCACTCGAAGACGTGGTCCGGCCCCCTGCCGGGGCCGACCTCGACGCCGTCGACCTCGAGCCGCACCTCGGGCTGGTTCGAGTACACGCGGACGACGGCCGGCGACTGGTGGCGGTTCACGAAGCGCTTCGAGCAGACGTGCACGAACGGCTCGTCGGACCAGTTCGCCTTGTACCAGTAGAAGGCGTCCTTCTTCGTGAGGCGGTCGTAGGTGACGAGGCCCTTCATGTTGCGCCCCGACCGACCGCCCTCGTGGCGCGCCGCCGACGCGAAGTCGAACATGTTCCACACGAAGCTGACCCACAGGTACGGCCGCGTCGCGACCGCGCGCCACACCTCCTCGTGCAAGAACGCCTGGTACTCCTCGGTGTAGTCACCGGCCGTGGGCGTGCTCGAGTGGTAGCCGACGTGCGCGTCGGCGCCGTACTCGCTCAGGCCGAGCGGCAGCTCGGGACGCGCCGTGTGCAGCTCGTCGAGCGCCGGTCCCATCTCGTCGGGCGTGCCGTAGTACCAACCGCAGTAGAGGTTGAGCGCGTCGAGGTCGACCAGCCCGTGGATCGGATCGGCGGCGGTGACCTGGCCGAGGTTCGCCTGCGCGGTGAGCCGCGACGGGTCGATCGTGCGCGCCAGCTCGCTCAGCTTCGCGACGGTGGGGCGCGGATCCCGCCGCGCCTCGCCGAGCGTGATCTCGTTCTGCACGCCCCAGCACAGGATCGACGGGTGGTGCATGCACTGGTGGAGCAGGTCGGCCATCTGCTCCAGCGCGTTGGTGTCGGGGTCCTCCTTGGCTGCCTGCGCGTTGAACGGGATCTCTGCCCACACCGCGATTCCGGCTCGGTCGCAGAGGTCGTAGAAGTACTGATCGTGCTGGTAGTGCGCGAGGCGGATCATGGTGACGCCGAGCTCCCGGAACAGCGCGAGGTCGCGCTCGTGGTCCTCGGGGAGCAGCGCCGGGCCCTTGCCCTCGGAGTCCTGGTGCCGGCTCGCGCCGTGCAACGCGTACGGCTCCCCGTTGAGCCGCGGCCCGGAGTCGGGGTCGACCTCGAAGGTGCGCAGGCCGAACGGCACGCGCACCTCGTCGACGTCGCCGTCGAGGGTCACGACCATCTCGTAGAGGTGGGGATCGGCTCTGCCGTCCCAACGGTGCGGGTCGGCGACGGTGAGGGTGAGCTCGGCAACCCCGCGCTCGCAGCGGGCGATGACGACCGTCGTCTCCGCGCGCCCCACGACGTCACCGTCGTCGACGATCCGGGCGGTGATTGCCACCCTGGTGTCGGTGCCGCTCGCGTTTCGCACTCCTACCCGGGCCCCCACCAGCGCCTCGTCGTCGAGGGATACCTGAGAGACGAGCACCCCGGGAGACCCGTGGTCCAGCAGGTCGATGTGCACGTCGGGTACGACGACGAGACGAGCCCCCCGGTACAGGCCGCCGAAGAACGTGTGGTCACCGAAGATCGGGTATACGTCGTCGAACGCGCGGTTGTCGACGCGGACGAGGAGCGTGCCCCTCCCGTCGGCGTCGAGGGCGTCGGTCAGGTCGAAGCGGAAGATCGAGTAGCCACCGCGATGCGTGCCGAGATGGGTGTCGCCCACGAAGACGTCGGCGACCATGCCGGCGGCGCCGAACTCGGCGACGACACGGCGGCCGTCGAGAGGTCCCACATCGAGCGCGCGCCGGTACCAGCACGCGCCGCGGTGGTACTCGCCGCCGCCGGTGTAGCCGTCGATCGCGTTCCACGTGTGCGGGAGGACGACCGGCTCCCAGGTGCCCGTGCCGGTCTTCGCGACATCGACCCCCACGTCCTCGCGGACGAACCGCCAGCCACCGTCGAGCGGATGGACCTCGCGCACGATCGCCTCGTTCCTTCGACCCCGGGTTCCACACCGGACCGGGGCGGGCAGTCAGGTGTGGATCAGAGGCTGTAGAGCCGCGCCGCGTTCTCGCCGAAGATCAGTCGGCGCTGCTCCTCGGTCAGACCCTCGGTCGCCTCCTCCAACTCGCGCACGATGCCGGGGATCTTCGCGTCGGGGTGCGGATAGTCGGACGCCCAGACGATGCGATCGGCACCGACGTACTTGCTCGTGGCGGTGTAGGCGAGCGACTCCTCGTCGGGGTCGAAACTGATGTAGCACTGTCGCTTGAACAACTCCGACGGCGGGGTCTTCTGGTACCGGCTGCCGAAGACGTCGACGTGGTGATCGAACCGCTCGAGCATCGGCGCGCACCAGCCGCCCGATCCTTCGAGGAACACGACGGTGAGCGTCGGGAAGCGTTCGCAGATGCCACCGGCGACGAACCATCCCATGGTGACCATCACGTCGAGCGCATTACCCAGACCCTGGCGGAGCGCGAGCCCCTTGTCGAGGCGTCCGTGCGCGTCGTCGTGCAGGCCGAGTCGGGTCACCACGTTCCACGGCATGTCGGGGAACGAGAAGGGATGCACGCCGATGGGGCACCCGATCTGCGCGGCGGCGTCCCAGAACGGGTCGTAGTCCGGTTCGTTGAGCTTCTTGTTCTCGATGTACGGAGCGGGACGGATCATGACCGCCTTGAAACCCAGGTCCTGCACGCAGCGCTCCATCTCCTTGACCGCGAGCCCGGGGTCTTGGAGCGCGACGAGGCCGACGCCGATCAGGCGGGAAGGGTCAGCGGAGCAGTATTCGTGCAACCAGCGGTTGTACTCCTGCGCCATCGTCTGGAAGACGTCGGCTTGGGGCACCCACGCCAGTCCCGGTGTGGTCGGGTACAGCACGGCGATGTCGATCCCGTCGGCGTCCATGTCGACGAGCCGCGGTCCGGGCTGGGATCCCCCGGGCCGTCCGTACATGAGCTCGGCGTGGGACGACTCGGTGGGGGCCGGGTCCTCGGTCATCGCGGCGGCAGTCGTGCCACCGCTCAACTGCGTGAAGAACGCGGCCTGCACCTCCGGCGGGAGGTCGAGCTGCTCCAGCACGTGGCCGTCGGCATCGATCATCCGCACGTCGCTCACACCGACCCCCTTGTCGCGGTTGGTACCAGCCTGCCCGACGATACGCGCAAGCGCCAGTGGTGGCTTGCAATCGCCGAAACGACAAGCGACGATGGCGTGGCCGCACCGGCGGAGGGGGGATCATGAGTGCTGGGGGAGCGCGCGTGCGCCGCGCTGCGGGTGTCGCCGTCACCGTCGTGGTCGCGTTGTTCGGTCTTGCGGTCGTGGGTGCGCGTTCGGGCCACGCGGCGGGCACCGACGTCGTCGTGGTGAAGCCACCGAAGGGTGCCGCGCAGCCGGTGCCGGGCACGGGCATCGGTACCAAGGCCGCGCTGGACGATCCGCGGTGCCACACCGGTGCCCAGTACGGCTCGTACGGCAAGTGGGACTCGTCGTACGTCGGCGGCGGGCCGATCTGCGTGCGGCCGTTCGCAGCCGGTGAGAACAACGGCGGCGCGACGTCACCGGGCGTGACGGCGAAGTCGATCAAGGTGGTGGCGGTCCTGCCGACGCCCCAGCGCTCCGAGCAGCAGGCGCTCGCTGCCCAGCTGAACAACCTGGCGACCAATTCCAGGGGTACGTGGCAGGACGCGATCCACGACTACCTGGTCGCGAACCTGCCGTTCTACGAGACCTGGGGGCGCGACATCGACGTGTCCTTCTATCAATCGACGGGGGTGGACGAGACGGCGCAGCGGGCCGACGCGGTGGCGATCCTGGCCATGAAGCCGTTCGCGGTGATCAACTTCGACAGCTTCGGCCTCGACACCTTGCTGATCAGCCTGGCGCACGCCAACGTCCTCACCGAGAGCTACGCGGTCTCGCCCGAGGAGTCGGCCGCGCAGGCCCCGTACCGGTGGGGCGGCAACGACCCCAACGCGGCAGCGACGGCCTCGGCCGAGGTGATCGGCAAGAACCTGGTGGG
>Ga0187777_10000609_pt1 | contig 24047 bp, 13 predicted proteins | sample 1015_Q2_SP5_10_M_FD_132416 | JGI IMG/M metagenome (GOLD analysis project Ga0187777, IMG submission 132416) | Tropical peat soil microbial communities from peatlands in Department of Meta, Colombia - 1015_Q2_SP5_10_MG | ecosystem: Environmental > Terrestrial > Soil > Wetlands > Peat | place... | reverse complement strand
TCATCGCGCAGAAAGCCTGCCAGAAACTCGGCATCCCATGCATTCCCTCGCGCCTGGCCATCCTCACCCGTCCTCTCAACGGGCGGCCTGCGTGCCACTACTGTGGGCAATGCGGCCGCGGGTGCAAGTTGGCGGCCAACTTCAGCTCCAGCCAGGTCCTCATCCCGCCCGCGATGGACACCGGCCGCCTGACATTAATTACCAATGCTATGGCCCGGGAGATCATGGTGGGCAAGGACGGACGGGCGGAAGCAGTCTCCTACGTTGACAAGACGAACCGCTCGGAGAGGCGCGTGCACGCCAAGGCTTTTGTCGTCGGCGCCAGTTCCTGTGAATCCGCCAGGCTCCTGTTGAACTCCAAGTCCTCCCTGTTTCCCGACGGACTCGCGAATTCCTCGGGCGTGGTAGGACGCTACTTGACGGACTCGGTGGGGGTCGACGGAATGGGCTATTTTCCGCAGATGGAGAAGATTCCGCCTCACAATCACGACGGGGTCGGCGGCATGCACGTGTATGTCCCGTGGTGGAAATATGACCGCAAGAACGATTTTCCCCGTGGCTATCACATCGAGATGTGGGGAGGCCGGCACATGCCCAGCGTGGGCATGTTTCACCACCTTTGTGAGCAAGTGGAAGGCTACGGCGCCAGCTTGAAACAAACTTGCCGCACGCGATATGGCGCAGTCATCGGCTTCTCCGGACGTGGCGAGATGATTCCCAACTCCGCCTCCTACTGCGAGATCGATCCCGACGTGGTCGACGAGTGGGGCATCCCCGTGTTGCGTTTCCACTTCCAGTGGGGTGACACCGAAATCAAGATGGCCAAGGATATGCAGGAAACCTTCCGCGCCATTATCGAGGCCGGGGGCGGAAGCTATCTTGCCCGGACCAAACCGGACGACGATCACCCCTACGGCATCTCCGATGGCGGCTTCATCATCCACGAACTGGGTACGGCGCGCATGGGTTCCGATCCGAAAATGTCTGTACTGAACGGATATTGCCAGGCACACGAGGTAAAGAACCTCTTTGTGACCGATGCCGCCAGCTTCGTCAGCAATCCCGACAAGAACCCGACCCTGACCATCCTGGCGCTCTCCTGGAGGGCGTCCGAATACCTCCTCGAGCAGGCGAAGAAGAACAATCTCTAGGCGGAGGAAGAGCCAGAATGCCCAATCGGCGTGACGTTTTGAAGGCCCTGGCCATGGGCGCGGTGGGTGGTTCCGTGCTGCAGGTTATTCCGTTGCAGGCAGCCGAGCAGGCGCACCTCATGGTGAAACAGGCCAAAGCCGGTGCCGCTGGCGGCCCGTACAAGCCGAAATTTTTTGTGGACCATCAGTATCAGACGCTCACCAAGCTCTGCGACGCCATCCTTCCCCGAGACGAACACTCCGGGGGCGCGGTCGAGGCCGGAGCCCCGGAATTCATCGACCTTCTTACCAGTGAGAACCAGGAGTACCAGTTGCGGTTGGGGGGCGGAATGATGTGGTTGGACGGCCTGTGCACCGACCGCTACGGAGCCGTATATCTGGAGTGCCAACCCGCGCAGCAGAAGGAGGTCCTGGACCTGATCGCCTACCGCCGCAACGCTCAGAAAGATCCCAGCCTGAGCCAGGGAGTGGAGTTCTTCTCCTTCCTGCGCAAGTTAACCACGGACGGTTTCTATACCAGCGAGATCGGCATCGCCGATCTCGAATACATCGGCAACAAGTATCTCAAGGACTTTCCCGGCTGTCCGCTGGTGCCTGAATGGTGAGCGCTCCCGGGCCCGGCTAAAAGCGGACGAATAACCACACGTACGAGCGATCTCGCCTGGCTGGCACTAAAGGGGCGGTCAGGCGGAGGTCGAAGTCGGAGAATTTCTGGCAGAGGTGTTACCCGGCCTGGGCTTCGGCCAAGCCCTCGTCTTCGTCCGCCCTCGGCGCTAACGCGACGGCGCGCTCGATTACACGATCCAGCGAATCGGCCAGGACCATGGGGAATTCCGAGGTCAGCAGGTTCACATCCAGTTGCAGGGTTCGCTCGGTGTAGAGACGGTGCAGCGTAAGCGAGCCGCGACGACGATTGGAGGTGGTGATGACCTCCAGGGAGAGCTTCCAGGAGGCGGCCGATCCGGGCAGCATCGGGGTGCCCGGCTTGGCCCAGCGGAAATGCAGGTCACCATGACTGGCAGCAGCGCTGACCAAGCGGGACAAGAACCCAGCTTCATGCGGCAGCAGCTTCACCGCGAGTTCGAAAGCGTCGAAATCGTTGGAATCGAAAGCCGCGGTCAGGACGCGGCACACCTGCTCGTAGTCCTCACACACTCTGAGCTCTTCGGCGGCGCGGCGAATGGCAAGGTTATTGATCACAATCTGGCGCTGGTCCAGGGTGCGCTGAGCCACTCGGCGAATCTCGCCGAATTCGAGATACCCCAGATGTTGCACGCCCAGCCAGACCCCTGTGCCCAGCACGGCAAGCACCAGACCGAGAGTGCTGCCCGTAGGCCAGAGCAGAAATAAGCTGAGCAAGGCAAAGAGGCCCGACACGGCATAGAGCACGACTACGACCTGGCGATGCGACATCCCCAGTTGTAAGAGCTTGTGGTGGATGTGTTCCCGGTCGGCGGTGAAGACGGGACGTCCGCCGATAAGCCGCCGCAGGATAGACAAGGCGGTTTCGAGAATTGGCAGACCGAAGGAGACCACCGGAATCGCCACCGCGATGGTGGTCGGTGCCTTCTGGGCACCCTCCAACGCGAGAGCGCTCAGCAGGAACCCGATAAACTGGCTCCCGCAATCCCCCAGGAAGATGGTTGCCGGGTTGAAGTTGAATCGGAGAAACCCGAGGATCCCTCCCGCCAAGGCGATGGTCATCAGGGCCACTAGCGAGGAGTGGCTCAAGAGCGCGACCACAAAGACGACCAGGGTGGAAAACAGCGCCGATCCGGCCGCCAGGCCATCGAGCCCGTCAATCAGGTTGAACGCATTGGTGATCCCCAGAACCCAGAAGACGGTCAGCCCCAGGCTTACCCACCACGGAAACTGCCGTGCCCCAAACAGCACCGGCACGCTGAGGACCCGCAGCCCGCCGGCAAACAGCATAGCGGCCGCGATCGCCTGTACGGAAAACTTGACGTAAGGCCCGACGCTGCGCACGTCATCGTAGAGGCCAAGCAGGAAGACCACGACTCCGGGGACGAGGATAATGCCCAGAATCCGCAACGACGATCCGAAGTTCAACCTGGGATGAAGCCAGGCCAGCAGCAGAGCAAACCCCAGAGTCAGGACAAAGGAGCCGAAAATTGCCACCCCGCCCACCCGTGGCAGTGGCGTGCTATGCAGGTGGCGATCCGAGGCAGGGAAAGAAACCCATCCCCTCGAATTCGCAAAGTTCCTGACGAACAGAGTAAGGACAAAGGACAAAAACAGCGAGAGTCCGAATACGGCCAGGTAAAGAAAAGTCAACTAGCTCTCCCTAGGCTCACGGCTGCGCTACAGCCAGGCTAACTTGGGTTGTCCCAGTGCTACTTGCCGGGGCACCGGAGAGGCGTTACTGTATGGCCCACGACGACGTATCGAAGCTCGAACGATCTAAAAACTATAACAGTCGGAAAAAACGCTGGCAATTACAAGTTACCGAATGCACACCTGTGTTCCAGCTCTCGAACGGGGCTCCGCAGCCCGCGCAATCGCCTGTGTTAAACTTTGTCTCAGATTTTCGAGGGACCTGTACCATGCACTGTGGCAAGGGTTTGCTGCCCGGTAACTACGGTCATCACGTCCTGGTAGCCCTCGTGATCGCATGCCTGGCTGCGGTCGCCACCGGCCAGGATGCCTCACAGGCTCCCTCCTCCACACCTCCGCCGCAGGCGGCTACGCCCGACCAGACGCCGGCGCCCGAAGCGCCCCCACCCTCCGCCCCCGACAAGGGCCAGAGTCCTGACAAGAGCAGCTCCCCCGATTTATCGTCATCCCTGCTCCAACTCGGCACGGGTGATCTGGTGGAAGTCAGCGTGTATGGCATTCCGGAGCTGGCCACCAAGACGCGCATCAATAATGCGGGCGATCTCTACCTGCCGCTGGTCGACTACGTGCACGTGGCAGGCTTGGGCGTCGAAGAAGCGCAAAGGATCGTGGAGAGGCGCCTGGAAGACGGGGGGTTCGTGCGTAACCCCCACGTAACGATCTTCGTGGACGAATCTGCCTCCCAGGGGGCCTCGCTGATTGGCGAGGTGGCACACCCCGGCATCTATCCGGTGCTGGGAGAGCGGCGGCTCTTTGATGTGATCACGGCGGCGGGCGGCCTTTCGGAAAGGGCGGGCAGAACCGTTGTCATCACTCACCGCGATGACCCTGACAACCCCGTGACCCTTGAACTCGGGCGCAATCTCACCGACAAACCGGAAAGCAACGTGGTCATCCGGCCCGGTGATTCTGTCGACATCCACCGCGCGTCCATGGTGTACATCGTGGGGGACATAGCTAGACCCAGTGGCCTTGCCATTGATAATGGCAGCGTGACGGTGCTTCAGGCGGTGGCGCTGGCGGGCGGCCCGCTGCGGACGGCGAAGCTGAACAGCACTCGCATCCTGCGCAAGGTGGGGGTCGACGGAGTCTCAGAAACCAAGGTTCCGCTGAAGAAAATGCTGGAAGCCAAGGCCCCCGACATGCCCCTCGAACCCAACGACATCGTGGTCATTCCCGTCAGCGGCGGAAAGGTCCTCGCGGCCAGCTCATTTCAGGCCGCCATGGCCATCTCCACCGCCCTGGCCATTTACACCATTCATCCCTAGCACCCGCCCCTGGCGGCGCCTTGCCGCGGCTGCCGTCCTCATCTTTTCCCCAACAATTCCTGCAGTGCGGACGCATAGCCGACGGCAGTCTGCTTCCGGGAATAGTGCTCAAGGATGTAGTTTCGCCCGTTCCGCCCAAGCGCTTCCCGCTGCACGGGATCTCTTGCGAGCCTTTCGATCGCATCCGCCAGGGCCGTCGCATTCTCCGGTTCGATCACGATGCCTGCTTTCGCGGCCTCGACCAGCTTGCGCGCCTCTCCCTCCACCCCCACAATCACCGCGCGTGCGCACGACATGAACTCCAACATCTTGGTGGGCAGAACCGTGCGGAACAATTCTGTTTTCTTCAACGGAACCAGGCACACGTCCGAGGCATTGATGTACCAAGGCACTGTCTCTCTGGGCTGCTGTCCGACAAAGCGAATATTATGCAAGGCGCGCGACGCGGCCAGCTCCCGGATGCGTTCCTTCTCCGCCCCTTCGCCGACGAGTACAAATACAACCTCGGGATGGCTCGACTGCAAGCGGGCGGCCGCCTCCACCAGCGTTTCCAGCCCGTGCGCCAGGCCCATCGTGCCGGCATAGCACACCAGGAACTTCCCTTCCGCATCCAACTCGTGTCTGATGCGGGCACTGGTATTGCTCGGGCTGAACAGATCGGTTTCGACTCCGTTCTCCACGATCGTGATCTTGGAGGAAGGCACATGCCAGTGCCGGACCAGGTGCTCCTCGAAGGCAGGGGTGACCACCACGATGCGCTGCGCTTCCCGATAGAGAAATCCGGCCACTCCTCCCAGGGTCCGGTGCAGCAGCGATTGGTCACTGCCAACTCCGACCGCAACCAGGGACTCGGGCCACAGATCGCGAACTTCAAAGACAAAGGGAACACGCTGCCAGCGTGCGATCCACCAGCCGGCCAGGCCTACCAGGAGTTGGGGCGAAGTGGCGACAACCACGTGTGGGCGCGCCATGCCGAAGCCCTGAAGCGCTGCCGAAAGGCAGAAGGAACTGTAGTTGAGCATGCGCTCGTGCGCTTTGCGGTTGGGCAGCGGCCACAGCCACGTTCGCACCACGTTCACGCCGTTCACCCTCTCGCGGTATGCCAGCCGCCGCAAGCGGGCGCGCCATTCGGGAGGCACAACGCCCGTAGGATGATTAGGGAACCCGGTGAGTACCGTCACCTCGTGTCCGTTTTGCACCCAGTGCCACGCCAACTCGCCCACTCGCGCGGCAGGTGCGCCCATTTCCGGAGGAAAGTACTGCGACACGTAGAGGATCTTCACGCGGGCTCTAATTGCGCTCTCAGATTGATTGGGCTCCGTTCCCCGTGTTCCGTTTTCATCCGCAGCATCCCTTGAGGCGCCGTGAAACCCTCTCCCTGGTGGCGCCGGTAGGTTGGCGGCGAGGCCTGCCCCGAGCGAGTCGAAAGGCGAGGGAGGGCGGCTCTCGCCCGAAGTACCAGCCATTCCGCCCGCTCGACTGCAGGTGGCAAGGTCGCAGCTCCAGGCCAAGCAAGCCGGCTTCTAGTAGTAGCACAGCTTGAATGCACTCTTGTAGCAAAGTGCCAGCGCGCGCCGGACTCCGCTCCGCGCATAGCGTTCCCACCGGTCGGCATAAAAGTTGAAGGTCTCATTGCCCGTCAACCCGTGCATGACGCGCAACTGCACGATATGCAGGCGGTGATAGAAAGGGCTGGCCACCATTTGCAGGCGTGTGCCCGACCGTTCGTACAGTGACCAGAAGCCCAGGTCGTACTGGCTGAGATCTTCCGCCAGGGTCTGCGCGACCCTCTGAAACAGGTCATTGGCCCGGCTGTCTCCCGTGGCCAGAAAGTAGTCGTAGATGCCCCAACTGGCCCAAATGCACCCGTTCAGAATGTGGGTGGGAGGTGTAACCATATATTCCTCGATCCACTGCCGCCCCTTCTCGCCGTTGCACATCACGCCCCCCGAATCCATGGATCGCAAGAAGCTCGAAAAGGCTTTATGGGCCGACTCCAGGTAGAGCGGGTTCGCGGTCTCGGCATGAGCGCGCACCAGCAGCGAGATCCCCTGTCCCTGCGCCAGCCCGGAATACCACGGCGACTTCAACAGATCGCGATACTCCCAGTCAAAGCGGTGGTTCCAGACCCAAACGCCATGCGCATTCTGCTCGAGATTCGCGTGAAGCCAATCGGCGGCGCCGAGAAACCTGACGCGGCGTGATTCTTCGCGGATCTGCCGGTACAGGTTGCAGTTGCCCAACCCGTATTGCGCGATTGCGATGGGATTGTATTGCAACCCAATCCGGCCGCGATAATCCAGCAGAGGGATGCCCGCGCTGTCGCGAGGGCCCGCGTAGTCCGCCTTCCCAGCGAACGTCATGTAATATTCGCCGAGCTGGCCGGGAAGCGCCCTGGGATTGGCCTCCGGCGTCTCATGCCAGAACGTCAGGTGACTGGTGCCGGGCAAGAGATAGGCGCTGACAATGCGCCGGTAGTAGTGGACGCGTTTCGCGAGGGACATGCTCGGGCGCCGAGACGCTATCTCCTGAGTGCTTTTGCCAGGCAAGGCTTCATAGGCTGCAGCCAAGAGTCCGAAGGTGAGGTAGAGCTGGGCCTCCAGCGCGGAATGATAGAACAGCGCTTCGAGCGCGGCGTCGAGACGCCGGTTTGGGCCCCTGGCTTTCGCCCCTGAGGTCGCGAAAACGCATTCCTCTCACCCTGGTCGTCATGAAAGCCAATCAGAAAGCCGAACTATAGCACGTATCATCCCACTGGCTCGCGCCCGGCCTGGGTTCGCTCTCCACCAACCCGCAAAATAGCAGTCATGAGATCTCCCCCCTGCACGGCAACGGTGGTCACGGCCAGGAAGTCCGTGGTATTTTCTCCGTCCGGCAGAATCGCGTTTCCATACTGCAATAAATGCATCGGCCAGCGGTCCTTCCTCCATTCGAGCACCGGCTGCCAGATTGCGCCACCGTGGCCCGCGTAGACTCGGACCCGCCGCTCCGCATTGATCTCGCTGGGCTCGACCATCGTCGAGAAGAACAGCGAATTCCCTACCCGGCACCCATAGATCGACGAACTGCTTAGTTCGGCCTGTACCGTGAGCTTGCCCTGGCGATCGAGCAGGAAAACGTGGTTTTTTTCCAGCGGAGTGTCAGAAGAAAAGTACAAACCTTCGGCACTGGGCAGCAGCGCCACCGCCCGAGCCTGCTGGTTTCCCGACAGTACGGCCTCCACCGACCGGAAGTTACAGCCGGCGCGCAGAATGGAGCACTCTGCTCCATAATCCCCGGTCAGGATCCACAAGCACTTCTCCCACTCATCATAAACAACATTGTGTACGTGCCGAATGGCACCCGTGGGAAACGTGTACCCCACCTCCCAACTCTCCCCGCAGTCCCGAGAAGCATACACTCGGACCGCCTCGCGCCGGGCGTTATCGAAGTATTCCCCCCAGAAGACATTCCCCTCCGGCGTGGCCATGACGTGCAGAGGCCGGGTGCCCCGGGTAATGCTATGGGATATGCGGAACTCCGAGTCTCCCGGACGAAGGGTGACAATCGCTCCGGGAACCGCGGCCACCAAATGTCCGGAGGGTAAGGCCACCAAAGCATGGAAGCCATCCCGGACCAGCCGCGCGCTGAGGCGATTCGCGGTAGTGAGCTCTCGCCACCACGCTGGCTGGAACCGGCCGACCGTCTGCCAATCGGACTGCGTCCCGGTGATTCTCGCCTTCAGCAACGTGTAGCCGCAGGATGCATACAGCACGTCACCCGCCCAGGCCAGCACGCGCAGTCCGGGATAGGTGGCGACCGTGGTAAGACTGGATTCTCTGGACGCGTCGAGCGGAGTCGCGCTGGCCGGTTCGAAGGACATGCTCGGACTTCAGTTCTCGGATTTCAGCGCCAGGAACGGACCAATCGCCAGCACATCCATTTTTGTGCGCCGGAAACAGTCGATCGCCTCCTCTGGCGCACACACGATGGGTTCGTTCTCGTTGAAGCTGGTGTTGAGCACGACCGGAATGCCGGTCTTTCGCTGAAACGCCTTGATCAAATCGTAGTACAGCGGATTCTCTTCGCGCGTTACCGTCTGCAGCCGCCCCGTGTCGTCGACGTGATTCACCGCGCACAACTGCTTCCGTTTCTCCGGCCGTATCTTGTATACGTGCAGCATGAACGGCGAGGGATGATCGTATTCGAAATACTCGTTCTGATGCTCCGCCAGAATTGACGGGGCAAAGGGCCGGAACCACTCCCGGTGCTTGATGCGCGCGTTCAACACGTCCTTCATGTCGGGAAGCCCGGGGTGGGCAACAATCGAGCGATTGCCCAAAGCTCGCGGCCCCCACTCCATCCGTCCCTGGAACCAGCCCACGACATTCCCGGCCGCGACTTGGTCGGCTACCGCCTCCAACAACGGCTCCCGTGCCAGTTTGCGATACCGCAAACTCGTTCTTCTCAGATCCGCTTCGATGCGCGACTCGGAGAATTCCGGCCCCAGGTAGGCATGTCGCTGCTCGTAACGCCGTGGCTGCATGAGAACGGAATAACAGGTATGCAGGGCCGCACCGATCGCCAGGCCCTCATCCCCGGCCGCCGGCTGAATCCAGGTACGGCGAAAGGGCGTCTCGTGAAACAGCCTTCCATTGGCAACGCTGTTCAGCGCGCATCCGCCCGCCATGGCAAGGTCGGTCAGCGGGATTCGATGGTGCAGCTCGTTTAACAAGTGAAAGAAGACCTCTTCAAAGCGCCGTTGCATCGCGTAGGCGAGATCCATGTCCCTCCGGGTGATCTCGGTGTAGGGCTCGCGCGGCTCGCCAAACAGCTTCTCCATGCGGGGCGAGAAATGGCGCGCCAGCCGCACCGTACCGTCCGGCAGCACCTGCATCCCCTGGTTGCTGCCCAGCGGCTTGAAATAGCTCAGATCGAGTTGAAAACTGCCGTCGCACAGCCGGACAATCTCGCTGACCTGCTGGTGATAACTGTCCTTTCCATAGGGAGCCAGGCCCATGACCTTGCCCTCGTCCCCATACTTCTTGTAGCCGATAAACTCGCAGATCATGGTGTAGAAGCTGCCCAGCGAGTGCGGCAAGAAAATGCGGTCCAGCACTTCAATGTCGTTTCCTTCACAGCGCGCCATCATGGTCGAGACGAAATCGCCCGATCCGTCATAGCTGAACCCTGCTGCCTTCTCCCACGGCGAGCAGTAGTACGCGCTCGCGATGTGCGCGAGGTGGTGTTCGAGGTGGTGCTCCCGGAAGCGCAGTTGCTTCGCCTCAACCTCGAGCGCCTTCGCCAGCAGCGAGCGCACGTCACGCATGCCTTCCTTTCGCTGCCGCAGGCGGATGAAATTCAGAATCTTCGTCGGATTCGCCAGGGCATACTGCACCTTCCTGGCCAGGTTGGCATCGCTGTCCTGACCGACGGCAACGTGGTCAAGATCGGTAATCTTCGCCCCAGCCGCGTCCAGACACGCTTTGACGGAAAGCGACGGGAAGCCTCCAAAGTGCTTGTGCCGGTTCAATCGCTCTTCGGCAATTGCGAAAATCACCTCGCCATCCTGCACGATGGCCGCGGAAGCGTCGGCGTGGAACATGTTGAGGCCCAGAATAAGCATCGGATGTCGGTCGTCTCTTCTGCTCGATTGTCAGTATCGCCAGTCGGAAGTCGGTTGAAGACGGAAGGGCGCGTTGAACGGGCCTGACTCCACAGGCTGCGAAACAGCCTGATCCTGGGCAGAACAACGCTTCCAGCGCTGCATGAAGAGCCTCGTTTGCTCTTTCGATCGAGGCTTCAGCCTTAGCCGCCAGAACGCGCTCTTCCCCGGGCTGCTCAGCGGCGACGAAACCGGATTCCGGTAAAACCCCGCTTGAATCCTGGTATTTAGAGTCATCCACCCTGCACTCAATGAATCTCCGACTCGGGACGCTTGCTGAACGGCAATCCCAATGCAGCCTGGATAAACCCCGCCGGGTCCAGGTTCAGCGGCCGGCCACTGGATTCCGCGATCTTCAGCGTCGCCAGCGTGGTGGCGACGATCTCCTCCAGGGGAATCGGTGGCGGTTGGCCTCCTCGGATACTGGCGGCGAACGCCTGCCACTCGCCCTGGTGTCCCTTGTCCTGCTGCCAGCGGGAACGGAAGGTTTGTCTGCGGCCATGACGCACCAGCGCCAGCCGCCGGAAATCTTCGAGCACCGCGACCGCACCTCCGCCCAACACTTCCACCCGCTCCTTCGAATACGACTTGTCCCCGCCGGTAAGGTAACTGATCGTACCCTGCGATCCATTGGCAAACCTCATCGATGCCACGATACTATCGCCCCCGCTTGAACCCACACCGGCCGCCAGAGTTTGTACCTCCCGCGGCCTGCTCCCCGCAAGGAACGACAGCAAATCCACGAAATGGCAGACTTCCCCAAGAATGCGTCCGCCCCCTTGCTCCGGATCGTTCACCCAGTGATCGGCCGGTAGGAAGCCGGCGTTCACCCTGTAGTGCAGCGTGAGCGGATCGCTGATTCCCCCCAGAAAGCTCTTCATGCGCACAGCCAGCGGTGCAAAGCGCCGGTTGAAGCCGACCATGAGCACCGGCTTGCGTGTCTCCCCCCGGCCCGGATGGGCTCGAACGATCTCCGCCAGTTCCTCCTCCCGCAAGCACAGCGGCTTTTCACAGAAAACATTCTTCCCGGCCGCCAGCGCCGTCAGCACCTGGCGTGCGTGAAGATGATGCCGGGTGGAGATCACGACGGTGTTGACGCGGGAATCGCCCACAATCTGGTTCTCATCCGTCGTGCAGTAGCGGAACCCGAATTTGTCGGCTGCGTGCCGGCTGTGGGTACCGGTTGCCGCGCAGACGCCTTGGAACTCGATGCCGCTTACCCGCTTCATCGCAGGCAGCAGCGTGCTGGTCGCGAAATTGCCTGCCCCCAGCAAGCCGATTGCAACTGTGCCCGGGCTCACCTCCGGCGCGGCCGTACCCGAAACCAGCTCCAAGCGCTGATCCAGATGGATTTCGTCCGGGTAGGTGAACAGCACGCTCAGGAATCGCTCCCCGGTTTTTCCCATGATGAGATCGTAGGCGACGGGGGCGCGCTCGAGCGGGTAGCGATGGGTGATGAGCGATTTGACCTCGACCTTGCCATCGGCTACCAGCTGGAGAAAGCCTTCCATGTTGCGGGTTTCCGTCCAGCGCACGTAGCCAATCGGGTAGTCCCGCCCTTTCAGTTCGTAGACTTCGTCGTAGCGCCCCGGCCCGTAGGAGCGTGACACGCGGAAGTCGAGTTCTTTCTCGTAGTACGCCTTCCGCTCGATATCCATTCCCACCGTGCCCACGGCAACCACGACCGCCCGGTCGCGCGCCACTTGACCCGCCAGGTTTACCGGCTCACTGCTGCCCGTTTCGGCGGCAATCAGCACCGCATCCACGCCAAAACCGTGCGTGTGGAGAAGACATAACGCGTGGAATTCCTCCGCAGACACGGCCACAGCCAGCGCGCCCAAACCCAAGGCCAACTCAGCCCGATCCTGGGCGATGTCCATGCCCAGCACCTGGCAGCCGGCTGCATTCAGCACCTGCACCGTCAACTGGCCGAGCAGGCCGAGGCCGACCACGGCGACTATGTCTCCCAGTCGCACTTCGGCCTGGCGGATCCCGTGCAGCGCAACCGCTCCCACGGTCGTAAACGCCGCCTGCTCGAAGGACACCCCTTCCGGAATCTTGGCCGCCAGCAACCGCGGCACGCAGGCTACTTCGGCATGCACGGCATACCCGGCACCGGCGCAGGCTACGCGGTCGCCGACAGCCAAGTCGCGCACGCCTTCCCCCACCCCCACCACCGTACCTGCGCTGCTGTAGCCGAGAGCCGTCGGCTGCTCGAGCCGCGCCCGGACCGCTTGCACCGCGGGCACCACCCCGTCACGGCGCACCTTGTCCAGCACGACCCGCACCAGGTCGGGCCGCGCCCTTGCCTTCTGCAGCAGGCTCTTGCTGGCGAACTCCGAGACCGCGCGCTCGGTCCCCGCCGAAACCAGCGACGCCGCCATCCGCACCAGCACGCAGCCCGGCGTCAGTTGCGGCGCCGGCACCTCCGTGACTATCACCTCACCGGTGCGCGGCTGCTGTAGAACCTGCTTCATGCCGTGGCCGCCTGTTGCGCGTGAATCGTGGCCATCTCACGGGCGCCGCCGTCCAGAAACAACCGCATCCACAGTTCCAGCGTCAGAAACTGCCAGATTTCGATCGACCAGTCCTCGGCCCCGGTGCGTTGTTGGCGCACGAATTCCTGCACCGCCTCCGGCCGGAATAGCCCGCGGCTCCGCACCTGCGCCTCAGAGAGCAAATCGTCGACCATTTCCCTCAGATCGTGCGCCAGCCAATAGTCTACCGGAGCCCCGAAACCGGCCTTGGGTTGCTCGAACACCTCTCCCGGCAGAAGGTCGCACATGGCTCGCCGGAAGATGTGTTTCGTGGTGGGGTGGAAAAACCCCTTCAGCTTGAGCCACGGTGGCACATTCCAGGCCACGAATTCGGCCAGTTCCCGGTCCAGGAACGGAACCCGAACCTCCACCGAGGAAGCCATGCTCATCTTGTCGTTGTAGGTGAGGTTCAGGCTCACCATGAAGATTTTTGTGTCCAGATACAACATCTGGTTAAGGAAGTCCGCCTGCTGCACCCGTAGAAAACTCGCACGATGTTGTTCTGCCGGGTCCGCTCCCGAGAGCCGCTGCGCAAAATCGTCGGAATACAAGCTTGATTTCTGCTCCCCGTCCAGGTACGTGCAGTTCATGACGAACCGGTCCACGGGATCAAGCGATGCGCTTCTCGCCATCTTCTTCGCCAGGCGCACCCTGCCCTTCATGGCCGTGCCGCGAAAGCTGGGCAGGCCTCCCAGCCCTCTTTGCAGCAGCCGCTGGAGCGGGGGTGGAATCCGGTTATATGCCTGCGCCCAGTAGTGTGCGGCGTGCTTGCGGTAACCGGCGAAGAGCTCGTCCCCTCCCACACCCGACAGCAGTACCGTCGCCTGCTTCCGCGCCTCCCGGCACACCAGGTACGCGGGAATGAGCGCGGGATCCGCCGTGGGCTCGTCCATGTGCCAGGTCAAGCGCGGCAGCAGGTTGGCCACGTCCGGCTCCACCACGATCCGGTGGTTCTCGCAACCCAGCGTGCGAGCCAACCGCGAGGGCACTGCGGGATCATCCAGTGTCGTTTCCCCCACGCGATACTTCGGCGGAAAGGTGATCGTGTACGTGCGCACCGGCTTGGCGGCAGCCCCGACCATCATGGCCACGATGCTCGAGGAATCCAGCCCCGCGCTCAGAAACGCCCCCAGCGGAACATCGCTCACCATCTGCGCTTCCACCGATTGCCGGAAGCGCTCCCGGATCTCCGACGCCAGCTCCGCTTCCTGCCGCGGAAACCCATGCTTCTCCGGCGGGAACGTGAGGTCCCAATACTGCGTGATGCTGAGCTGGCCGCGGCGCAGGATAGCGTAGTGGCCCGCCGGCAGCTTGAAAATTCCCCGGAACATGGTCTTGGGGTCGGGTACCCACAGAAAGGTCAGGTATTGATGCAAAGCATCCGGGTCCAGCTCCGCCTCCAGTCCCGGCACTTCGAGCAGGGCCTTGATCTCGGAGGCGAACGCGAACTGCCGGCCGCGGTACCAGTAGTACAGCGGTTTCACCCCGAAGTGATCCCTGGCCACAAACAGAACCGGACTGCCCTGCCTCAGATCGCAGATCGCCAGCGCGAACATCCCCTTCAGCCGCCGCACGCACTCCGGGCCCTCTTCCTCGTACAAGCGGAGTACGACTTCGGTATCGGTCCCGGAGAAGAAGCGGTGGCCTTTGCCCTCGAGCTCCCGGCGCAGATCGCGGAAGTTGTAAACTTCGCCGTTGTAGGTGATCCAGATCGAACCGCTCTCGTTCGCCATGGGCATATGCCCGCCAGGCGAAAGATCCAGAATAGCCAGGCGGCGGCTGCCCAGCCCGACGTAGGACCCGTCCGGGGAACGGTGCTCCCAGAGCCCCGCATCGTCCGGTCCGCGATGCGTCTGCACCTGCGTCATCCGGGCGAGCGTTTGCCGGCTTCCGCAGTTCACGACACCACTGATACCGCACATTGTCTTTGAACCCTCCGGCATCCTGCCGGCTGTCCCGAGGGCATCTTGCCCTCGCTCCGTTCAAATCCGTTCAAAATCCAGGACGGATCGCGGAAACCCGCGTGAAATCAGGCGTCTGAACCCAACCCACACAGCACCATAACCATACAGGAAAAATGCCACGGGAAGTTGTGGATTTGGCTGACAAGTTGAGTTCCGCAGCACGAACAGCGCCCACGGACGTGACCAGGAGGCCGCCCCACTTTCGGATTCCTCCCACACCTGCCGCGCGCCATCCCGCTCAACATCTCCCGAGCGGCCCGCGCCCGCTCGGGCCGAAGCGCGGCCTCGCACCAGCGGTCAAATGGCATCGTGAATCCACGCTTAGGACGCCGTACGATTTGCGCAGGCAGCGGCCTCGCGGAACGCAACCATTGAGCGCCAGCCGGCGGTTGCCCGGTCGATTTCAACCGGTTCAGCAAAGTTGACGTGGAGGATTACCGTGCCCTGGTCATCAGGTCCACGATGGGCGAGGGACCGGGTCGCGTGCTTCAGAAGCTCTGGAGGCACCGCCATTGCGAGCCAGAAGACCAACAATGCCGCACTTAAGCCGCCGCCCCAGCCAGGCCAGTTCCCTATTAGCGCGCCTTCTGCCTGGCCCCCCAGCCTACGTTGATGAGGAAGGGTGGTCGCTCAAACAGCTGCGGCGGCAACTGATCGAGGCTTAGGTATTGAAGCCGATTTCATTGCCCCCGACGGTCCGGCAACGACGCCTGCAGTGCCTGGACTTGGGAGGTGCATTTAGGACCGAAGAGGCGGATTTGTCCGGAATCGGAGTGCCCTGGACTACAAATCGGGTAGAGATCTTTCTCGAGGCACTTGCTGGGAGTCCCCAAGCCAGACCCCACATTCCCCGCCGGAACCATCAGCCGTGGATTGACTGGACCAGTCCGGAGTCCGCCTCTAGTACGCCACGTACGGCGGCGTCCCCCCCGGCGCGCTCTTCCCGAAGATCGCGCTGTAAACGGTCCGGCCGAAGAAGAACGGCATTCCCCAATCAAAGTCACCCGTCTGTGGTCCCGTGCCGTCGAAGGCAGAAACTCCAAGCGCCAGATTGTCGACGTTGATTGCGTTAAACATCACGTTAGCCCCTGGTGATGTCATATTCGTCCCCATATTCGCAGCCGTGAACTGCTGGGTCGACGAAGGACAATAAAAACCCGGGGAATTCGACGAACACAGAGGCAGTCCAGTCGTAGTACTGTCCAGAAAGAAGATGCCGTTGGACCCGCTGTCGACGAAGCTTCCGGGGTAGGCTTTCCCTTTATACGTCGTCGTGAAGCTCAGGAAGTCGTCCAACTGGTATACCTGCGCGCTGCCCAGGGCGTTGTTGGACTGGGTCCCTATGCCGAACAGCATCTGTCCGCTGAGGCTTGTCGCCCCTGTGGGGGTCGATAACGCCCCAATTTCAATCACCACCCCGTTGTTGTCCGTCGCAAAAGAGGCCACGGGATTGGACACCTGCTGAGCCAGTGGTATCGTCGACCCCGTGCATTGGGTCGTAATCGGGGTCGGGCAGGAATAATAAGTGGCTGGGATCACTTGAGTCGCACACGCCGGGCAATCTTCGGCGATGGGTCCCACTCCCAAAATTCCGTTCGCTCCCAGCCCCAGCAGGCTGTCGGCATCGCCACCTGTCGCACAAGGGTTTGTCGGGTTTGTTGCGCTGGTTGGCACCGGATTGAAGCTCGTGTCCCCGATCACGTTAACCGGTATGGAGCTGGCCACTTCGCCTCCCGAGGTCTTCACATCCGCGGTTCGCACGGAACCCCAGGTAAATGCCGGCGTGAGGTATTGCACACACTCTCCTACAGGGTTACCCGCGTTCATTTCCTGAGGCAATGGGACGGTGGTAAGCGAGAACTCTCCTCCGCTCGCCGAAGACAGGAGTCTCAAACCGAACGAACCGGTGTCGACCAGGAGGTGGTCGATGGGCTGACACTGGGAGGTGCTACCAGGCACACACACCGTCAAGCTGGCGAAGGCCACATTGCCATTATTAAACGGGAGCCCCGGCGGACCTCCATCCACCGTGAGGGCGACCACGTTGGCGCCAGAAACTGGCGGAGGGTTTGTGCCCGAGCCGCCACTGCTGCACCCCAACGCGCACACGGTCAGCCCAACCAAAACCAGGACGGACATCCCACGGACGACGACACCCTCACCGTATTGCATCAAGGCTCACCCCCTGTGGCACCATGGTTGGAACGTAGGCTCTCCCGCGATACGATTGCATGTGTCCGCTTGACTCGAGCACCAGCTCCGGGTCCTGAATCACCAGCGGGCCCTGAGCCCGCCTCGATTTGGCGATTCCAACCTGCTCATACCGGTTGAAATAGGTGCCCAGAATCTGGCGCATATCGGGGAGGAACGGTCCCCGCCAGGCGACCCCGAACACTTGCCCGGCCGGTGAAACAAATTCCCGCACCACCGTTCCATAGGACATCTGCATCTCATGCACCGTGTAGGCTTCGGCGTGCGTGATCTTCAACGACGCCCGCATCTGCACCATGTCTTTCTGCACCGAGGCCACGTCGCCTCCCAGCGCCGCCGACGCCGGTAGGCTGGCGCCCGCCATAGCCAGCACCATGCCCAGTGCAGTTCTGACCAGCTTGGTCAATTGGCTGTAGCTATACATCCTCATTTCCTTTGCCTTGTTGGTGGAGTCACCCGCGATCCGGGGTTGAGCGAATAGAGATGTGTGCATTCTGAGTTGAGATTCCCGTCAATGAGTCGTGGGTTGCCTAATTATACTGACTCCTGCTCTTCAGCGCCTACGCTCGGAAGGCCATCGTCCGCCTGGGAGACCGCGCTTTGTAAAGTTCTGTCAATCCACTGGTCGCGGCGGTCTCATCTTGTGTGTTTTCCCAAGCCTGCTCCGACGTGGTGGTCATCAACGTGAACACCTGCGCGTCCGACCACCTCGCTGCTACAGCTAAAGGCTCAAAGCTCGAATATCGATGCTCTGGCCGCGGTCGGAAGTCGCTTGGCCCGCGCCTCTATGCGGGGGCTGGCTACGCTGTCGGGTACACGCCACCTTTACCGGCCGCCTACCCACGGCGATATCCACGACTCCAGCGCCAACAAACTGAACCTAGCCCAGCCTACCCTTGCTACCCTCCTCCCGGCGCAGGGCGAACCGCCACGGTGATCCTTGGCGGCACTCGAACGCTCGCTCCAGCCTGAGGTCGATCTGGTAACTGCATTGCTGCCTTCGCGTGACTCACCTGCGTGGGTTACCCGACCTGCGAACGAAAGCCCCTGACGTCCCCGACATGGAGATATGGGCGGCGCACTGCTGTTACCATCTTGTATGCCTAAATTTGGCCGCAAAGTTCGGGAGGGCGAGCCTGCTTTTCGGCCGCGACATGTTCTTGTGGACCTACAGTTTGGTATCCACGGGTTGATAAAGAACCTGAAGGGATATTCTTCCCATTTGGAGAGGCAGGTATTCCCAACCTTGAAATCCCGGCTGCCTACACTCTGGACCAACTCCCAGTTGGTTTCAACCGTAGGTGGAGCACCCTGGCAAGTCCTGAAGACGTGTGGAGAACCAGAAGAATGTCTGACGCTTGAGGACGAGATGTAAGACTCGCGAAAGCCAACCGTCTCGATTGAAGGAAGAATCCCCCGCCTTTAGGCGCAGGGAGTGTCAAGTAAGCATTCGTTGCAGAACTTTTGCGGTCTCTCCCGGAGAGGGTCAAGGTGGCTCACAGAAAACGACGTCGTTCGCCGGCCGCCCCAAAACCACCCGAAAGTTCATCCCGCACCGTTGAAAAGAAAGTCTCGCGTCGTATCGCCTCGACACCAGCCCGCCATCTCGCTGCCGTTGTCTTCTTGACGGCTCTGGTCATGCTCGGATATGCGAACACTCTCCGGAACGGTTTTGTATGGGACGACAGCCGGCAGATCCTTCAGAATCCTAACCTTCGAGCCGGGACAGCTTGGCTCAACCTCTTTTCGTCCGACGTCTGGGCCTTTACCCACCCCGGCGAACAATCGCGAAACAATTACTACCGTCCCCTGCAAATGCTGACGTACCGAACGACGGCCCAGTTGTTTGACTTCGATGCAGTGGCTTTTCACGCTGTGAATCTCGTTTTCCACCTGCTGGCAACTCTTTTGGCCTACGCTGTTCTATTCGAACTGACGCGTAGGGTTGCCTTGGCCCTGCCAGCGGCGGCCCTTTTCGCCGTGCATCCCATCCATACCGAGGCAGTGGCGTGGGCTTCGGCTCTGACCGAACTGGGCTGCGCGGTTTTCTTCTTTCTCTCTTTCTATCTGTTCCTCGTGGCAGAACCCGCCTCCGCATCCGGCGACCAACCTCGAAGGTGGCTTCGCGGACCGAAGCCACGGATCTTGTCCTGGACCTCGTTCGCCCTGGCCCTGCTGTGGAAGGAGATGGCATTGACGCTCCCCATGGTCATCGCCTGCTATCTCGTCCTGTGCGGAGACGAGTCGTTTTGGGTGCGTTGGCGCAAAGCATGCTGGAGAGTGCTGCCCTATGGGGCCGTGGTCGTCGCCTACCTTATCGTGCGCCATCACGCGCTGGGATTCCTTTACACATCACAGCGTAGATGGGTCCTGCCGCTGAGTGATTACGTCCTGACGGCTGCCTATTTCGTGGCCAAGTACTGGTGGAAGCTGCTGCTCCCCATACAACTGAACGCCTATCACGTCTTCGATCCTGTCCGATCCCTCACCGATCCACGGGCTCTCGCGGCAATACTCTTCCTTATTGTCGCAGCGGCAGGGATCGCATACAGTGTTCGGCGGGCCCCGCTGGCGGCCTTCGCCGCGAGCTGGGTCTTTCTGACCCTGATTCCCGTGCTTAACCTGCGCGGTGTGGGAAGAAATGTTTTCGCGGAGCGCTATCTCTACATTCCGTCCTTGGGTTCTTGCCTGCTCCTCGTGTGGCTGGTCAACAAGGGGCTGGCTAGGCTGGCGCCAGCTCCCAGTACCTGGCTGGGAGGCTGCGCCCTGGCCCTCCTGCTAGGCGTGTTTGTGGCGCAGACGGTCAGACGGAATGCAGATTGGACCAACGAGTTCACCCTCTTCTCCCAGACTGCAAAAGCATCGCCCAATTCCCCTGACATGCAGAACGCGGTCGCCGAGTTGATTCGCTCGCAGGGAAACGACCTGGACGCGGCCGAGCGCCACTATCAGCAGGCGGTTTCTCTGGCTCAGCAACAGGATCCTCCCGAATGGGACCAGATCGATTCGGCTTACCTTGGCCTTGCCCTCATTTACAGTCAACAGGGTCATCTGGACAAAGCCCTGGACGCCCTCAGCCGAGCACGAGCGGCCGATCCCACCGACGCTGGTGTCCGTTCGGCGGTTGGAGGCGTGTTGCTTCAAGCCGGGCGTTGGAAAGAAGCAAAAGAAGCGCTGCGCCAGGCACTCGAGTCAAATCCCAGCGACGAAAACGCCCTGAATGGCCTGGGGATCATAGCCTGGCAGGACGAACATCAATACGATCGAGCGGTGGAGTATTTCCAGCAAGCGCTGCGCGCGCACGCTACGAGCGATCGTTTCGCGTCGTCCGTGCAGAACAATCTGGGCGCTGTTTATTGCGAGATGGATCGTTGTTCTGAAGCTATCGAGCACTTCCAGCGTGCCCTCGAGCTAAGTCCCACCGATCCTGAGTACCACACGAACCTGGGGAACGCCTTCGGGGCGCTGGGACAGTTCGCCGAGGCACGTGCGGAGTTTGAGAAGGCTCTGATGCTCGCACCCGGCTACGCTCCCGCTAACGCCAGCCTTTCCAACCTGGACAAGCGAGAGCGTCCCCGACGCTGACGCGCGGGCCTGCTTCCAAACGGCAGAAACCCCTGTTGGCCTCTTCCCTGACCCGGCCGAAGAACATCCGTAGACCGCCCAAGCAACACCACAGCCTCGTTCCCCGACGGGCGGATTCCGTGTTGAAATCCAGTTAAAAGGGCCGCAACTGAAGGCTGCGGCCCATACAGGTGAGCGAGAAGCGCCTACCCGCTCCTCCGGCGATCGGCTAGAAGTTAAAGCGCAGGCCAAACTCCATGGTGCGCGGGGTATTGCCTTGCCCCGCTACTGTGCCCCAGCTGCTAGGACTGCTGGTGTCGAGGTAATCATTGCCCTCGGCTCCGCCAAACCCGGGATCGAAGAACACCACGTGGTTAAACAGGTTCGTGAACACTGCCTGCGCTTCGAGATTGAAGCGCTCGGTAATTTTGAAGTTCTTCTTGATACTCAGGTCGATATTCCAGTAACCCAAGCCGCGCGGGAAACCCCATCCGCCGTCCTTCTCGTCCAGACCCAAAATGGGCTGACGGACCTGGTTGTACACCGCTGACGGGTTGGCATACAAATTCGGGAAATTCCCCGAGACTTTGTGCACGGACGAGGTGGGGAGATTCGTGATGGGAATTGCGTTCTCGGACTCCCCCTGGGCAAAGAAGTTAGTCGAGTCGCCCTCGCCGAAACCCTGCCCGCCGCCATTAACTGTGCCGAGAATCATGGGCACGCCGGTTCCGGCAGCGAAGATCGGCGCAATTGTCCAACCTCCAAGAACGTGACCCACAAGCCCCGACTGTCCCTTGTAGTACGGAGGTTGGTACACGAAAAACAGGTTGTAGACGAATTTGCGGTCGAAGCCCGCCGGGCCATATCCCAAGTCCAGATTGTAAGGGTCAGTGGCCGTGGCTTCACTGGTGGCCTGTACCACAGCTAGCGAGCTCAAGGCTTTCGACCAGGTAAAGTTCGACTGGGCCGTAAGCCCATGGAAATCATTCATCTTAACCGAGGCGAAGAACCCGTTGTAATTCCCGTGGCCAACGCTCGCGTTCACTCCCACCCCGCTCGTGAGTTGTCCAGAGCTGCCATTTGCCTGGCCGGGAATCGCGGTATTCATCATGCTGCGCGGGAAGTTGAATGGTCCACTGTCCAGATCGCTCCACAGACTCCAAACGTTGGAGAACGTCAGATTACCCGTTCCGTTGATGCCTTCGTTTGCCACCAGTGCCTGCGTACAGTTCGCGAAGCCCGTGCAGTAACCTGTCCCTGCAAGGGCGGCCTCGAAGAACGGTTGCGGTTGCACGGCAGTCGCATTGGCGGCACACCCCGATCCGGCCATTCCTGCATTACCTCCACAGTACTGCCAGACCACATTGGCATACGCCTTGTCGAACCTCTGGCCGCCCAGGGTCATCATGTAGGGAACTGAGTTGATGTTGATGGGCTGGTACTCATGATGGATGAAGCGACCGATGTAGCCTACCTCTCCAGTGAAGTTTCTTGTGAACTGGTGCTGCAACGTGTAGTCGAACGAGTCCACGTAGTTAGGCCGGAAGTGGGGATCCAATGCCTCACCTGCGCCCGCCGCAATACCGTTGATACCAGGGTAAAGGGGCTGTGGAAGCGTTGGCGTGGCCGGGGGCAACTGCACCGTCAAGCCGTCGGTGCCGATGCGAAACGTATTAGCAGGAGTAGCGTTACTCGCCCCGTTGCAGGCAACGCCGCCCTTGTCCGGGCCAAAGCACTGTACCGGCTGGATCAGGCCGGTGCCGAGGAGCGGCACCAGCACGAGATCGACCCCGTTCAGGCGGCCGAAGATGCGGCCATAGCCGGCACGAATTACTGTGTTGTTATTGCCCAGAGGGTTCCACGCGACCGCAACCCGCGGACTGAACGAGTGGTAGTACGGATCATAAGGGTATTTCCTACCAGTGTTGCCCACGAGGTTGAATCCGACGAACGGATTGTAGACTTGGCCCTGGAGAGCCGCCTGTTCTCGGGAATTCAGATAAGCCTGTGAATCAAGAACGTTGTTGTTGATGTCTACCAGTTCGATTTGCTTACCATCTGTTTCCACCGGTGGCATCTCCAGCGTCCACCCTAAGCCATAAGTCAGGGTGAGGCTTGGTCTCAAATGCCAGGTGTCGCTAAAGTAAACGTTGTAATACGGGATGGTGCTCTGGTCGAAAGCTGGCGTGAGCGGAGGATTCAACTGCAGGTTTTTGCCGGTACGCGTGTAGGCAATCTGCGAAATCGAGACGATGCCCAGCGACGCCACGTAATCGCGCCCAAAGTTCTTGTCGTCAGTGGGGTCTAGCCCAGGTATCTGCCCAAGAACGCTGGCCATGTTGATTCCGGCGCCGCTCGTGATGCCCATCTGATAAACAGCCTGGTAGTTGATGCCACCGCCATTGTCCGTGCGCTGGTGCCAATTGAAGTTGTGCTGGTAAGCCCCACCAAACTGCAGGAGGTGGTTGCCTTTCAGCCAGGAAACGTCGTCGCGAATGTAGTGGTCTTTCCCGTCCCAGAAGCGGGTGCGGGTCTGCTGGGTGTTCACATTATAGGGAGTCAGCGCGGCGGTCGCGGATTCGCCGAAGGGCTCCAGCGCCCCTCCCAGCCCCGACAACTGCGGCACGCCGCCAAGGCGGCTCCAAGCCCACCAGTTGCGAAGAAAGCTGTAGTGAACGTCATTGGTCACGTTGGGGCTGATGTTGGTGGTTACGCCCGCGACCAGGTACCAGGGCTCCTGCGGGTTACTGGATAAGGAGGTGGCCTTACCGTTGCTGATGTCCACTTGCTCCGTTCCCGCGGCGGAAAGCTTGAAATAGCGGTAGCTGGACATGAAATGCCATTTCGGGCCGAAGTCATGATCCAGGCGAACCACCCCAAAGTTGCTGTCGGTTGGGATGCCAACGTTAGCCCTGAATCCCTGCACGTTCACGTTGTCACAACGGTTGATGCCGCAGGCCGACTCGTTCGACTGCGGCATCAGGTTCCACAGTTGCTGCACGGTCGAGTTGATTCCAAGCCCACGCGGATCCAGCGTGCTTCCCGGGTAAGTCGTCCCGTTAAAGGTCACCGGGGTCGGGTTCAGGTTGTAAGTGACACTGCCGAAGGTCAACAGGCCCATGCGCATGGCGTCCGACGGAACCGCTCTCTCATAGGTCACGGAATTAGGCCAGCGATAGCCTTCGTAGTTGGCGAAGATGTAGGTTTTCCCCCCCAGCATTTCCGGCAGAATCGGCCCTCCGGCCCGTGCCCCAAAACGGTTGCGATGCCAGTCGGGAACGGGTGTGCCGGTGAAGTTGTTGTCCCAGGTGTTTGCCGAGAAATTGTTGTCCAGATAGTACTCGTACACGCTG
>Ga0187777_10000608_pt1 | contig 24056 bp, 24 predicted proteins | sample 1015_Q2_SP5_10_M_FD_132416 | JGI IMG/M metagenome (GOLD analysis project Ga0187777, IMG submission 132416) | Tropical peat soil microbial communities from peatlands in Department of Meta, Colombia - 1015_Q2_SP5_10_MG | ecosystem: Environmental > Terrestrial > Soil > Wetlands > Peat | place... | reverse complement strand
GTCGATCTTCACCGGCCGCGACGCCGGGAAGTCGGGACTGCGCATGGCGGCGATCGGCGTGGTGGTGGCAACCGTCACCTTCTTCATCGGCAAGGCCATCGGGACGAGCGTGTAAATCCTCCCCCGGCGCGTCACTCTGCGTGGTTGACAGCCCGTACGCGATGAGCGAGAGTGCGAGTTCCGGTGGTTCGAGGGCGGGCTGAGAGGGCGATCGCAGGTGAACGTCGCCGAGAAGTGTCCGTTCTGCCTGTGGGCGATCGCGCCGGGCGATCCCACCGTCGTGTGCGTGCACTGCGGAGTGCAGTTCCACACCGAGTGCTGGGACTCGAACGACGCGGGGTGTGTCACACCCGGCTGCGCGGGCCTTGCCGCACCGGAGAGCCTCGCGCCCGCGGTGGTGGCCGGCGAACCGGAGCCAGTTGCACACCCTGCTCGCAACTTCTGCGATCAGTGCGGCGCGCGCGTCTCCCCCCAGGACCGGTTCTGTGGCTCGTGCGGTACCCGGCTCGAGGGGTCGTGATGAACCCTCGTGAGCGCCGTTTGACTGCCGAGAACGACGCGCTGCGCGCAGAGTTCACCGACCATCCGTCGATCACGGTCGTGCCGATCGGCTGGCACCCGGCCGATCAGTACCGCGTCACGTACCGCGTGCCGGGTGTCGCGCTCGATGCGAACAGCCAACCGGTTGTCACGGAGGAGCACGTCGCGCTCGTCAGACTCGGAGAGCGCTACCCGCGTGCGAGGCCCACCGTCGTGATGGAGACCGCCGTCTTCCATCCGAACTTCGGGCCGAACCCCGGCGACGAAGTCGCGTACCTCGGTGACACTTGGAGCGCCGCCCGAACGATCTCGGACGTGATCGTCACCGTCGGCGAGATGATCCAGTTCCAGGCGTACGACGTCCAGACCCCCCTGAACGGCGTCGCGGCACAATGGGTCATCGCGAATCCGTCGATCTTTCCGATCGGGCAGGTGATCCTCCGCCGCGCCCAGCCGCCCGTCGGCGAGCAACGAGAAGGCTGACATGTCCGTGGCCTGTCGTCAGTGCGGGAGCGAGATGACCGCCGAGGCGAAGTTCTGCCCCGCGTGCGGGACTGCCGTCGCGGGTGCCGCGGAGCCCGGCGCGTCGAACGGCGCCGGGCACGGGTTACCCGACGGCGCGCCGGGCTACGCCGCGCCGATCAGGCCGCCGCCCCCGCCGCCTGCGCCGCCCCCCACGCAGGGGTATCCCGCGCCGTACGGGTACGGGGCCCCGCCGACCTCGACGAATGGCATGGCCGTCGCCGCGATGGTGCTCGGCATCCTGTGGCTCTACTGGTTGGGCTCGATCCTCGCCCTGATCTTCGGGTACGTCGCCAAGAGCCGGATCGACCGGTCCGGGGGACGCCAGGGCGGACGTGGCATGGCGATCGCCGGCATCGTGCTCGGGTGGGTCGGTGTGGGACTCCTCGTCGTCGTCATCATCGCGGCCATCGTTGCCGCGTCCAACGATTGAAGGCCGGCGTTCAGGCCTCGATGCCGTCGCCGAGGTAGAGGAAGCCGTACCCCTCGTCGCGGAACGGGATCCCGGCGTCGCGCAACGCTCGATCCCAGTCGCCGGTGCACGCGGGATCCGTTTGCTGCATGCCGTGGTCGGCGACCAACAGGAACGCGGTGTCGTCGAACGCGCCCGCGCGTTCCACCGCCGCGAGCACTTCGCCGACGCGCGCATCCGTATCCCGGACCGAGGCATCGGCGATCTCGGAGAGGGGTCCGCCCTCGTGGAAGGCGGCGTCGGTGAGCGTGAAGTTGCACCACATGAAGCGCGGCTTCGGGTACGTGACCCCGCGGTACTCTCCGTCCCAAACGCCGACGGCCTGCTCCACGGCCAGGTGGTCGACGACCGTCGACCACGAATAGTCCTTGGACGGGCGCACGAACCGCTCGGTCTGGTGGGGCAATCCGTCGGGCGACTTCGGCATCGGCGGAACATCACCCTTGCGGAAGAAGTCGAACGTCGAGTAGTCGGCGCCGACATCGCACGGCTCGTTGACCGACGCCGTGAACGCAGTGGGCCACGTGCGATGGACGGCGTCGTGCAGCGACTCGACGCCGTCGACGAGGTGCTGCATCGACGACGGCCAGGTGGCCTGCGAGTTCGTGATCACCTGCTCCCCGCGTGCGCGATCCCACCACGCGTTGTGCAGAATGCCGTGGTGACCGGGGTACCGACCGGTGAGGACCGACGTGTGGTTGGCGAGCGTGACCGTCGGCATGCCCGCGATCGCGCCCCACTCGTAGACGGTGCCCATCGCGATCAGCCGCGCGATGTTGGGTGCGTCGCCCGAAGCCGCACGCGCGTACAGCACGTTCGGGTTCGCGCCGTCGAGCAGGAATCCGACGAGGTGCGCGGGGCGGTCCGCGCCGGTGTCGACGAGGTCGGTGAGCACGCGTCCGTCCTGACCGGACAAGTACGTGCCATCGGGCCGTGGCGCGACGCCGAGCAGGTCGGCCATGGTGGGCGTGATGTCCACGAGGCGCGCCACCCGCGGCACCAGCCCGTCCTTGCAGACGCCCTTGCCCGCGACGACGAGCGGCGCGCGCGCCTGGAGCACGCCGAGCGACCCGTGTTCTCCTCGGTGGCCGCCCTGGTCCTGCCAGTTGTGGGCGCCGGAGTGGACGACACAGAGGTCGGGCGCCGACGGGTGGTCGAACAACTGTGCCGTCTGCTCGTGGGCGAAGGGGTACGCGTTGTCCCGCCGGTGCGGGTGGGGATCGAGCCGTTCCGCGGCCAACCCGGCGAGACGATCGGGCGACTGGTCGGCGAAGGGATCGTCGCCCTCGGTCGCCAGCTTCTCGAAGCCGCCGCCTGCGCGCCGGAACACGACGCGACCGTCGGTGCTCGCGGCTTCGAAGGTGTCCGGGGCGAGCCGCGAGAGCACCATGTCGACGATCGGCGCCAGGTCGGGGTCGAGCAGCACGTCGAGTGCCTCGTCGCGCCACTGCTCGTCCACGGCGCCAGGCTAGGCGGGTGGTCCCGATTGCCCCGTCCGGCGCCCGGCGGCTAGATTGTTGGGTTCCCGCGGTCCTTCGAGGCGGTCCTGTGCGCACCTTCACCCCCAAGCCTGCCGACGTCCAGCGCGCCTGGCACGTCGTCGACGCCGACGGCCTCGTCCTCGGTCGCGTCGCCACGCAGGTCGCCACGCTGTTGCGCGGCAAGCACAAGCCGATCTGGGCGCCGCACATGGACTGTGGTGACCACGTGGTCGTCGTCAACGCCGCCAAGCTCGACTTCACCCCGCGCAAGCTGACCGACAAGCGCTATCACCGGCATTCCGGATACCCGGGCGGCCTCACCGCCGAGTCGTTGGAGCACCTGTTCGCCCGCGACCCCGAACGCGTGGTGCGCCTCGCCGTCCGCGGCATGCTGCCGAAGGGTCGTCTCGGCCGCCGCATGCTGAAGAAGCTGCGCGTCTACGCGGGTCCCACGCACCCCCACGCGGCTCAGCAGCCGCAGCCGTTCGCCATCGAGTCGAAGCGTTCGGCCCGCACTGCCTAGGAGTCTTCGAGTGTCGAATCCCCTCATCCAGAGCACGGGCCGTCGGAAGGAGGCGGTTGCGCGAGTTCGGTTGCGCCCCGGCTCCGGCGTCATCGTGATCAACGGCCGCCCGTTCGAGCAGTACTTCCCGATCCTCACCCACCGCGTGATCGCCATCGAGCCGTTGCGGCTCACGCAGACCGCCGACGTGTACGACGTCGACGCAACCCTCGACGGCGGTGGCGTGAGCGGTCAGGCCGGCGCCCTTCGGCTCGGCATCGCTCGCGCGCTGGTCTCGCTCGACGACGAATCACGCCCGCAACTGAAGAAGGCCGGTCTCCTCACCCGCGACGCGCGTGAGAAGGAGCGACGCAAGTACGGCCTCAAGAAGGCACGAAAGGCGCCGCAGTACTCGAAGCGCTGAAGGCGCGGGGGCAGCGCACCACCTCATGACACTCCGGTTCGGCACCGACGGTGTGCGCGGGGTGGCGAACTCCGAGCTCACCGTCGAGCTCGTCACCGCGCTCGGTCGTGCCGTGGTGCGGGTGCTCGGTGCCGACCAGACGTTCGTGGTCGGGCGTGACACACGGCGGTCAGGACCCATGCTCGAAGCCGCGTTGGTCGCGGGGATCTGCGGCGAGGGCGGAGACGTTGTGCTCGCGGGCGTGCTCCCCACGCCCGGCATCGCGCAGATCGCACGCGACCGGGCGGCGGCTGCCGCGGTGATCTCCGCCAGTCACAACCCCTACGAGGACAACGGCGTGAAGTTGTTCGCGCCGGGTGGCCGCAAGATCCCCGAACCCCTCGAAGGGCAGATCGAGCACGAGCTCGCCACCCTGGCCGAGACGATGCCCGCTCCGGGACCCTCCGGTGTCGGCGTCGGGGTGGCGTCGGAACACCGCGGCGGCTTCGACGACTATGTCGCACACCTCGTCGACTCGCTCGACGGGCGGCTGCTGCAGGGCGCACGTGTCGTCCTCGACTGCGGGAACGGCGCGGCGTTCCGTTCCGCGCCGGCTGCGCTGCGCGGGCTCATGGCCGACGTGCACGTCCTGCACGCGGCGCCGGACGGAACCAACATCAACGAGAAGTGTGGCTCCACGCATCCCGAGCAGCTCGCAGAGGTCGTGGTGGCAACGAACGCCCAGATCGGGCTGGCGTTCGACGGCGACGCGGATCGCGTGATCGCCGTCGACGAGCGCGGTCAGGTGGTCGACGGCGACCAGATGCTGGCGATCGGTGCCATCGATCTGCACGACCGGGGGATGCTGCGTGGCAACGCGGTCGTCGCCACCGTGATGTCGAACGTCGGGCTCGACGTCGCCCTGCATCCGTACGGGATCGAGCTGCTGCGGACCCCGGTGGGCGACCGCAACGTGCTGGACGAGCTCGAGCGCCGCGACCTGGTGCTCGGAGGCGAGCAGTCGGGGCACCTGATCAACATGCTCCACGCGACGACGGGCGACGGCACGCTGACGGGCATCCTGCTCCTCGACGTCATGGTCCGGCGCCACCGGACGCTCTCCGAGCTCGCCGCGGTGATGAGCCGGGTCCCGCAGGTCCTGCGCAACGTGCCCATGTACGAGCCCGAAGCGCTGAACGGCGACGGGGCGTTCTGGGGCCGCGTGGCCGAGATCGACGCGGACCTCGGCGACACCGGCCGCGTGCTCGTGCGGCTGTCGGGGACGGAGCCCCTCGTGCGGGTCATGGTCGAGAGCCCCGACCCTGCCGCGGCCAGCGCCGCCGCCGACCGGCTGGTCGCGCTGATCGAGCACGTCGCCCGCCGTGCGGGCGACTGAGGCGCCGAGCGCACGCCCGGCGCACGGTGCCGCCGGGCGCCGCCTAAATTCGGCTCGCTATGTGCGGCATTGTCGGCGTCGTACGGCGCCGCGCCCGGCGCACGCCCCCCGATCTCCGTGCCCTGGCGCGGGACCTCTCGGGCGCGCGGGACCTCCTCGTCTCGACTGCGGGAACGGCCGAGCGACTGGCCGGCGCGGCCGCGCTGCTCGAGGGCGTCGACGCCGCGCTCCGCGGGGCTCCCGGCGCCCGCGCGTTGCTCGCGGCGCCGGAGGTCGTCGCCGAGCTCGACGACGAGCTTGCGGGCACGTGGCGCCTCCTCGACGCCCTCGAAGCCGACCTCGACCTCGGTGCGGCGGGTGTCGTCGACGCCGCCGACCTCGAGCAGGTCAACGCGGCGCTGATCCGGGCGCGCGACGCGGCGTGGGCCGTGCGCCGGGACCGCCTGCACATGGCCGGGCTGGTCGCCGAGCTCGGTCCACCGTCTCGGGAGAGCATCGACGCATACCTCTCCATCGCGGTTGCACTCTCCGCGTTGGACCGGTTGGAAGTCCGCGGGCGCGACTCCGCGGGCTTGCACGTACTCGTGCGCGGTCACGATCTCGCCCTCGACGATGCCGCGGTGCGGGCCGTGGTCGAGGAGCGGGACCACGACCCGCTCTTCGCCTCCGGTTCGGTGCGCGTCGCCGGGCCGTGCCTGTCGTTCGTCTACAAGGCCGCCGCCGAGATCGGTGAGCTCGGTGACAACACCGCAGTGCTGCGGTCCGCGCTCCGCGACGACGACCTGCTGCGCCGGGCGCTCGCGGCCGACTCCGCCGAGGCGGTCGTGCTCGGGCACACGCGCTGGGCGAGCGTCGGCAGCATCTCCGAGGCGAACGCGCACCCGCTCAACCACGAGGAGCCTTCTCGCGTCGGTACGCCGTACGTGATCGGAGCCCTGAACGGCGACGTCGACAACTACGCCGACCTCATGGCGATCGAGCAGCTCAGCTTCTCACCCGAGATCACGACCGACGCCAAGGTGATCCCGGCGCTCGTCTCGCGCCGCCTCGCGAAGGGCGACGCACCTGCGGAGGCCTTCCGCGCCACCGTGTCGACACTCGAAGGTTCGCTGGCCATCGCCGCGCAGACCGCGATCGCGCCCGACACGTTGCTCCTGTCGCTGCGTGGGAGCGGTCAGGCGCTCTACATCGGACTGGCGGAGGACGCCTTCGTCGTTGCCAGCGAGCCCTACGGGCTCGTCGAGGAGACGCGGTCCTACGTCCGCATGGACGGTGAGACGCCGGCCGACCCCGCTCGAGCGTCGTCCACGCGAGGTCAAGTGGTCATCGTCGACACGGAGCACGCGGGCACGCTCGAGGGCATCCGGCGCCTGGCCTTCGACGGCACGTCGTTGCCGGTGAGCCAGGCCGACGTGCACCGCGCCGAGGTCACGACGCGTGACATCGATCGCGGCGAGTTCTCGCACTTCCTCCTGAAGGAGCTCTTCGAGGCACCGTCGTCGTTCCGCAAGACCCTGCGGGGCCGGATCGTCGAGACGCCGGACGGCACCGGTCGGCTGCAGGTGGTGCTCGGGGACGACGCGCTCCCGCCCCGCCTGCTCGAGCGCGTGCGTGCCGGCGCGATTCGCCGCGTGGTGGCCATCGGCCAGGGAACAGCCGCCATCGCGGCCCAGGGTGTCGCCGCCGCGCTCACGAGTCTGGTCGGCGATCGCGTGCACGCCGACGCGATGGCCGCCACCGAGCTCTCCGGCTTCGAGCTCGACGACGACATGTCGGACACGCTCGTCGTGGCGATCAGCCAGAGCGGGACCACGACCGACACGAACCGCACCGTCGACCTTGCGCGCGCGCGCTCCGCCGTCGTGCTCGCGATCGTGAACCGGCGCAACAGCGACCTCGTCGACAAGGCCGACGCCGTGCTCTACACGTCCGACGGCCGCGACCTCGAGATGGCCGTCCCTTCCACCAAGGCCTTCTACTCCCAGATCGCGGCGGGCTATCTCCTCGCGGTCGCGCTGGCCGCGGAGCTCAGCGACGGGGGGGTCCCGCGCCGGCAGGAGCTGCTCACCGAGCTGCGGTCATTGCCCGACGCGATGGAGGAAGTGCTCGCGCAGCGCGAGACGATTGCTGCCGTCGCGCAACGGCACGTTCCGTCGCGCCGGTACTGGACCGTCGTCGGCAACGGCCTCAACCGCATCGCCGCCAACGAGCTGCGCATCAAGCTCTCGGAGCTGTGCTACCGGTCGATCTCGGCCGACATCGCCGAGGACAAGAAGCACATCGACCTGTGCACGGAGCCGCTCATCCTCGTGTGCGCGGCCGGGTTGCAGGGCTCGAACGCCGACGACGTGGCGAAGGAAGTGGCGTACCACCGCGCCCACCGGGCCGCGCCGATCGTGATCACGACTCGCGGCGACGAGCGGTTCTCGAGCGCAGCCGAGATCATCGAGGTGCCGCCGGTTCGACCGGAGCTCGGCTTCGTGCTCTCGGCGATGGCTGGGCACCTCTTCGGCTACGAGGCCGCGCTCGTGATCGACGCGTCGGCGCGTCCGCTGCGCGAGGCGCGGGCCCTGATCCAGGCGGCGGCGGAGGCCGGCGACCTGTCGCCGCTCGCGCGGAGCCTGGCTGCACCGGCGAGCGCGTTCCTCGACGGGCTGCGCGCCAACGCCTACGACGGGAACCTCACCGCCGGCACCGCGGTGCGCCTCGCGTCGCTCTTGCGGTACGCAACCGGCGTCATGCCCCTCGACCTCTACGAGATCGACCACGGCAAGGTCGGCACGCCCGACGTGGTCGCCGACGACCTCACCGCCGCGCTCACCGCGGGCATCGACGAGCTCACGCGAACCATCGACACCATCAAGCACCAGGCGAAGACGGTCACGGTGGGTATCTCGCGGGCCGACGAGGAGTTGCTCCAGGTTGCGCTCGTCCGTGAGGTCCTGACGGCGGGCACCGCGCGCGACGCGTTGAGCTACCGCGCGCTGCGCACGCTGGTTGCACTGGACCCGGCGATCGAACGGGTCACTGGATGGACGCGTTACCGCATCGAGGGCGATCTCGGCACCGACCGCGCCACCATCCACGTCGTCGACGGCACCACCGGGATCCCCTCGGTCACCGCGACCGACCCCACGCTCCGCGGTACGAAGCACCGGGTCGCGACGCAGCGCGATGTCACAGTCGCGCGCGGGCGCGACGGCCGCACGCTCGTGTTCGTGCCCGAGGTCAAGGGCAACGAGACGGTCGGCATGACACTCCTGCACGCCGACTTCGCGTCCCGCGTCGCACCCGACGTCGCGCGCGGTGTCCTCCAGGGCTACCAGGGTCGCTACGGCGCGCTCAAGGACGCGGTCACCGAGACCGTCCCGGAGTTCGACGACGCCGCCCTCGGGACGTTCGACCTGTTCGAGCTGCTCACGGAACCGGTCTACGTGATGGCGCGCCGCTGGCCGCGGCCGTGAGCGTGATCGGCGTCGGCACCGATCTGGTGGAGGTGGCGCGCTTTCGCACCGCGATCGAACGAACGGCCTCGCTGCCGCAGCGGCTGTTCAGCGAGGCCGAGCGTGCGTACGCGTCGGATCAGCACGACCCGGCGAAGAGCCTCGCGGCGCGTTTCGCCGCCAAGGAAGCGCTGATGAAGGCACTCGGCGTGGGCCTCGGTGACATCGACTTCCACGACGTCGAGGTCGTGCGCGAGGAGGGCGGCGCTCCCACGCTCGTGGTGCGCGGTCGCGCCGAGACGCTCGCGAGCGAGCGGGGTGTGACGCGGTGGTTGTTGTCCATGAGTCACACCGACTCCACCGCCATGGCGGTCGTGATCGCGGTCGCCGGTTGATCATGGAACCGGTTGTCCCACCCGAAGCGATGGCACGCGCCGATCGCCGCACCATCGAGGCGGGGACGCCGGTCGACGTCCTCATGGAACGCGCCGGACGCGCGGTGGCGTGGGAGGTGCGCCGCATCATCCGAGGGCCGTACGGCCGCCGCGTGGTCGTCGTCTGCGGGAAGGGGAACAACGGTGGCGACGGCTTGGTGACGGCACGCGCCGTGAGGGCTTGGGGGATGCGCCCGTTCGTCGCCGAGCTCGCTGCGGGCGTCGACCGCCGCGCAACTGCGGCCGCGCTCGCGCACGCGGACGTCGCCGTCGACGCGATGTACGGCACCGGGTTCCGCGGGTCGCTCGAGGGTGACGCGGCGTGGTGTGCCGAGCAGTTGAACGACTGGGGAGGTCCGGTCGTTGCCGTCGACATTCCCTCCGGCGTCGACGGCCTCACCGGCGCCGTCCACGGTGCGGCCGTGCAGGCGTCCAGCACGGTGACGTTCGCGGCGCGCAAGCCCGGTCTCGTCTTCGAACCGGGCCGGGAGCAGGCGGGCCGGATCGTGGTCGCCGACATCGGCATCGACCTCGGGCCCGACGGTGACGAGCCGCTGCCGCTCGCGTCCCTCGACGTCGACGACGTACGCCGCTTGCTCGCGCCCCGCGCGCCGACCGCGCACAAGTGGAACGCGGGGGTGATGGTCGTCGGCGGGTCCGGCGGCATGGTCGGGGCACCGATGTTCGTGAGCCACGCCGCCATGCGAGCGGGGGCCGGCATCGTGTGGTGCGGACTTCCCGGCGAGGAAGCAGCGCAGCGCGCCGCGGGCACCGAGATCATCACGCGAGCCTTGCCCGCCGCCGACGGGCATCTCGCGCCGATCGCCGCCGACGCGGTGCTCGCCAACATCTCGCGGTTCCGCGCGCTCGCGCTCGGCCCCGGGCTCAGCGTCGACGAGGGAGTTCGCCAGCCGGTGTTCGCCCTCGTCGCCGAGGCGCGACTCCCACTCGTCCTCGACGCCGACGGCCTCAACGCGCTCAACGGTCAGCTCGACCCGCTGCGCGCACGGCGCACGCTCGGCGCGCCCACCGTCCTCACCCCACACGACGGCGAGTACGCGCGGTTGGCCGGAGAGCCGGTCGGTGACGACCGCATCGCAGCCGCGCGCCGCCTCGCCGATCGCACTGGCGCGGTGGTGCTGCTGAAGGGCCCCGGTACGGTGATCGCCGAACCGCCCGACGGCGCAACACCGCCGCGCGTCCTCCTCAATACCACCGGCACCGCGTCGCTTGCGACCGCGGGTTCCGGTGACGTGCTCACGGGCGTGATCGCCGGGCTCATGGCGCGTGGCGTGCCCGCCTTCGCAGCGGCGGCGGCTGCTGCATTCGTGCACGGGCTGGCCGGCCAGCGTGCCGCGGCCTCGGTCGGCGCGACCGGTGTGATCGCGAGCGACGTCTTGAACGCGATCGCACCCACTCTCGACGCGATCGCGCGCGGCGGAGAAGCGTCGTGACCGCGACCCGAACCGCATGAACGCCGGCGACGTCCTGAAGCGCACCGGGGTCGCCGCCGGGGTCGCCGCCGGGGTCGGCGGCGTCGTCTACGCCGGCGAGCGCATCCTCGCGGCGCGGCTCCGCCGACGTGAGGACTCCGACGTCGACGACCCGCTCACCCCGTCCTTCGACGAAGCCGTGCGGATCGAAGGGCACGACGCGGGCACCCTCTACGTGATCAGCCGCGGGGAGGGTCCCCCGATCCTGTTCGCGCACGGTGTCACGCTGTCGTCGCGAGTGTGGGCGAAGCAGTTCGAGAGCCTCCCCGCAGCCGGCTTCCGCGTGCTCGCCTTCGACAGTCGTGGCCACGGCGAGTCGACCGTGGGCGACACCGGGCACTCGATCGAGAACCTGGCGGCCGACGTGCGCAGCGTCCTCGAAACGCTGGACCTCCGCGATGCGGTGCTCGTCGGTCACTCGATGGGTGGCATGGCGGTCCAGGCCTTCGCGATCCACCACCCCGACGTCGCACTCGCGCGCTGCTCCGGGCTCGTGCTGATGTCGACGGCGGCGCGCGCAGTGACGAGCGACGCGCACCGCGTGCGCGGTGGCCTCGAGCGCATGACGGCGGTCGTGCCCAACGTCGGCGCAGTGATGCGGCAACGCAACCTCGGGTTGCTGATCGCCCGGTTCGGGTTCGGCGATTCGCCGCACCCGAGTCACGTGGAAGCCACCCGCCAGATGCTGGCAGCGTGCTCCCGCGACACGCTCCGCGACGCGTCGCGCGCGCTCCTGTCGCTCGACCTGGTCCCCGGCTTGCCGTCGATCAGCCTGCCCACCCTCGTCATCGTCGGCACCGCCGACCTCCTCACACCAACGCGCGACTCGCGGCAGATCGCGTCCCTCGTTCCGAGGGCTCAGCTCGTCGAGCTCACCGGGGCCGGGCACATGCCGATGTACGAGCGCGCCGCGGAGGTCGACCGGCTCATCGCCGACTTTGCCCGTGACAGCGTTCGCGCCACGCCGGAACCGCGAGCGAGCGGGGGCGCGGTCCTGCGGTGATCACCGACGTGCCGGGCGTCCGCGTCGGTCACTGGACCGGTGCCGCCACCGGCGTCACGGTGATCGTGCTGCCGCCCGAGACAGTCGCGTCGTGCGAGATTCGCGGCGGGGCGCCGGCGACACGTGAGACGGCGCTCCTCGAACCCACGCGAACCGTCCAGCACGTCGACGCCATCGTCCTCTCCGGTGGCTCCGCGTTCGGCCTCGCCGCTGCCGACGGCGTGATGCGAGGGCTTGCCGAGCTCGGCCGTGGTTTCGCCACCCGCGGCGGCCCGGTGCCGCTCGTGCCGGCGGCCGCGATCTTCGACCTCGTCGAGTCGAACGGCGTGAAGCCCGGTCCCGAAGAGGGCCGTGCCGCGCTGTCGGCGGCGCTGCGGGAGCCGCCGACGGCGCTCGAGATCGGACGTGTGGGAGCAGGTCGGGGCGCGACCATCGGCAAGTGGCGCGGCGGCGAGCACGCGGTCCCCGGCGGTCTCGGTTCGGCGAGCGCGCGTGACGGCGACGTGATCGTCGGCGCGCTGGCGGTCGTGAACTCGGTCGGCGACGTGCTCGCCGCTGATGGCACCGTCCTGGCGGGTTCCGCCGCACCGGGCGACGCGCCGAGCTTCCCCGAGGTGCGACCCTTCGAGTCCGAGCCGGGCGACGACGGCGTCGGCGTGGGCAACGGCGGCAACACGACGCTCGCCGTGGTCGCGACGAACGCGCGGTGCAGCAAGCTCGAGTGCCGACTGCTCGCGGAGAGCGCGCACCACGGACTCGTACGATCGATCCACCCGTCACACACCCGCCACGATGGCGACATCACGTTCGCGGCGGCCACCGGGCAGGAGGACGCGCACTTCGACCGGTTACGTCTGTTGGCGACGGAAGTGACCGCCGAGGCGGTGCGATCCGCGGTCGCGTAGGATTCGAACGCCCCTCTCGGGCCGCGGCCCAAGACGTCGCCGAATCGAAGCGGGTGCCCGTGTCCTTGCTCGAGCCAACGCCGCCGGAGGCCCCGGTGTTCTCGTCGTTCGCGGAGCTCGAACGCGTCGCGCTGGCCTGCACGAAGTGCCCCCTTGCCGAAACCCGCACGCAGGTCGTGTTCGGCGCGGGCGACCCCGACGCCGAGCTCATGTTCGTCGGAGAGGGTCCGGGCGAGCAGGAGGACCGCGACGGCATCCCGTTCGTCGGGCGCGCCGGACGTCTCCTCACGAGCCTCATCGTTGGTATCGGACTCGATCGAGACTCTGTCTACATCGCCAACGTGGTGAAGTGCCGACCGCCGGGCAACCGCGACCCGCTACCCGACGAGATCGGGAGCTGCCGGCCCTACCTCGAAGCGCAGATCGGTTTCATCGACCCCGCGGTCGTGGTGACCCTCGGCAATTTCGCCACGAAGCTCCTGCTCGACACGAAGGAGGGCATCACCAAGCTTCGGGGCCGCGAGTTCCCGTTCCGGGAGCACGCGGTGCTCATGCCCACGCTGCACCCGGCGGCCGTCCTGCGAAACGGCGGTGCTGCACTCGCGCAGGCGCGGGCCGACTTCGTCCGCGTGAAACGGGTGCTCGCGAGGGCGCGCAGCCGATGACGAGCCTCACCGTGTGCACGAAGTCCCGTGCGGAGACGCTCGCGCTGGCGACGCGGGTGGGGTCCATCCTGCGTGCCGGTGACGTCGTCGCGCTGTCGGGTGACCTGGGCGCAGGCAAGACGGTGTTCGCCAAGGGGATCGCCGGTGCGCTCGGCGTGGACGAGGAGGTGATCAGCCCGACCTTCACGCTGGTCCGCGAGTACGCGGCGCCGGTGCCGTTCGTCCATGTCGACGTCTACCGCCTCGACCGCTTCCAGGAGCTGCACGATGTGGGCTTCGACGATCTGATCGGCGGTTCGTCGGTCACTGTCGTCGAGTGGGGCGATCGCGTGAGCGCGCTCCTCCCGGTCGAGCGCCTCGACGTCCGCATGGTCGCGGGCGACGGCGACGACGATCGGATGATCACGTTCGAACCAACCGGGCGGTCCTGGGCGCCGCGCCGCGATGCCCTTGCCGCGCTGGTCGGCGCGGAGGATGCGTGACGTGCTGGTCCTCGCCATCGACACGGCCACGTCACGGGTCTCGGTGGCGATCGGCGACCGAGGTGTCGCGATCGGGGAGGTGTCGCTCGCGGGCGGCCGTCGCCACGCCGAGCAACTCGCTCCCGCGATCCGCTACCTCTGCGACGAGCTCGACCTGTCGCTCGACCAACTGGCCGCGGTCGCGGTCGACATCGGGCCTGGGCTCTTCACGGGTTTGCGGGTCGGCGTGACCACCGCCAAGGTGATGGCCCACGCGCTTCGCGTCCCGGTGGTCGGCGTGCCGAGCCTCGACCTCGTCGCGTACCCGCTCCGGCACTCGCCGCGCCTCGTCGTGTCGGTGCTCGACGCCCGCCGCCGGGAGGTGTTCTGGGCGTCGTACCGGCCGGTGCCGGGAGGCGTGCAGCGAGTCTCGGACTACGAGGTGCGACCACCGGCAGAGCTGGTCGCCGATCTCGATGCCGGCACCGACGAGCTCTTGCTCGCCGGCGACGGCGTCGACGTCTACCGAGACGAGTTCGCCTCGTTGGACCACGCCGAGTTCGCCGGTGTGGAGCACGCGTCACCGAGCGCTTCCGCACTCGTCGAGCTCGCGACCGCGAGAGCCGAACGGGAGGAGTTCCAGCTGCCCGACGAGCTCCACCCCTTCTACTTGCGTACCAGCGACGCCGAGATCAACTGGGAGCATCGATCGGCGGTGGGTGCCTGATGGCCGCGCTCCCCGAAGCCGTCGTGCCGACCGTGCACGTCCTCCCGATGCGTCGCCGGCACGTGCGCGCGGTGCTCCGGATCGAGCAGCAGGTGTACCCGCGCCCGTGGAGCGCCTCGCTCTTCCACTCCGAACTCGCGCTCCGCTCCACGCGCGCGTACTACGTCGCACGCGTCGGTCGAGAGGTTGTCGGGTACGCCGGGCTGATGATGACGGTCGACGACGGCCATGTCACCACGATCGCGGTCGATCCGGAGTGGCACCGGCACAAGATCGGTACCCGGCTGCTGCTCGTGTTGGCCCGGGAGGCGATCGCGCGCGGTGCCGCCAGCCTGACGCTCGAGGTCCGGATGTCGAACCGCGGCGCCCAGGAGCTGTACCGGCAATTCGGTTTCCAACCCGTCGGCGTGCGCAGGAACTATTACCAAGAGGTCAACGAGGACGCGATGGTCATGTGGGCCCACGACGTCGACAGCCCGGCCTACGCCGACCTCCTCGACGCGATCGAGCGCGGGCTGCCCGGCGAAACGGTCCTGGAGGACCGCCGTTCCTGATGCACATCCTCGGCATCGAGACGTCGTGCGACGAGACCGCGGCCGCGGTCGTCGACGACGGACGCATCGTTCGGTCGTCCGTGGTGTCGAGCCAGGTCGACCTCCATGCGCGCTTCGGTGGTGTCGTGCCCGAGATCGCGAGCCGGGCACATGTCGAGCTGATCAACGAGGTCGTCGAGGAGGCGCTCATCGAGGCCGGAACGGACTTGCGCGGACTCGACGCTGTGAGCGCGTGCTACGGCCCCGGCCTCGCCGGCGCGCTCCTCGTGGGTGTGAGCGCGGCCAAGGCCCTCGCGCTCACGACGAGCCTCCCGTACGTGGGTGTGAACCATCTCGAGGCGCATCTCTACGCCGCGTGGCTCGAGGAGCCGGCGCTGGAGCCCCCACTCGTCGTGCTCATCGCGTCGGGGGGGCACACGATGCTCGTCGTGATGGAGGACTTCGGCCGCTACCGCGTGGCGGGCGAGACGGTGGACGACGCGGCAGGTGAAGCCTTCGACAAGGTGGCGCGGTTCCTCGGTCTCGGCTACCCGGGCGGGCCCGCGATCGACCGCCTCGCGGTCGACGGCGACGCCACGGCGATCCGCTTCCCGCGCGCGATGCCCGACGAGCTCGACTTCTCCTTCGCAGGCCTGAAGACCGCGGTCGTGAACCACGTGCGGCGTGAGCCCGGCGCGGCCGTCGCCGACGTGGCCGCGTCGTTCCAGGAAGCGGTGGTCGACCAACTCGCCGACAAGCTGTTCGCGGTCGCCGAGCAGACCGGCGCGCTGACCGTGGTCATCGGGGGCGGCGTCGCCGCCAACACCCGGCTCCGTCAGCGGGTCACCGAGCGCGCTGCCGCGGCCGGCCGCCGCGCCTTCGTCCCACCGCTCGAGCTCTGCACCGACAACGGGGCGATGATCGCGGCCACCGCCTGGTGGCGCCTCCGGGCCGACGGGCCGACGCCGCTCGACGCGGGCATCGACCCGAACCTCAGGCTGTAGCGCCCACCGAAACCGGCGTCGTCGGACCGGCTCGGTGCTGGTCCGACGACGCAAGTTGCCGGCGGAGGGGGGCGCCTGGTACCGTCTTAGCACTCGCATACCCCGAGTGCTAACGATCGCCCGCTCGTCCGACCCCAGTCGGCATTCGCCGCAGGAGGCCAATTCATGAACCTGCAACCCCTCGAGGACCGGATCGTCGTACGCCCTGGTGAGGCGGAAGAGACGACCGTGAGCGGCCTCGTCATCCCCGACACCGCCAAGGAGAAGCCGCAGCAGGGTGAGGTCCTGGCGGTCGGGCCGGGTCGGCGCTCGGAGCAGACCGGTGAGCTGATCCCGATGGACGTCGCGACCGGCGACACCGTGCTCTACTCCAAGTACGGCGGCACCGAGGTCGTCGTCGACGGTGAGGACCTGCTGGTGCTCTCGAGCCGCGACGTCCTCGCCAAGATCGCCGCCGGGAAGAAGAAGTAGCCAGAGGAGGCCGCCAGCGCATCCCGCGGCCCGCGGGAGCCCTCGCCGGCGGTCCGTCGCCGTGGGCCGGCGTCGCGTCCGAGCGGCGCGTCCTGTCCTTGCGTGAGGTCCGCGCCCGGTGCGCGGACCTCCCCGCGCCCCTGCCCGGCGAGCGCCTCTTCCCCGAGACCCGCGACGCCGCGGTGCTGCTGCCGGTGTTCGAGGCCGACGGCGAGGCCCGGTTGGTGCTCACTCGCCGCCCGGACACGATGTCGCACCACCAGGGTGAGATCGCGTTCCCGGGCGGCAAGATCGACCCCGCGGTCGATGCGAGCCCCCGCGACGCTGCGCTCCGCGAGGCCGAGGAGGAGATCGGGCTCGCCCGGGAGGCGGTCGACCTGATCGGTGAGCTCGACCCCATGCACACGTTCGCGGGGCCGTTCTTGATCTCACCCTTCGTCGGTGCGTTGGACGAGCCGCCCGAGCTCGTACCCGACCCGCGTGAGGTGGAGCGCGTCTTCGACGTCGCGCTCTCCGAGCTCCTGAGCGACGAGGTCTACCGCGCGGAGCGCTGGGGAGACATGTTCGGCGCGAACCGCGCCATGCACTTCTTCGAGCTCGAGGACGAGACGGTCTGGGGCGCGACTGCGCGCATTCTCGTCGGCTTCCTCGCGCACCTCGTGGGAGTGCCGGCCGAGGTGTGACCGAGGGCCGATGGAGCGGATCGGCACCCTCCAGTCGATAGGCTCTCTTCTTTCCGGGAGGTTGCCAGAGGCGAGTGACGGCGAGGCGGGTACCCCGCCGAGCAGCGAGCCGTGGCCCGAGCGGCCCTGCGCAAGAGCGCAGAGAGCGGAGTGTAGGTGGAAGTCGAGATCGGCATCGGCAAGTCGGGTCGACGGGCGTACGGGCTCGACGACATCGCGATCGTTCCCAGCCGGCGAACGCGCGACCCCGAAGACGTCGACATCTCCTGGGAGCTCGATGCGTTCAAATTCGAGCTTCCGGTGATCGCAGCCGCGATGGACGGTGTCGTGTCGCCGCGAGTCGCGATCGAGGTCGGGCGCCTGGGCGGTCTCGCGTGCCTGAACCTCGAGGGCCTGTGGACCCGCTACGAGGACCCCGAGCCGCTGTTCGAGGAGATCGCGGAGCTCTCCGCGGAGAAAGCCACGCGGCGGATGCAGGAGATCTACGCCGAGCCGATCAAACCCGAGCTCATGGGTCTGCGCATTCGCGAGATCAAGGACGCGGGAGTCGTCACGTGCGCGTCGCTCACCCCGCAGCGGGTGGAGCGCTACTCCAAGCACGTGCTCGACGCCGAGCTCGACCTGCTCGTCATCCAGGGCACGGTCGTGTCGGCCGAGCACGTGTCGAAGACGGTCGAGCCGTTGAACCTCAAGAAGTTCATCCGAGAGTTCGACATGCCGGTGATCGTGGGTGGCTGTGCCTCGTACTCCACCGCTCTCCATCTCATGCGCACAGGCGCGGTCGGCGTGCTGGTCGGCGTCGGGCCCGGCCACGCGTGCACCACGCGCGGAGTGCTCGGCATCGGCGTCCCGCAAGCCACCGCTATCGCCGACGCGGCGGGCGCGCGCATTCGGCACCTCGACGAGACCGGGGTCTACGTGCATGTCATCGCCGACGGTGGCATGCGAACCGGTGGTGACATCGCCAAGGCGATCGCGTGCGGAGCCGACGGCGTGATGATCGGGTCGCCCCTCGCCGCCGCGTACGAAGCGCCCGGCCGAGGGTTCCACTGGGGGATGGCGACCTTCCACCCCGACCTGCCGCGCGGTGCACGCGTGAACGCGGGGCGGCGGGCGTCGATCGCCGAGATCCTCTGCGGTCCCGCGCACGAGAACGACGGCACCCTCAACCTGTTCGGCGCGTTGCGCACGTCGATGGCCACCACCGGCTACGAGACGCTCAAGGAATTCCAGAAGGCCGAGGTGATGGTCGCGCCGTCACTCCAGACGGAGGGTAAGGCGCTCCAGCGCGCGCAGGGCATCGGCATGGGTCGGTGACGCCGGCTCGTGGCAACTGAGTCCAACGACTCCGTCCTCGTCGTCGACTTCGGGGCGCAGTACGCCCAACTGATCGCGCGACGGGTACGCGAAGCGCACGTCTACTCCCAGATCGTGCCACGCACGATGCCACTCGCCGAGATGCTCGAGCGCCGGCCGAAGGGCATCATCCTCTCGGGCGGACCGGCGTCGGTCCACGTCGACGGCGCGCCCACGATCGACCGCGCGGTCTACGACGCGGGCGTGCCCGTGCTCGGCATCTGCTACGGCGCGCAGCTCGTGGCGCAACAGCTAGGTGGCCTGGTGGAGCGCACGGGCGGCGGCGAGTACGGGCGCACGACGCTCACACGGGGCAACGCGAGCTCGAAGCTCCTGCACGGTCTGCCGCGTGAACAGGTGGTGTGGATGAGCCACGGCGACGCCATCGCGCGCCCGCCGGCCGGGTTCGTGGTCACCGCCTCGTCTCCGGGCGCCGCGATCGCGGTGCTCGAAGACCCCGACCGCGCCGTGTTCGGCGTGCAGTTCCATCCGGAGGTCGCGCACACCGAACGCGGGCAGGAGATGCTGAAGCGGTTCCTGTTCGACGTGTGCGGGTGCCGGCCCACGTGGACGAACACTTCGATCATCGAGCAGGCGGTCGAGGAGGTGCGCGCGCGGGTGGGCTCGGAGCGCGTGATCTGCGGGCTGTCCGGCGGTGTCGACTCGGCGGTGGCGGCCGCGCTGGTGCACAAGGCGGTCGGCGACCAGCTCACGTGCGTGTTCGTCGACACCGGGTTGCTGCGGCTCCACGAGGCCGACGAGGTCGAGGAGACCTTCCGCCGGCAGTTCCGTGTCGACCTCGTGCACGTCAAGGCCGCCGATCGGTTCCTGAGCGCGCTCGACGACGTCATCGAGCCGGAGCAGAAGCGCAAGATCATCGGCGAGACCTTCATTCGTGTGTTCGAAGAGGCCGCGCGCGATCTCGCGTCGGACGGCGCCGACGCCCGGTTCCTCGTGCAGGGCACGCTGTACCCCGACATCGTCGAATCGGGTGGCGACGACAACGCCACGATCAAGTCGCACCACAACGTCGGTGGTCTTCCCGACGACATGAACTTCGAGCTCGTCGAGCCGCTGCGGAACCTCTTCAAGGACGAAGTGCGCGCGATCGGCCAGGAGCTGGGCCTTCCGGAGGAGATCGTCTGGCGCCAGCCGTTCCCGGGCCCCGGGCTGGCGGTGCGCATCATCGGCACGATCACGCCGGAGCGGCTCGAGATCCTGCGCCACGCCGACGCCATCGTCCTCGAGGAGATCCAGCGGGCGGGTCTCGACCGCCAGATCTGGCAGAGCTTCGCCGTCCTCCCGGCCGTGCGTACCGTGGGGGTCATGGGCGACGGGCGCACCTACGAGTACCCCATCGTGATCCGCGCCGTAACCTCGGACGACGCGATGACCGCCGACTGGGCGCGCCTGCCGGCGGATCTGCTCGAACGCATGTCGTCGCGGATCATCAACGAGGTGCCCGGTGTGAACCGGGTCGCCTACGACATCACCAGCAAGCCGCCAGGCACCATTGAATGGGAATAGGCGAGTGGGAGTGAGCATGGACATCACTGAGCTGAACACCACGGCGCGTGCACTCGTCGCGCCCGGCAAGGGCATCCTCGCGGCCGACGAGAGCAGCGGCACGATCAAGAGGCGGTTCGACTCGATCAACGTCGAGTCGACCGAGGAGAATCGGCGCGACTACCGGGAGATGCTGTTCACCACGGAGGGCGCCGGCGACTTCATCAGCGGCGTGATCCTCTACGACGAGACAATTCGCCAGAAGGCACACGACGGCACGCGTTTGGTGAAGCTCCTCGAGGACGAGGGGATCATCCCCGGCATCAAGGTCGACACCGGGGCGAAGCCCCTCGCGCTCGCCGAGAGCGAGACCATCACCGAGGGTCTCGACGGGCTGCGCGAGCGGTTGGCGGAGTACAAGGATCTCGGCGCGCGCTTCGCGAAGTGGCGCGCAACGTACTCCATCACCGACGAGTTGCCGTCCGCGTACTGCATCGCCGTCAACGCCGATGCGCTGGCGCGCTACGCCGCTTTGTGCCAGGAGTCCGGCCTCGTACCGATCGTGGAGCCGGAGGTCTTGATGGAGGGCGACCACACGATCGAACGCTCTTTCGACGTGACGAGCGCCGTGCAACACGCCGTGTTCGACGCACTCGCCGAGCAGCGCTGCGCGTACGAGGGACTCCTGCTGAAACCCAACATGGTGCTGCCGGGCTACGACTGTGCGCAGCAGGCGACTGCGGGAGAGGTCGCCGAGGCGACCGTCCGTTGCTTCCGCTCGACCGTGCCGGCCGCGGTCCCGGGGGTCGTGTTCCTGTCCGGCGGCCAGTCGGACGAGGACGCAACCGCCCGCCTGAGCGCGATGAACGAACTCGGACCGCACCCTTGGGAACTCAGCTTCTCGTACGGTCGAGCCCTGCAGGCGCCGGCGCTCAAGGCGTGGAAGGGTGACACCGCCAACCTCGACGCCGGGCGCGCCGCGTTCCTCCACCGGGCCAAGCTCAACAGCGCCGCTCGGTACGGGAGGTACACGCCCGACATGGAGAAGGCCGCGAGCTAGCCCATGCGCGCGCTGGTGCAGCGCGTCACCGAAGCGCGCGTGATCATCCAAGGTGCCCTCGTCGGCGACATCGGGGCCGGCCTGTGCGTCCTCGTCGGCGTCACGCACGACGACGACGAGACCGTCGCGCGCAAGCTCGCAGGGAAGGTCTGGAACCTGCGGGTGTTCCCAGACGCCGAGGGCACGATGAACGAGTCGGTCGGAACCATGGGCGGCTCGGTGCTCGTCGTCAGCCAGTTCACGCTCTACGGCAACACCGAACGGGGCCGGCGGCCGTCGTGGGTCGACGCCGCGCGTCCGGAAGTTGCGGAACCGCTGGTGGGCGCCTTTGCCGACGCGCTGCGTCAGCTCGGCGCCACGGTGGCGACGGGCGAGTTCGGTGCCGACATGCAGGTGGAGCTGGTCAACGACGGGCCGGTGACGCTGATGCTCGAGGTCAGCCGCTGACCGCGCGCCAACCCGAACACGCGTACGGTCGCCGGTACGATGCTCCGGTGGCCGACACCGACACGCTGCTCGCCGGGTTGAACCCGGTCCAGCGCGAGGCGGTGTCGGCGCCCGACGGCCCCATCCTCGTCGTCGCGGGCGCCGGGAGCGGCAAGACTCGCGTGCTCACCCACCGGGTTGCGTTCCTCGTCGCGGAGAAGCGCGTCTCGCCCTTCGGGCTCCTCGCGATCACCTTCACCAACAAGGCCGCAGGCGAGATGAAGGAGCGCGTGGCCGGCCTCGTCGGACCGGTCGCCCATCGCATGTGGGTGTCGACCTTCCACTCGGCGTGCGCTCGCATCCTCCGCCGCGACGCCCCGCTGCTCGGATACCGCTCCTCGTTCTCGATCTACGACCAGGCCGACGCGGTGCGTCTCACCGACTACGTGCGCCGCGACCTCGACCTCGACCCCAAGCGCTTTCCTGCCCGACGGCTCCACGGTGCGATCTCGGCCCTCAAGAACGAGCTCGTCACAGCGGCGGAGGCCACCGAGCGCGCCTTCACCCCGCCGGAGCACCGCGTGGCCGAGGTGTACTGCGAGTACCAGCGGCGACTTCTCGACGCGTCGGCCGTCGACTTCGACGATCTCCTCACCCTCACCGTGCGCCTCTTCCGCGAGCACCCCGACGCGCTCGCGCGGTGGCAAGGTCGCTTTTCCCAGGTGCTCGTCGACGAGTTCCAGGACACCAACGTCGCCCAGTGGGAGTTGGTGCGGATGCTCACCGAGGGCCACCGGAACGTGCTCGTCGTGGGTGATACGGATCAGTCGATCTACAAGTTCCGTGGGGCCGACTACCGGAACCTCATGCGGTTCGAGGAGGCCTTTCCCGACGCGACCGTGTTCGTGCTCGAGCAGAACTACCGGTCGACGCAGCGCATCCTCGACGCCGCGAACGCGGTCATCGCCAACAACGCGGCGCGCCGGCCGAAGCACCTCTGGACCGAGCAGCTCGGCGGTGAGCTGATCACCCGGTACCACGCCGAGGACGAGCACGACGAAGCGCGGTACGTCGTGAGCGAGACCATGCGCCTCGTCGAGAACGAAGGCAATCGCTTCAACGACGTAGCCGTCTTCTACCGCACCAACGCCCAGAGTCGCGTGATCGAGGAGCAGCTCGTGCGCGCCGGCGTGCCCTACCGCGTCGTCGGCGGCGTGAAGTTCTACGACCGGCGCGAGGTGAAGGACCTCCTCGCGTACTTGCGCGCGCTCGTGAATCCCGACGACGAAGTGAGCTGGCGTCGGGTCGTGAACACGCCGAAGCGGGGTGTGGGCGAGACCTCGGTGAACCGGGTCGCTGCCTACGCGCAGGGCGCCGGGATCACGTTCCGCGACGCGATGCGCGAGGCACCGGCGGCGGGTGTGAGCGGGAAGGCGCTCGGGGGCATCAACGACCTGCTCGAGCTCGTGGAGGTGTTCGAGTACGCGTCGGGAAAGGGCGTGGGGGCCACCGTCGAGTCGGTGCTCGAGGAGACGGGATATGTCGCCGAGCTCGAGTCGGAGGGGACGATCGAGGCGCAGGGGCGCATCGAGAACCTCCAGGAGCTCGTCGGTGTCTGCCACGAGTTCGACGACGCGCTCGACGCCGGCGACCTCACCGGCCTCCCGGGCATTGCCGGCGTCGGTACCGCTGACGCCGTGGACGAGCCGATCGGTGTCCCCTCGGGGTTGGCGCGCGTGCAGGCGTTCCTCGAGGCGATCTCGCTCGTCACCGACCTCGACACCGCCGAGGGCGCGAGCGGTGAGCAGAGCGCGGTCACGCTGATGACGCTGCACTCGGCGAAAGGCCTCGAGTTCCCTGTTGTCTTCATCACCGGGCTCGAAGACGGCGTGTTCCCGCACATGCGCAGCCTCGGTGACCCCGACGAGCTCGAGGAGGAGCGCCGGCTCTGCTACGTCGGCATCACGCGGGCACGCGAGCGCCTCTACCTCTGCCACGCGTGGTGCCGCATGTTGTTCGGCTCCACCGACTACTACCCGCCGAGCCGGTTCCTGGCCGAGATCCCCGAGGAGCTCGTGCACGCGCACGAGAGCGCACGCCCCGTCGGGCGCGGGGCCACGCATCGCGAGGCGGTCGTCGACGCCGCGATCGCCGCGGGGAGCGCCTCCGCCACGCGTGGCGCCGAGGGCGTCGGGCTCCGCGTCGGTGACGACGTCGCGCACGAGAAGTTCGGCGAGGGTGTCGTGCTCGAGCTGATCGGCGGCGACGACCAGACCGAGGCCGTCGTGAACTTCCGGGACGTCGGCGAGAAGCGGCTCCTGCTCGTCTGGGCGCCCCTCCGCAAGCTCCGCAATTAGGAGATGCAGCGGAGGCGTGGCGGGACGGCGGGGACGCCGGAGCGGAATCGACCCGGCGAATTCGGAGATGCAGCGGAGGCGTGGTTGGACGGCGGGGACGCCGGAGCGGAATCGACCCGGCGAATTCGGAGATGCAGCGGAGGCGTGGCGGGACGGCGGGGACGCCGGAGCGGAATCGACCCGGCGAATTCGGAGATGCAGCGGAGGCGTGGC
>Ga0187777_10000606_pt1 | contig 24065 bp, 23 predicted proteins | sample 1015_Q2_SP5_10_M_FD_132416 | JGI IMG/M metagenome (GOLD analysis project Ga0187777, IMG submission 132416) | Tropical peat soil microbial communities from peatlands in Department of Meta, Colombia - 1015_Q2_SP5_10_MG | ecosystem: Environmental > Terrestrial > Soil > Wetlands > Peat | place... | reverse complement strand
GGCCAGAAGGCGTGATGGCGTGGCCGACTCGTTCCGGCCGAATCACATGGCGAAGCTGGTACGTAAGTTGGCTGACGGGTTCGGACTGCCATCGACTTTCACGCTGGACGCTTGTCGCCACGGCGGCATGACTGAGTTGGAGGAAGCCGAGCTGACCACTGGGCAAGGTCGGGCTCTATCTGGGCACCGAACCGATCGGGCCTACGGTGGCTATGCTAAAACGACGATGGAGCGCGCTTTGGCAGCGACCCGGAAGCGGCACGCGCACCGGTTGGCGAACGTCGAGGGAACATCCGTTCAGAATGACGCCCAGAAAGCGATTCAGAATGAGGCCAATGGCGACGATCAGGCCATTGCTTAACTAACTGAGGGCGTTTAATTACCCGCCCTAGCGGGGGAGTGTCCCGAGCGGCAAAGGGGGCGGACTGTAAATCCGCTGGCTTACGCCTTCGTAGGTTCGAGTCCTACCTCCCCCACCATGTTGAAATTGCAGCGACATTTGGAAATTTCCTCCACCCAAAACAGGGTCCTTATGTCGCGCCATGTTGCGACATTTTCCCCTTATTTTTCAACGGCTGCAATTGACTGTCGGCGACTCCGTGCAACATGTTTGCGACATGGTTGCCAACCAGCGAGCGCGGCTCCTGACGCAGCTCGATCGCGCTGCTCGCATAGCCATCCTTGGCATTGGTGATCTGCACAAGCCGGGTCATCATCCGAGACATCGACCGCCAACGGTCGACGCTGCATTGAAGCGAGACGAAATCGCACAGACCGTCGAATATCTCCGCGCCCTCTTTCCGCAGTGGCCTAAAGAACGATCCATCTTGGAGGCCGCCGATCTTCACGGTGTCGAACGGGCATACGTCTACAGAGCTCGGCAGAACGTCCCTCGTGAAAGACGCCAGAACATGAAGGCCAGTGCCGCCGCCTTCGCGGATTGGTTTTGGTCTCAGGCGAGTCTACCGAAGTCGAAAGTGCGGCCGACATCGGTAGATGTGCGCGGAGGAAGTCGGGCTTATTAGGTGCGCTTCGCATCAACGCGGAGCACACCATGTCAACTGAAAATCTCGACCGCCCGATTTACACGGCCGAAGCAATAGGTCGCGCGGCTGAACTGCTCGACGACGAAGGCAATGTCGATCTACGGAAGACGTACCACGCGCTAGAGCACGGCTACATCGACGCCAGCAAGTTCGGGCGCACCTGGGTCACTACGCTGCGTCGCATCCGTCGCGCTTTCGCTGGCGAGGCCGCGTGACGTGCACCTCGATCTCGATGCGGTCAGCGCCTTAGTCGGCGGCAAGATCGGCATGTTTGACGTCGCCTGCCCTCTATGCGGGCCGACACGTCAGCGGGCGATCAATCGACACCGCAAAGTGCTGCGTGTCTGGCGTGATGATGCAGGCTTTGCGACCTATCACTGCGCGCGATGCGGTGAGCACGGCCACGTCCGTGACGAATCAGCGCCAAGGCAGATCGATCGCGCTGCGATGGAGCGCGCCAAGGCTGAAACTGAAGAGCGGGAACGTGCAAGTGCCGCCGACCGTCTGAAGAAGGCGGCATGGCTATGGGCCCGATCTAAGCCGGCTGAAGAGACGCCAGTAGAAAATTATCTGCGCAATCGCGGCTATGAGGGACCAATCTCCGACACGCTGCGCTACTTGCCGCCGCGCGGCGATCATGCCCCGGCGATGATCGCCCCCTTTGGCATGGCATCAGAGATCAAGCCGGGCGCGATCACCATGCGGTCGGGCTTGTTGCGGGGCATCCACTTAACGCGGCTGTTGCCGGATGGCTCAGGCAAGATCGCCGAGCACGCGAAGATCATGGTCGGCGCGTCGAAGGGTTGGCCGATCGTCGTCGCGCCGCCGAACGATCTTCTCGCGCTCGCGATAACCGAGGGCATCGAAGACGCATTGAGCGCGCACGCGGCGACTGGCATCGGTGCTTGGGCGGCGGGCAGTGGGTCGCGCATGCCAGAGCTGGCCGAGGCCGTGCCGAGCTACATCGAAACGGTCACCATCTTCGCGCACGCCGATCCTGCCGGGCGCAAGGGCTCAACCGATCTCGCCGAGCTGCTGATCGAGCGCGGGGTCGAAACATACGTCGAAGGTCTTCAATGAAAGATCATCCCGACATCAACGACACCCTGCAAGCCGAAGGCGTCGAAGGCGTGCGCGCGCGACATGATCGCGCGAGGAAATTTAATAGGGAAGCGGCGGGCGACACCAAGCGCAAAGCCCTGCCCTTCCGTCGTCATCGCGAGGGCAATGCGCCTAATCTGAAGTGGACCGTGAAAAATCTGATCCCGCAGCAAGGCACTGGCCTTCTTGCTGGTCAATTTGCCACGCTCAAAACCTTCCTTGCTGTCGATCTCGGCGGCGCGCTCGCATTTGCGGACACCTATCTCGGCTTTCGGATCAAAAGGAACGGCGCGACGCTGATCTTCGCCAATGAAGGCACAACAAACCTCGAAGCACGCATTGACGCTTTATCGCTCGCCAAGTTCGATGATCGGCCGATGCCCATCTATGTCTGCACCGCGCCGGTGCGGTTGTTAGATCCAGCCAGCGTCGAGGAAGTGATCGCCACCGCTCGAGACGTGAGCATCGCCGTCGAGAACGATCGCCACATGGAGCTAGTGCTCATCATGTTTGACACCGTCAGCGGTGCGGCTGGCTATGAAAAGGCCGGCGACGAAAATGACCCGACGGTCGGCCACAAGCTCATCGCGGCCATGCGTTCCATTTCCGAGACGACAGGCAGCTTCGTGCTGGGCATAGATCATTTGGGTAAAACACCGGAGGCCGGCGTCCGCGGCGCCTCTAGCAAGGAAGGTGCCGCCGACGTCGTCCTCGCTGCCATCGGCGGCAAGCAGTTAAACGGTAAGGTTGCCGACTTGCGCTTGGCGGTTAGGAAATTGCGAGACGGCGGCGCATCTGGTGCCGAATTTCCCTACCGCATGCAAATCGTCGATCTACCGCCGGACGAAGAAGGCGACCCGCAGACCAGCGTGGTCGTTCTATTTGAAGACCCGAAACAAGCCCCGACAGCCAAGGAAGAGAAAGAACCGGGCGCGGCCTTCGCTACATTGCGCCGGGTTATGATGGGCATCATCGCGACCGACGGTCAGGACATCAAGCCCTATGCCGACGGCCCGATCGTCCGCGCGGTGCCCGTCGATGTCATCCGGCCCGAATTTTACGCCGAATACCCGACCGCCGAGAGCGGTACGGCGCGCGCGGACAAATGCCGCTCCGCCCTCAGGCGCGCCCTGAAGAACAGCCGCGTCCACATCCGCGAAATCGACGGCCAAGAATGGGTATGGTTCGTCAACGACGGTCGATGATGCCAGTCCTACGAGCGAACCCGAACGCCGAACGGGGGTCCTATAGACCCCCCGTTCGGTAGTTCGGTAGTTCGGCCCCGCTTTGGACCACCGAACGCGAACGCGAACTATCCCGAACTATAGTTCGCCGAGTAGTTCGCCCCTCAACCGGGAACCGGCATGGGGAGGGTGGGAACCAGGCACGCCTGCGCGCGGCTTCGCTTGTAGTTTTTCGTTGCAAGTTCGGCGTTCGAGAGCGATATTGACCAGCGGCTGTCATATCTGATGGTCATTGTTTTCGTGTAGTTTTCATCGGCATTTCTGGCGTTATGTCGCGTGTATGTTGCGTATCCGGAGGCGAGAACGGTGACGGAAATTGCACGGCGCGGGCAACGGTGCAGCGACGGACCGGGATCGGAAAAGCGGCCGCTTTTCGATCGGCAATGACGCGCGGAACGGCAAGCGCAAGCGGCTGGTCGAACTGCGAGCCGATCTTGACCGCGAGCTCGGTGCCGACCTTTCGGCTGCCGATCGGGTACTGCGCGACCGCGTCATCGAACTGCTTGCTCGGCGGCCGCGATCGCACAACGACACGGTACGGACCGTCAACGCAGCCGATCGCATCCTCGAAAGGCTTCGGTCGAGGTACGCGAAGGACGAGATCATCCCGAGCTTGCAGGAGCTTGGGCTATGACGAAACGATCACCCGGCGCAGAGCGCTTGCATCAAGCCCGGCGTGCCGCCGCCAAGGAGCTTGGGCTCTCGATCACCGATACGAAGGTGGTCCGCTTGGCGACACTGGAGGCAGCTCACGGTCAAATTCAAGCGCAACTCGCCGCCGGCAAGCCGATCGACGTTTCGGCCATGTTGCAGATCGACAGCGCCCTGGCCGAGCTGCGTGCATCGATCGCGTCGGTGCCGCCGAAGGTCGAGATCGTGTTCGTCAGGTCACTGCATGAGCATTGTAGGAGATGCGGCGAGAGCCAGGAGTTCATCTGCCGCAAGTGCGGTCATCACGAGACAGTCGATGATGATGGTGCAGGCAAGCTGTCGCCAATGCTGTCGTCACCATCATCACCGGAGGTGCGCGCCGACAGCGACAAGCCAGCTACCGCTGCACCTACACCGCCAGTGCCGGGCGGTAGAGCTGTTGCAGCCTGAGAACTGAGGGTATGTACTCACACAATCCGGCCTGATGTCGGCTTTCCCCCGAAAGCGACCGAATGCTGCGACACCACGAAATGACGTTTTGTGCCATAGCCAGCTGTGAGCAACTGCAGCAAGGCAGCCACTATTCGATCACCTCGTCGGTGCGAGCAAGCAGTGTCGGCGGCACGTCGAGGCCGAGCGCCTTGCCGGTCCTGAGACTGATGACCGTCTCATACTTGGTGGCGGCGGGCCAGTGATGGGCGGACGGTTCGGCTATCAGTTCAGCCCGACGTTCCGAGGCGACGTCTCGGTCAACGCCATGGCGTCAACGGCGGCCGGGAAAATCTCCAAACCAGCGGCGCATGCGCCACCGGCGATTGCGGTCTCAACAATACTCGCTCGGCCTTATCGGTTGTCAAACGGCTACCCGGCACGTCCGTGGGGTCAAGCAGGGCACTCCTAGCACGCAACCGATCCTCGGGGAGGAACTGCGCGCACTGCGGCGGCTCCAGTCGAGATCTAAGCCTACTTGGAAAATTGTGTCATCGTCGCATCGAACGATCGTTTAGCCATCTCAGCGAGCGGGAGCTTGCGAAACGCCTCGGACAGGATTTCCACGCCCCAAGGGCCCTTATAACCAGCTGATTGCACGGTCCTTATGAACGCCGGCACATCGAGCGCCCCCTCCCCGGGCAACCGCCGGCGGTGGACAGTATCATCCCACAAAGAGCCAACCACTTGCTTATCCGCATCGTCGAGTTCAATTGAACCAATGAAGCGCTGCGGAATTTTGCCGATTTCTTTGTAGTCGATGGCGCCTCGCGCCATGTGCCAAATGTCTATCAAAAGGAAACCATTCGATTGATTGGCTCCCTCCACAATGGCACGGCCGGTGTCAATCGTTCGTACGTTGCTGAACGGCATGATCTCTAGGACGATCGCCGTGCCATGGTCGGCTGCGTCGCGACACAGCCCGACAAAGGCTTCCTGCATGTGAGCAATATTGGGAATAAGCTCATCGGAACGCGGATTGCGGACGTCCGCCGGCAGGCCAGGTGCGACCTTGACGTTGCGAGCACCGAAGATCTCGGCGATACCAAGGATCTTGCGTCGGAACTCGTCGGATTGCTTGCGGCGCTCGCCATCGAGATACCAATCCACCAGGAATTCGAGTTCCACGTATTTCATGCCGTTGGCGACCAGGATGCGCTTCATCTCGGCATGACCGATCTTGGCAGCGGTGGCATCAACGTCGTCGGGGATCATGCCGATTCCTCTCCATCCGGCCCGGGCGGCTGCCTCGACCCGGTCGCGAAATGGGAATGGACTGACCTGAGTGGGTCCAAACGGATACACATCGCCAGCAAGCGTGAAATAAGCGGCGATCAACTCGATATTCTCCGGCGTCATGGTCAGCTCCGATCGAGCACGAAAGCGATACGATATCCTCACGCCTGGCGCCGTGAAAGGGTTCGAAATCGGTTGCGAAAGGCATTAAAGTCTCGGTGACGGTTGTAGCCGTCGGAAGACGCAAAACGGAGGATCAAGATGGACGTGCGAAACGCGAAGATTAAACCAACGATCGAACACGGCGGAACATGCAAGACGTTTTTTATGTTTCCAAAGGAATCGATTCGTGACGCAACCGATGGCTCGTACCTCGAGTATGTTTCCGAATTCGAAATAGCCCCAGGAACGCATCTCGAGCCGCATAAGCACAATACCCATGAATTCTTCTACATCCTTTCCGGTCGAGCGCTGATGCAAGTCGGGCGGGAGAAGCGCGAGGTCGAACCCGGCGATCTGATCCACATACCGCCCAACACGGTTCACAGCATTGCTCCGCTGGGCGGCAGCATGCCTATGCGGGCCTTGGCGTTTGCTACGAGTTTTATGCCGCCGGGAGGGTCGGGGACAGAGGCGGAAAAGGCGGAATTGCCCGAATAGCGCCGCGCAGTTTATCGTCATTGTGCTCAAGGCGTCGCGCCGCGTCGCCATGAGGTGATCGACTTAGGCGTACAAAGTTGAGGAGGATGGTATGAAGCCTGGGTGCACCTTGATTGCGTATCTTCACGCTAAGCCAGAGAAACGGGAAGAGTTGCTCAAGGTTCTTCATAGCTTCGTAAAACCCTCGCGTGGGGAGCCCGCGTGCGTGGACTATCACTTGCACGTCAGCAACGACGACCCGAACTTGTTTGTCTTCTATGAAAATTGGCGCACCCGCAAGGAACTCGACGAGCACTTGCAGACGCCAATCCTTACCAGCTTCTGGGCGCGGCGCCTCGAACTGTTGCAAAAAGACGTCGACATCCAGTTCATCACTATGCTGAGCGAGCCGCACTAACGCTTGCTCGCCGCGACCCCGGGAAGGTTGCTCCCACCGACGGGGGCGATGCCAGGGTGGGTTTTGCGCTTAACGCGACCGATGGGCGGCGAGGTACACCGCTACGGCGAGGAGTATGACAACGCCTTTCACCACCCATTGGAACTGCACGGGAAAGCCCAGAAGGAGGGCGATGTTGAATATTTCCGTTAGCACGAATGCGCCGACCAGTGCGCCAAAAACCGTGCCGCGGCCCCCCCTTAGCGATACTCCGCCCATCACCGTCGCGATGATTGAGTTCAGCTCGTAGCCCCGGCCGACCCAATTGTCGACGCTCCCGACATACCCTACCAGCACCAAGCCGCCGAGTGCCGCGAGAACAGAACTGAGCACATAGCATGAGAAGGTGATCCAGTTGACAGAAATGCCAACGAGTTCGGCTGCGCGCGGATTACCTCCCACCATATAGATCTTGCGACCGAAGGCGGTGCGGTGGAGCATGATGCCGACGATAGTCGCAAGGCTCACCAGGAGCATCAGGTTGATCGGTACGGCATAGATCGCCTGTGAGCCGATTACTCGAATCAGCTCTGGAACGCGCCCGGATGGCGCGCCCTTCGTCCACGCAAAACGGATTCCTTGCAACACGATCATCACCGCAAGGGTGGCGAGGAAGGGCGAAACCTTGCGCTGCGTGACCAAGTAGCCGTTCACCGAGCCGACGACGAATGCCATCAGCAGCGAGACACCTAGGATGGGGATCACCGACCAGTCAGTAGTCTCGTCAAAGGACGTCGCAATCACGGCAGCGGTTGCCATCACCGACGCTACTGACAAATCGAACCCGCGGACGAGAATGACCAAACATTGGCCGAGGACTACAACCCCAAGCGGCGCGGCGTTGGTTAGGACGTTCTGTAGATTGTTGGGCGAGCGGAAGCCCGGGGCGAATAGCGCCGCTCCGACGGTCAGCACCGCGCAGAAGAGCGGCAGCCCGTTCCGCTCGACAAATTCTCCCACTCTGTAGGCATGGAACTTCGGTTTAGCGGAAGCGGCAGTGCTCATGCGGCCCGCCTGCGTTTTTCGACGAAGATCGATACGGCCACGATCACGATCAAACCCTGTATCATCCATTGATAGAAGGTCGAAACGTCTAGAAAATTGAGGACGTTGTTAAGCGTCTGCACCAGAAACACTCCCAGCAAGGTGCCGAGAACGCCGCCGCGGCCTCCAGTAAGTGGCGTCCCGCCGAGAACCACCGGTGTGATCGACGCAAGATTGAAGTTGGTGTCGCCGGTTGGATTGCCTATTCCCAGGCGGCTTACAAGATAGATTCCGGTAAGCGAGGCTAACAGCCCGGATAAGCCGTAGACGAACAGAACTACGCGACTGACCGGAATGCCCACCAGGCGCGCCGCATCGGGTTCGCCGCCGAAGGCAAAGATCTGTCTGCCGAGGCGTGTATAACCGAGCACAAAGGCGACCCCGGCAAAGCACAGCACCGCGACGCCCGCTCCGATCGGAATGTTAAACACACGCCCGAACGCAAACTGGTCGAACCCGTCTGGCATGCCGCCGATCGGCATAAGGGTGTACAGCAAAACGCTTCCCTGAACGATTGCGGCAACGGCGAGGGTTACAATCAGGGGATGGACACGCAGCAGCAAAATGAGGGTTCCGTTGACAAGACCGATCGTAAGGCCAATCGCCAGCACCGCGGCGATCATTGGCGCCGCCAAGTCCGCACGGCCATTCACTGCACCGGAAAGCAAGGACGACGTCAGGGCGATTGTCGCATCAAGCGAGAGGTCAATGCCTCCGGACAGAATGACCACTGTTTGACCTAAGGCGACAAAAGCAAGGCCTGTCGATTGCTCGATAATATTGACGACATTGTCGATCGTTCGGAAATCATCGCTGACAAGGAAGCCGACAATGAAGAGCAAGGCGATCAGAGCAATCTCCATGACAATGGCGGTTTCCGTCCGACGCCTAAGCAGCCAAAATAACGCCTCAGGCTGCGAGCGCTTCGCTTCTCCGTCGCTCATCATTTCGCCAATGCCAATGTCATGATTGCTTCTTCCGTAATCGCGGATCCCACAAGCTCACCGGCAATTACTCCTTCGCACATGACCAAAGCTCGATCGCACATGCCGACGATCTCGGGGAGTTCCGAGCTGATCAGCAGTATGGCAAAACCGTCGTCCGCCAACCGCCGTATGATGCGATAGATATCAACCTTGGCCCCCACATCCACGCCGCGAGTTGGCTCGTCCAGCAGCAATATCCGGCGACAAGTGCGAACCCACCGGCTGAATAGCACTTTCTGCTGACTCCCGCCCGACAGCCCGGCAACGACTGCCTGCGGTCCGGGAGCCGCGATCGAGAATCGTGCGATCTCCTGGGCACCGATTTTGTTCTCCGCACCAAGGTCGATAAACGGTCCATAAGCAATTTCGTCGAGTTGCGGAGCTACGATATTGGCGGCGACGCTCAGATGCATCAACAGACCCTCGCCCTTGCGATCCTCAGTGAGCAGACCAACTCCTGCTTCGATCGAGCTTCGCGGCGATGTTTGGGTGAATATCCTTCCTTCAATCGAAACTCTGCCCGCATCGAACGGCAAGCCGCCGAAGATTGCTTGAGCCAACTCGGTCCTTCCAGAGCCAACAAGGCCGGCGAGACCGAGTATCTCTCCACGTCTTAGAGTGAGTGACGCGTCTCGGACGCGTCGACCGACGCTGATACCCTCGGCATGCAATAGGACCGGCGTGTCGCTTGGAATTGCACGCTTTGGCGGAAAAACATCGGATAAGGCGCGTCCAACCATCATCGAAATCAACTGATCCCGATTGACCTCAGCGACTGATCGTGTTGTGACCCGTACCCCATCTTTCAATACCGTCACTCGATCGGCAATTCGGAAAATCTCCTCCAGCCGATGGGAAATATAAATGGTAGTAACGCCGATGGTCCGCAGCGCGAAAAGTCGCTCGAAAAGAAGATCGACCTCCCGGCCGGAAATAACCGCGGTAGGCTCGTCTAGTATTAGGACCTTGACCGCGCCGACGAACGCTCTCGCTATCTCGACCATCTGTTGATCAGCGACAGTCAGTCTTTTTACCTTCTCGCGGACACCAATTTTGGCGCCCAGTCGATGCAGCACATCGTGCGCACGGCGTTCCATCAGCCCGTAGTCGATGATGCCGAGTCGGGTCAGCGGTTGGTCGTTAATGAACACATTTTCAGCGACTGTGAGTTCCGGAAACAGAACAAGTTCCTGATATATGACGTGAATGCCAGCCTTCTGCGCCTCCCGCGGGCCGGTCCAGACGACCTTGCTCCCGTCGAGTTCAATTTCGCCCTTGTCTGGTACGTAGGCGCCCGAAATAATCTTGATCAGCGTACTTTTTCCCGCGCCGTTCTCGCCGACGAGCGCGTGAATTTCCCCGGCGTCGGCCGAGAAGTCGACATCTTGAAGCGACTTCACGCCGGGAAAGCTCTTCGAGATTCCGCTAACCCTCAACATGGGCACGCCAATTTCCCCTGCATCGCGCGACGTTGATGGCATCGAGGAAAGCGGGGCAGTGCTGCGCCGCGATGGTCGACCTTTTGTTCCATCGCGGCGCTTGGTTCTGAGTGCGACTACTCGACCTTGAAGGTCTTCGGATCGTAGTTCGGGATGCCGGTCGATACGATGAAATCGTCCGGCTTGTTCATTTGGGCGTAATCTTCCAGCCAGCGGTCGGCGTGCACCGACGTTGTTTCGTGGCCCTTGGAGATCGAGATTTCACTGCTGATCACATAATGCTTAGGAACCGGCACCCCCTGCAGCACTGAGAGCGCGACTTCGAGGCTTACTCCGCCCATTTTCGGCGGATAGTCGAAATTGAGCGCCGGTACCTTGTGCTTCACTGCCAAAGTCAGACAAGCGTTCAGATCGGCGCAAGTGATCGGCGGAATTTCGCCATCCTTGTAGCCGGCGTCTATGAAGGCCTCGATCGCACCCGAGCCCTCGAGACCATGGTCGCTCCAGACAGCGTCGATCTGCTTGCCATATTTTTGGATTAGCGCGGCCATCACTGTCTTACCCTTTGCCGGGCTCCAGTCGGTGTATTGTAGATCGAGGATCTTGATGTCCGGATAAGTATCGAAGACTTCGTGGGCCGCCTTAATCCGGTTTTCGGCAGGGCTTGCGCCTGCGATACCCGCAATCATGACGATGTTGCCCTTGCCCTTGAGGGTCTCGGCAACCCATTGCGCCATGTGGCGACCTAGCGACCAATCATCAGCATTGACTAACGAAAGATAGTTGTCGGAGGTAACGCTGCGGTCAGACAGAACGACCGGCACTCCCGACTTCATCGCGCGCGTAACAGCCGGATCGAGGGCCTGCGCCGTCGCCGGCCGAACTATCAGTATATCCGGCTTTCGCTGGAGAAGGTCCTGAATGTCAGCTACTTGCTTGTTGGCGTCATCGTTGGCATCTGTGACGATTAGTTGCTTGATGACATCTTTGTGCTGACCTGCAACGTACTGCAGCGAGTGCAACCAGCCCACCGCCCAAACGTTTGATATCGAGGCGTTGGCCACCGCGATCGTCCACGGCGGGTTCTTTTTGAACTTTGAGGTATCCGTGAATTGGATCGGACCTGGATTCCAAAGGAAGGTACGCGGCGCGCCCTTCCAACCGTCTTTCTCCTGGCACGCCGCGTGACCGACGGCCCCAATGCTGGCTGCGATCCCAATCGCAACGACGCCGACTGTTTTTCTCATGATTTTCCTCCCTACTCTTATGCTAATTGTGCATTCATCGAGGGTGCACGTAACACGCGTGAGTAAAGCGCACCTTTTTGACGAACCGCGGCCATCCGCAATGCGCGCCTGCAACATGTTCGCACAGCAAACGACGGCAACCGGAGACCGTTTTCGAAAGCAACCATAAAAAGCACACGCAAACAAGCCTCGGCCATTGGTGTGCGGAGAAGCTGCTGGCGAGACGCAAGCGGCGATTACGTTTCCGCGGGTTTCCAGAGGACATCCTTAGTGCCGTCCTCGTAGGCCATACCTTTCGGATAAGACACGAGCTCCATGGTCATCCCCCACGGTGCGGTGAAATAAACCCAATGGAGCCCGGCCGATGGTCCTTCGTTCATAAGCGTCGGCTCCCCTAACACCTTCACGCCATGTCGCCGAAGATGCGCCACCGCCGCGTTTAGATCCGTCACATAGAAGCCAACGTGGTGACCACCGACGTCGCTGTTCTTTGGGCCTATTTTCTCTTGATCCTTGACCTCGTATTCGAACAATTCAATCGATGGACCGTTAGCGCATTTCAGCATTCGAAGCTTGTTGATCTTTGCCCGCTGATTGACGCCTAGGTGTTTTTCCATCCAGTCGTCGTTCGAAACGAAAGGGCCAACTTCGAATGTGACCTTGCAGCCGATCACGTCGACGAAAAAGCGTGTTGCAGCCTCGAGGTCCGGCACCGTTATGCCGACATGGTCTGCACCGGCCAATCCAGGCAATCCCATCTTTCTCCCCTTGTTTGACATCGGGCGGCGGACGCCGCGCTCGACGTCCACTCCTGCGATTTTCTGACTGCGAATTGTTCCACACCCAATCGACCGTGCCAATGCCCCGAGAGCGCTTTAGGGCTTTGCCGGCCTCTACAAGCTCGCTCTTAGCTCGTTGTGCGGACGATCGTGGGCGTGAATTTTTTGCGTGACCTCGGCCCGTCGCGCCCTTATCCACATGTCGCCGCAACAAGCGCTTCCGGCGAGCACGATCCATACGACCACTGCCGATTATTCGGGCCGGCTAGAACCATCGGGCGCGAGGTGAAGCGCAGGAGCGTCATCTGTCTCGTACTTCAGGCTCGAAAGAACCGCCTCGTCAATCTCATTATCGGAGAATGCCGCCTCGTATCCTTCGAGGCCGAGGCTCTTCAGCAAATCCCCAATATCCATGCTGGCGCCCAGAGCCCTGTCGATGATCATCCAGTTGAAATTCGGTGTCCAGGGCAGAGGCGAGATTCCGAAGAGGGTCAAGACCGACGTTTTCGATCCGACCAGCCGATGTCAGCTGTACCCCCAATAGCGTCCGCATCCGCTAACTCGCGAAACGGTCGCAATATGCCAAAAAGCGACCAAAGTGCGTCGCAGCAATTTGATCGTTGGGGCCTGTTCGGGATCGGTAGTCTCCAGGCACCTCGTCCGACCGGCTTGTCGATCTCGCCGTGCGGTGCCTCGAAATCGGTGGCTTAGTGAGGAGCGTTTGGGCGCCGCCCTTGGCACCTATAGCATCCCTGATGCGCTGCAACGCCGATGTGCGGTCGCACCCGCTCAAGGACGACTGCAAGGGCTGAGTTGCCGATCGCGTATGCAGCGAGGTCACCAGCTACACCGGCGATCAACCGGATCAGTTGAGCAGCGAGTCGACACTGGTACCGTGCCAGCCGGCACGGCGGCGTTCCCAGTACCGGTTGCGAATACTTGTGGTCATCAGGCCGACGGCGCCGTTGCCGAGCGCCCGACCATTGACGCGGGTCACCGGAATGATTCCACCGGCGGTGCTGGATAGAAAAGCCTCAGGAGCCTCGATCAGTTCCAGCGGCATAAGATTTGCGGTCTTAGCTTCGATTCCTATTTCCTTTGCCAACTCGAAAACGGTGCGGCGAGTAATCCCCTCGAACAAATTTTCGGCGGGCGTGAGCAGGGTCTGACCGCGCACGATCCAAATATTGAAGCCGGCGCCCTCCGCAACGTATCCCTCAATTGAGAGCAACACCCCCGCGTCGGCGCCGTGATCGAGTGCCTCGAAGGTGCCTTTGGTCAGGTCCATGCGATTGAAGTTCTTGGCAGTCTGGTCGATCGCCACGTTTGGCGCGCGGCGCGTTTCGGCGATCCAAATATGGGCTCCGGTTTCGACGCGCGCGCGCGGTACTACGTAGTAGTAGGGCACTGCGTAGGCGTAAAACCCGTTTTCGCAATCGCGCGGATCCCCCAGCACGGCGTCGCCGCGGTAAGGGCCGCGCGTGCCGCATATGAACACGCAAGCGTCGTCGAATCCTGAACGGTGCACACACTCGGCGGAGATACGCTTGATCTCGTCTTGGCTAACCGGCGGCTGGATGCGAATTTTTCGGCAGGAAGCCTCGAACCGCTCGACGTGATCGTCGAGGCGAAAGAAGACGCGGCGGGTCACCGAAACGACGTCGAAGACAATGTCGCTCTTGGTTACCGCCGGGTCGACGATCGAAATCTTGGCTTCCTTCGCAAGCATGTACCGACCCTCGAAGAAAGCAATGCTTTCACCCACCATAATTCTCTCCCTGACTTCCCTCAGTAGCCAAGCAAATAGGCGAGTTTGGTCGGGTCCATAATCTTGCCCCCGTACGCCTCGACTACGGCAACATACCATCGCGAGTTGCACGATCTACCGCGCCTCAGTGACCTTCGAAAAAGACGGCTGTTTGAGGAAGGTGTAGTGCCGCCTTCCTGCGCAGCGACTGCTGGCGCGCGCAGCCGAGCAAAAGCGGGGGTGGGTCGCAATATCGCGACTGAACAGGTCGATGCGGGAAATCGATCGATCAATCTGGCTTGGCATCTAGAGCAGCCGCGACCGGCGGCGCGGCTCCGCGTGCCGAGAGAAATACGCCGGCAAACATCAGCAGCATGGCGACAAAGAAATAGATCGTTAGCGTCTCGCCGAATATCGCGATGCTCCAGCCTACGCCGGCAAGCACTGCGAGGTAGTTGAATTGGGCAAAAAAAGTCGGCCCCGCAAGGCGGATAATCTCGAAAAACAATACAAAGAAGATGGCATTGATAGCCGCGGCCATGAACGCGGCGATGGCTCCGGCACCCGTTGGCACCGATGCCTGCCCAGCAATCATCAATATTGGGAGCAACATCCCAGATGAGCCAAGCAGCATTCCAGTGGCCATTGACAAAGAGGACGAAAGTGGCGGCCGCAACAGCACTGCAGCTAAATTGGAGCAGGCAAAGAGCAACGGTGCAATCAAGCTCAGCGCAAACCACTGCCAAGCGTCCGCCGCTCTAGCATCAACGCCGAGCCCGACAATGATAACCAACACACCCGCGAACCCGAAGGCAAGCCCGAGGACGCCGAGCGTACGGAAGCGCTCAATTCCGGCTAGCATCCCCAAGAGATACGTCAACGGTGGGGACAGGGCGAGCACGATTGTCTGCAGCCCCGCGGGCAAATGGCGAGCCGCGTATGTCAGCAGCGACATCGGTACGCCGACCGCCAGAGCCCCGATCGCGAGATAGCTGAGCAAGTGCCGCTGGCCGAGCGCTAGCTTTTCACCTTTCAACGCCAAGACAATCCACAGCAACAGGCCGCCGCCGAGCGATTGCCAGAATCCCTGGGCTAGTGGGGGCGTCCCAGCCGCGGCAGCAACCTTGTTGATACTGAAAATGGCGCCGTAGACGATCGCGGCGGCAACCAGCAACACATAAGCGATCCGCGGTGTGCTGCTCATGGAGTAGGCCCCTGCGTCATTCTCAGTAAACGCCAATCATCTGACCGCCACGCGTGGCGGCTTGCACCCGTGTGCGCAAACACGCAACGCTGGCGCCGCTCCCTACTGAGCCAACCAACCGCCGTCGATCATGACTGTTGCGCCGTGCATTGCCGCCGAATCTTCGGAGACCGGGAAAACTACGGCGCCGGTCATCTCCTCAACGGAGCGAAAATCGCGGGGGTCGGCGTCAGCATGCGCATGAAATTCCGCGCCCTGCCTATGCCGTCAATGCAACTTGCGCTGTTTCAGTTCGCGTTGGGTCCGCTCGAGGGCGCGCGTAAGCTGATCGAACATCTCGTCGATCTCGGGTTCGGTGATAACAAGCGGCGGACATATGGCCAAGCTGTCTGCCATTGCGCGGATGATCAACCCTTCCTCTTGTGCGAGCTCAGCCGCAAGCAAGCCGATGCCGTCGGCGGGCGCGAATGCCGCTTTGCTGGATTTGTCGCGAACCAGCTCCACTGCGCCGATCAGTCCAATTCCTCGTGCTTCGCCGACCAACGGATGTGCCGCGAGATCGTCCAGGCGCCCCTGAAAGCGCGGGACCACTTGGTGGATATGATCGAGAATCTTGCGCTCCCGATAAATGTTGAGCGTCTCCAGCGCTACCGCGCAGGCTACTGGGTGAGCCGAATAGGTAAAGCCGTGGGCGAATAACCCGATCTTCTCGCTTTGCGCCACGAATGACTGATAAATCTCGTCGTTGACGATCGTGGCCGAGATCGGCTGGTAGCCGGCCGACAAAGCCTTCGCCATGGTCATGATGTCAGGCTGCAGATTGAAAGTTTCACTGCCGAACATTTTACCTGTGCGACCAAAGCCGCAGATCACTTCGTCGACAATGAACAGCACGTCGTGTTTCTTGAGCACCCTCTGAATCTTTTCAAAATAGGTCCTCGGCGGGACGATTACTCCGCCCGCGCCCATCACTGGCTCGGCGATGAAGGCGGCGACTGACTCCGGATCCTCGCGCAGGATTTGCCCGTCTAGGCTCTCAGCCAACCGAGTTGCGTACTCCTCTTCGGTCTCAGCGGGCTTGGCGAACCGATAGTGATGCGGGCAATCGGCATGCCGGATATTGGCAATTGGAAGGTCGAAATCGCGATGGTTGTTGGGGAGTCCAGTAAGGCTCGCGGCGGCTACTGTGACACCGTGATATGCTTTCAGGCGCGAGATTATCTTTTTCTTGCGGTGACGCCCGCGGGCATTGTTGTAGTACCAAACCATTTTGATTGCGCTATCGTTGGCCTCCGAGCCGGAACTGTTGAAGAAGACCTTCGACATCGGCACCGGCAAAATCGAGAGGATGCGCTCGGCAAGGTCGATGCCTGGTTCGTGCGATTTGTGGGCAAAAGCGTGATAGTACGGTAGCGTCTCAAGCTGCCGCCGCGCCGCATCGACTAGACGGTGCTCGCTGAAGCCCAGCGAGGCGCACCACAAGCCGGCTAGCCCGTCAATGTACACCTTCCCTTGCTCGTCAATGACGCGGATTCCCTCGCCCCGTGCAATGATCAGCGGCCCCTTCTGCTGATGTTTCCTCAGGTTGGTATAGGGATGCAGTACGTGCGCAATATCACGGCTGAAAGCCGAGTTAGCGGCAAAGGGCACGGTGGTCTCCTGGACAATGCGGCGCGCAGGTGTAGCCGCTTCCCGCGGCATGAGCGCCCCATCGGCATACTGGCAATGTGACTTCGTATGTCAAGTTCTCACAGCAGCGACTACAGATCTTCCGGGGAGCGGCGCGACAAGCCGCGACCTTCGCGTGTGTCGCGGCTTCGCGGAGGAATCGGACTTTCGACGACACCCGATAGACGGACTCAGCTTGTCAGTCCTCATGACATATGAGAGGTTTAACCAGCCGGAGCTGCAGATCGTAGCAGCGATACGCCTCACGGCGTCGGAAGAGTGCACGCAAGTTTGACAGCGGGTGAAGGCATCATGTCGAAAGGGTTGCCAAGCATGTGCGACCCGATGGGGTATTCACCTCGCCGTTGCGACGTCGCCGCCCTCAGTCCGGCATGTTCCGTCCCCGTGGTGAAATCGTGAAAGCGGCGAATGGGCCGCGCTGGCGCGTAGCTGTCGATACAGGCGGCACTTTTACTGACGCGTATTTTTTTGAGGAAGCAACCGGCAAAAGTCACGTCTCGAAAGTGCCGTCGATACCTAGCGCACCTGATCGAGCCGTAATGCAAAGTTTGCAGGCGGGGGGTGTGACGCCCCGAGATATCAGACTTCTTACTCACGGTACGACAGTCGCAACCAACGCCCTCATTACCCGTCGCCTCTCCAAAGCCGCATTGGTGACAACGCGTGGGTTCCGCGACGTGCTGGAAATCCGCGACGGCACCAAGGAGGATTTGTGGGACGCCTATAAAGATACCTCGCCGCCTTATATTCGACGCCGCGATCGCTTCGAGGTGACAGAACGGATCGATTACTCTGGAAAAGTGATCGAACCTCTCGACGAAAGAGAGTTAGTCGAACTCGGGCGAATTTTTAAACGCCGTGGATATGAGTCGATCGCAATCTGTTTCATGAACTCGTATGTGAACGTGACCCACGAACGGCGGGCGCGAGAAATTCTGGAAAGGGACCTGCCCGGAGTTTTCGTTTCAGCATCTGCGGAAATTGCCCCCGAACTTTTCGAACACCCGCGCTTCTCCACTGCCGCGATCAACGCCGTTACCGGCCCAGTTGTCGCACGCTACATCGGCGCCCTCGCGGCAACCCTCAAGGCCGAGGGCTACACTGGCGATCTTTTGATCCTGCATTCCGGTGGCGGCGTACTCACCGCAGAGGGCGCGCGCCGTTATGCGGCAAGAGTTGCATCATCTGGTATCGTAGCAGGTGCGATCGCCGGTGCCCACATCGCCCGGGAATGCGGTTTCGATAACGCAATCAGCCTCGATATGGGCGGCACAAGTACCGACATCTCGTTGATGTACCGGGGGCAACTCCGGATGCAACCAACGTGGTCTGTCGAATACGGCCATCCGATTATGTTCCCCTCGGTCGAGGTCACAACCATTGGTGCCGGCGGCGGCTCAATAGCGTGGCTAGACCCCGGCGGGTCGCTGCGCAACGGACCACAGAGTGCGGGTGCCGATCCTGGACCGGCTTGTTATGGCAAAGGGGGCACCGCAGCCACCAACACGGACGCGAATTTGTTGCTGGGAAGGCTTGGAGAGGGGCTGCTCGACGGGCGGATGGTGCTCGATCACCAACGCGCATCCGACGCGGTCCGAGAGACGGTTGGCACTCCGCTGAATTTGCTGGAGGCTCATGCAGCGCACGCGATTGTGCGCGTGGCCAACGCGAACATGGCTAATGCTACCAAGCTGATTTCAGTCGGGCGGGGATTCGATCCGCGCGATTTCGCACTCGTTGTCTTCGGCGGCGCCGGCCCACTTCACGGCTGCGACCTAGCCCGTGAACTCGATATCCCAGTGGTGATCTTCCCACGCCACCCCGGCATTGCCTCAGCGCTCGGATGTCTCTTGGTAGATATCCGCCACGACCTTTCGCGCATGTGCCTGTTTCCGGCGGAACAAGCGAGCACACCACGGATTGAGGCGCTTTTCACTGAATTGGAGGCGGAAGCGCGAGCACGTCTCGCTGACGACGGAGTCGCGGCCGAGGCGATGCGCCTGCGACGCTCGGTCGATATGCGCTACGCGGGGCAATGGCGGCAACTCTCCATCGAGATGCCGCCTGGCCAAGGAGTTGAGACCGCGCTATCCCACTTTCATGCTGAACACGAACGGGCCTTCGCGTTTCGAGACGAAGCCCGCCCCGTAGAAATCTACGCAGCGCGTGTTGTCGCCGAAGGAAACGTACCGAAGCCTCAATCGGCATCAACCAAGGCTGCCCACGCGGTCAAACTACCAAATCCGGCCGCGCGCCGCCCTGTCTACTTTTCTGAACGCTCAGCCTATGTAGAAACGCCAGTTTATAAGCGCGAGATGCTCGTCGCCGGTGCGCAGCTTGCGGGACCGGCAGTGGTCGAGCAACTCGACAGTACTGTGGTCCTTCCACCGGGAACGTTGAGTTCCGTAACGCTGGATCTGCATATTATCACTCGGTTCGAGGGAGATTCGCAATGAACGCACCGGCACCTCATACAACGCCAACGCTTGACCGGGTGACGTTCGAGGTTCTGAAAAATGGCTTCGTCAATCTCGTTGATCAGATGTCAGAACAACTTCTGCGCACCTGCTATTCATTTGTGATCTACTGCCGCGATTTCTCGAACTGCCTGTGCGACGCGAACGGCGATACCGTGATGCAAGGTAGCGCTGACATCGCAGTTCATGTCGGAACGCTTCACCTCACCGCTAAGGCTGTGATCGAGCGCTTCCGGGGCGACATTAATCCGGGAGATGTTTTTCTAATAAACGACCCGTATCGTGGCGGCACGCATTTTTGTGACGTGCGGGTCGTGCGACCGGTGTTCGCAGATGGACGTCTGATCGCGTTCACCCAGTCGAACGGGCACTGGGCTGATGTCGGTGGTTCGGTGCCGGGTTCGTTCGACATCAAGGCCACGGAGCATTTCGGCGAAGGGCTGCGCATTCCACCAATCCGGATGTGGCGGCGTGGTGAATTCCTCAAGGACATTGCCGAGATGATCGTCTCTAACACTCGAGCGCCGTCTGACGCGATGGGCGATCTCTTGGCGCAAGCCAGTTGCACCGCGATGGGCGAGACACGATTGCTGGAGCTGGTTGATCGCTACGGGGTGGAGACGATCTTGGCAGCGTTTCGCGAATGTCAAGACTACGTTGAGCGCTACGCCCGAAACAAAGTGCGCAATCTACCCGAGGGTACTTGGCGCACGCGCGACTTCATCGATCAGGACCCAAGCAAAGGCGAGGGCCTGATCCCGATCGAGGTGGCGATGACGATCAAAGGCGGCGCGGTTCACTATGATCTGACGGGCAGCCATCCGGCGATCGGCTGCTTTCTCAACGCCGCCGAAGGTAGCGCATCCAGCGCAGTAGTCGCGGGCACGAAGACGTTCTTCCCCGAGATCCCACTGAATTCTGGTTTCTATCGCTTCATAACCGCGTATTTCCCGCCCGGTAGCGTAGTCAACGCACCGCATCCATACGCAGTCACCGGGTTTTGTTCCGGAGCGTACGAGAAGATCATGAACGCCGTGTTCGAGCTCTGGTCGCGCGTGATTCCCGAACGCGCGCTCGCTTGCTGCTTCAATCTCGAGTACCTGCTCGTCGGCGGGCAAGACGATCGCGAGGAGATGCGGGGGCATTACTTCATGTGGTATGATTGGATGGCTGGTGGATGGGGTGGCCGCGCCGACCGCGACGGCTGCTCGGCAACTTCGCCGATCTTTGGCGTCGGCTTGGCGATTCAGTCCTGCGAAGCACAAGAGCGCCTTACACCGGTGCTAACAACCTCGCATCAGATTGCGTCGGACAGCGGCGGACCGGGAAAGCACCGCGGCGGTTGCGGCGTGATTAAGGGCGGAACGCTCACCGAGATTGGGCGTACCGTCATGTCATATTCTTGTGATCGCGCCCGCAGCATCACATGGGGCGTCGACGGAGGACTGCCGAGCATACCTCACGGGGTAACGCTCAGGCGCGAGGGAGAACGACCGCGTTTTCTCGGGGCGGTCTTCTCGGCGGTTCCCGTTCGTCCGGGCGATCGCTTTGATCGTCCCTCGGCTGGAGGCGGCGGTCTTGGCGATCCATTAGAACGCGATCCGGCGCAAGTCCTGGAAGACGTTATCGACGGCTATGTGACGGCAAAGGGCGCCGAGCACGACTACGGCGTCGTGGTTAAGGCCGTTGACTCGGAAATCGATGACTGGCGAATTGATACTGCCGCAACCGACGCACTGCGCAACCGCATGCGGCAGGCTCGCGCCGGATGGCTCGATGAGGCGCCGGATTCTATCGTCGAGCGTCTGCGAAGAGGCGAGATCAGTGTTACTGACGCTATTCGCCGCCATGGCGTTATTTGCGATTGGAACGACTATACCCTCCTACCGGAATCTACACGGCAGTTTCGTGCTGCTATGAAAATGCGTTCTGGCGTCAACGTCTAAGGTGGGCACTTGCACGTGGAACCGTCGGGAGTCACCGTAGTGCCGACGGGCTGAGGTCACGCGATGCCGAGAATTGCTATCGAAACGGCGCGCGCCGCGCCCTTTTCGATGGCTCGCGGATTTACGAACGGCCCTGCGCGGCGACTCGCGCCGAAAAGGGGCACTCATCGGCGGACGTGATTTCACTGAAGGGTTCATGGAAGGGGAGTAGGTCATGAGAAAGCAAGCTAGTATCGTGTTATCTGTAGCGGCCATCCTCGGATGCGCAGCCGCAGGTCCGGCAATCGCTGACGACAATGAAGTAGTGATTGGGGCTGCAACCTCATTCAGCGGTTGGATGGCGGCATTCGACACGTCGCCGACCCGATCCGCAGAGATCGCCATCGACGACATCAACTCAGCAGGCGGCGTTCTCGGCAAGAAACTGCGTCTGGCCCACATCGACACAAAGACGGACGCCGCGCAGACGTCGCGCGCCGCCCAGGATCTCGTTAAGCAGGGCGTCAAGATGATGCTGACGGCTTGCGACTTTGACTCCGGGGCGCCTGCGGCGCTCGTAGCGCAACAAGCCGGCGTCATCGCGATGTCGAGCTGTGGCGCTGACATAAAGTACGGCAACCTTACCATCGGCAACAACGTCTACACCATGGCCACCGACTCGGAAGGTACCGGTCGAATCCTCGCCGACTGGGCTACCAACAAGATGGGATGGAAGACTGCTTACGCCCTGCTTGATACGTTCATCGAGTACGACAAATCGGAGTGCCGGGGCTTCGTAGCGCGTTTTAAGGAGCTCAATGGAGATAAGTCGGTGGTCCTAGAGGATACCTTCAAGAACGCCGATGTCTCAGTCGCCACGCAGATCTCGCGTTACCAGGCGCTGCCGCAAAAACCGCAAACGATGATCATCTGCAGTGTGCCACCCGGACTCGCCAGCGCAATCCGGCAAATCCGATCGGCCGGCATCGAGATTCCCATTCTTTCTGCCTGCGGTGGCGATGGCAGTGCGTGGCACTCGGCGGTGCCCGGTCTGAACGACTACTACTATCTCAACTATTCTGCGGACGCTGGCGTGAAGGAGCTGCGGCCCGACGCCGAGGCTTTCTTCGTCAAATATGAGAAGCGTTTTGGCGAGCGTCCCGGCTCGGGACAGGGGATCACCGGCTATAGTGTTGTGCAGGCATGGGCGCGTGCGGCCCAACGGGCGGGTAGCTTCGATACCGACAAGGTGCGTGCCGAGCTTGATAAATTCACTGACGAGAAGCTCATGGTTGGGCTGACGACGTATACGCCGAAGCTACATACAAACCTTACTCGGCCGATGCTAATGGTCGCAATCAAGAACACCAAGCCAGAGTCGCTCGGCTACTACGACATCCGCAAGCACGATTACACTGTCTGGTGGTGACAGCGGTGGGAGCCGGGCAGCCTGCCCGGCTCCCATTTCAACTCCACGGAATTTATTGGTGCCCGTCCTTCAGACGCAGGGCATTAGCGTGCATTTTCAGGGCGTCATGGCCCTGAACGGGGTGGACCTTGCCCTACCCCAAGGCGAGGTTTTGGGTCTACTCGGGCCCAACGGTGCGGGCAAGACTACGCTGGTGAACGTAATGACCGGCTACCTGCGGCCGTCGCTCGGCCGTTTGCTGTTGGATAACGAGGTGGTGAACGGGCTCGTGCCCGAAGCGCTTGCTCGGCGCGGCGTTGTTCGAACCTTCCAGTCGGTCCGTCTGTTTCGTCGACTCAGCGTATTTGAGAACGTGGAGATCGCAGCGCTGACGATGCATGCGCGAAGAGGGCGGGCTAAGGATGCGGCACGCCAAGCGCTGGCTTTCATCGGCTTGGAGAAGATGGCTCACCGTCGCGCGGGCGCCCTTGCATATGCGGACGAGCGCCGGGTCGGAATTGCACGCGCGCTTGCACTCGAGCCGCGGTTTCTTCTGCTCGACGAGCCGGCGGCCGGTATGACCGAGGGGGAATGTGAAGCAATGTCACGGTTGATCGCGCAGCTGCCACAGCGCTTTGGCTGCGGCGTGCTCTTGATTGAGCACAACGTCAGCGTCGTGATCGCCGTCTGCCGCAACATTCACGTTCTGGACAACGGTCGCACACTTGCCACCGGCGCCGTCGATGCAGTACGCAAAGATCCCGCCGTCATCGCCGCGTACCTCGGAACTGCGTGAACATGCTGCTAGAGGTAGATAGTCTCGAGGTCCGATACGGCACGGTTCCGGCCGTCCGTGGCATCAGCTTTGAAGTTGGGGAGGGCGAGATCGTCTGCTTCATCGGTGCAAACGGCGCCGGCAAGTCGACGACGATGCTTGCGATCGCAGGAGTGCTCCACCCGCACCGCGGCGATATACGCTTCGGCTCACGCTCGATTGTCGGCCTCACACCGGAGGATATCGCTGCGCTTGGCGTCGGGTTGGTTCCAGAAGGACGACGCATCTTCGGCCGCATGACCGTCCGCGAGAACCTGGTCGTAGCCAGTGGGCTGCGCGGGGGCATTGCAGGACAAAAGCAAACGCTCGATCTCATCTTTGATCTATTTCCAATTCTACGGGAACGCTTCGACAGCAAAGCCGGTAACCTATCGGGCGGTGAGCAACAGCAGCTCGCGATCGCGCGCGCGATGCTCATGCGG
>Ga0187777_10000604_pt1 | contig 24070 bp, 29 predicted proteins | sample 1015_Q2_SP5_10_M_FD_132416 | JGI IMG/M metagenome (GOLD analysis project Ga0187777, IMG submission 132416) | Tropical peat soil microbial communities from peatlands in Department of Meta, Colombia - 1015_Q2_SP5_10_MG | ecosystem: Environmental > Terrestrial > Soil > Wetlands > Peat | place... | reverse complement strand
GTTCTGGGATTTCCTGCTGGGGATCCTCAAGGCGGTGAACTGACCAGAGGCCAGTTCCCAGACGCCAAGTTGTCAGTGGTTACCAGCAGGCAGTCGCTGAGAGACAGGACAGGCCCCGGCTCGACACTGAGCCGGGGCCTTTACTCTACCTCGGCTCTCACGTCTCGTAACCGCTCGCAACTCGACGTCTCGCAACTACTCTGACAACTCCTCCCTCCACCGAATTCCCCGCATCGCCGCGACGACTTCATGGGCGCGGACCGGCCGGCCCTGGAGCCCAAGTCCGACACTGACCTCTACCGTAGCGGGCGGTCGTAGTCCCAGCTCGGCGAGCGCCTCCCGGTCGTACAGCAGCTCCCGCGCGCGCCGGTCCGCCACGATCCTTCCCTCCCGCATGACCACCACCCGGTCCGCCGCTTCGGCGACGAACGCGAGGTCGTGCGAGACCGAGAGGACGGTCACGCCCGCCGCCGCCCGCCGACGCAGCGCCGCCAGCACCACGTCCCGCTGTTCGTGGTCGAGGCCCGCGGTCGGCTCGTCGAGCACCAGCAGCGGCGGCTCCATCGCCAGCACGCCGGCGAGCGCCACCAGCTTGCGCGTCGGCGCCGGGACGTCGTACGGGTGCAGGCGCGCCCGCGCCCCCAGGCCCAGCTCCTCGAGCAGCGCGCCCACCGCGGGGCGCCGGCGGCCCAGGCAGCGGGGCCCGAACGCGACGTCCTCCTCGATGGACCGCGCGAACAGCTGCTGGTCCGCGTGCTGGAACGCGTAGCCCACGCGCCGGGCCATCTCGTCCGGCCGCCGGCCCGCGACGTCCCAGTCGCCGACCGTCACGCGGCCGGCGCTCGGCCGCCGCAGGGCCACGAGGAGCCGCGTCAGCGTGGTCTTGCCTGCGCCGTTCGGGCCGAGCAGCACGACCTGCTCGCCGGCGCCGACCGCGAGATCGACGCCGCGCAGCGCTTCGCCGGCGCCGTAGCTGTAGCGCACGCCCTCCACGCGGGCGCCGACGCCGTTCATCGCGCGGTGTCCGGCGCGACCCGCCGCCGCAGCGCGGCCAGGTCCATCGGCCAGGGAGGCGGGCACCCCGCGGCGCGCGCCAGCCGGGCGACCTCGGTCCCGGTCAGCACCTTCTCCGGCGCGCCCTCGGCGACGATCCGTCCGGACGCCATCGCCACGGCGCGGGTCGCGACCCGGGCGGCGCGCTCGAGGTCGGGCGTGGCGAGCAGTACCGCCGCGTCGGCCGCGGCGAGGCCCGGCAGCGCATCGTAGAGCGCGTCCGCGGCTTCGGGGTCCAGCTCCGCCGCCGGATCGTCCAGGGCGAGCACCTCCGGCTCGAGGGCGAGCGCGGCCGCCACCACCACGCGCTGCAGCTCGCCGCCCGAGAGCTGCGCCGGGTCGCGGGCCGCCAGGTGCGCGATGCCCAGCCGCTCCAGCGCGCGCTCCGCCGCCGCCAGCACGTCCGCCCGCGCGAGGCCGCGTGACGCAGGGCCGAACGCCACCTCGTCGCGCACCGTCGGGCACAGGCCCGTGAGCTGGGTCCAGGGGCGCGCGAACACCACGCCGCAACGCGCGGCCGCGATCGTGCGCACGCCGGTCAGCGTGCCGCCCACGATCCGCGGCGCGAACCCCGTCGCCACCAGCAGCAGCGTGGAGGTGCCCGCGCCGGCGGCACCGGTCGCCGCGATCACCTCGCCGGGCAGCACCTCCAGGGACACCGCCTCGAGCGCCGGCCGCTCCGCGCCCGGGTAGCTGAACGACACGCGGTTCAGCGCGACCAGGGCGGTCACCCGCGCATCCTCCAGAACTTCCACGCGTACGCCGCCACCACCAGCAGCAGCAGCGTCCAGCGCAGCGCGCGCTGCGCGGCCGAATCGCTCGGCGGATCGAGCGCGGTGCGGCGCGCGCCGCCAGCCGCGCCCCGCGCGTCGAGCGCCAGCACCTGCTCGTCCACCTCCGCCAGGGCGCCCAGCACCAGCGGCAGAGCGAGCGGGCCGAGCGCCCGCAGGCGCGCGAGCGGCGAGCCCCCGAGCCGGAGCCCGCGGCACTGTTGCGCCTCGAGGATCTGCGCCGCCCGCTCGCGCATGCGCGGCAGCACGGTGAGGGTCGAGGCCAGCAGGAACGCGCGGCCGAACGGCGCGCCGCCGGCGGTCATCGCCTCGACCAGCCGGTGCGGCGAGGTGGCCGCGAGCGCCGTCAGGAAGCCGAGCACGATGGCCGTGACGCGCCCGCCGAGCACCAGCGCCCGCGCCAGGCCGGGCGCCGACAGCGCGAGGGGGCCGAGCGCGACGCGCGGATCGGCGCCCAGCAGGCCGTGGAGCACGAACAGCAGCACCCAGATCGGAAGCGAGAGCACCAGGGCGGTCCTCGCGCTCGATCGCAGCACGCCCCCCACCGCCGCGAAGCCGGCCGCCGCGGCTACCAGCAGCCAGACCTCCGCCGGGCGCGTGAGCGCGAACGCGCCCAGCAGCAGCGCGGCAGCCGCGGCCAGCGTCGTATACGGGTGCGCGCGGTGCAGGGGCGAGTGCCCCGCGACGTAGCCGATCACCGGGCCAGCGCCGGGAACCGCGCCGCCAGCGTCCGCGGCAGCGAGCGGAGCACCACGCACACCAGCGCGCAGGCGATCGCCTTGTCCAGCAGGTCGGTCGCGAAGGAGGCCGACGCGACCGCCACGCCCAGCGGAGCCCCGAGCGCGCGCAGCACGGTCGTCACGGCCGTGACGCCTCCGGCCGTGACGCCGCCGAACAGGAAGTAGGAGATCGGGGCCGAGCACGCCGCGGCCACGAAGCCCATGCCGACGCCGGCCGGCACGGCCGTGGCGAGCCGGCGCAGCAGGCCCAGCCGCGCCGCCGCGGCCGCGTAGAGCGCGATCACGATCTGCACGACGGCGAAGGGGAGCCACGAGAAGTTGCCGGAGAGGACCGCGTTCAGCACCTGGGAGACCAGGCCGGCCACGATGGCGGCGCGCGGGCCGACCAGCGCCGCCACCAGGATGGTGCCGATCGAGTCGAGGTACACCGGCAGCAGCAGCGCGGCGACGATCTGCCCGATCACGAGGTTCAGCGCGACGCCGAGCCGGATCAGCACCAGGTCGCGCAGCGGCGTCCCGCCCGTCACGGCCGGCGCCGCCCGCGCGGGTTCTTGAGGCCGGTAGCCAGTTTGTTGCCGACCTCGCGCACCACCCGCGCGGCGAGGTCCTTCCGGTGCGCCGCGACGAAACGGCGCGCCCCGGCCGGATCGCGCTTGGCGACCTCGCGCAGGGCCCACGACATCGCCTTGACCACCATGTCGTCGCGGTCCGCGATCAGCATCCGGCACACGGCCAGCGTGCGCGGCGTGTCGCCCGAGCCCCCGCGCGCCCGGGTGTTGAGCGGCACCGTGCTCACCAGCGCCGCGCGCCGCCACCACCGGTCCCGCGACCGGGCCCACCGGCGCACCAGGGCGTCGCTCACCTGCCGCTCGCGCCACGCCGGCCCGGCGAGGTAGCACGCGAACATGTCCACCGCGCCCCAGCCGTCCAGGCCCCGCCCGAGCCGCACGAGGCTCGCGGCCCGCAGGCTCCCCAGGGCCCCGCGGTGGTGGTGCACCAGCTCGTAGGCCACCACCCGGCGCTCGATCCCGCCGGCGTCCAGCAGCCGCTGCGCGAGCCGGACGACGGCCGACGGCGACGCCGCGGCGAGGCGCCGGGAGTACTCGCGCCGCAGCGCGCGGAGCGGCGCCGCCCGCGCTCCGCGCATCGCCTCCAGCGCGGCCAGCAGCGCCGCGAGCGTCGCGTCCACCGGGTCAGCGGCCGGGTTGATACCAGTAGCGCTCGGCGACCGCGTCCAGGTCGCCGACACCGAACAGCCGGCCGATCGCCCGGGCGAAGAAGCCGTAGTAGTGCCAGTCGCCGTGCTCGTCGAACTTGCGGGTCGAGGCCACCGCCTTGGCGCGCCGGGCCCGCACGAGCCGCCGGCCGCTGCGGCGGCCGAGCCGCCACAGCGCGAGCAGGAAGGCCACGTCCTCGCCGAAGCGGATCCGCTCGTCGTAGCCGCCGGCGGCCTCGAAGTCCGCGCGCCGGCAGAACACCACCCCGGTGTCGAAGCCCGTGAGCCACACCAGCGGCACCAGCACCGCGTACGTGGCCGCGATCCCCACCGACCACCGGTCCAAGGTGACGCCGGTGGTCCCGCCCACGACGCGCGGCGACGCCAGCAGCCGCGAGATCTCGGCGAAGGTCTGCGGGTGGATGCGGGAGTCGGCGTCCACGAACGCCAGGACGTCGCCCCGCGCGCCGCGCGCGCCGGCGTTCCGGGTCGCGCCGATGGAGCGCGGCGCCGTCGCGACGACCCGGCAGCCGCGCGCGGCCGCGACGGCCGCCGTGCCGTCGGTCGAGCGGTTGTCGGCGACGATGATCTCGAGGCCGCCGGCCGGGAGGCGCGAAGCGGCGACGGCCGCATCCACCGAGTCGAGGAGCCGCGGGAGGTAGCGCTCCTCGTTGAACGCCGGCACGACCAGCGAGATCACGCCCTCACCGGCTCACGGACGCTTCAGCGCCGCCACGTACCGCTCGGCCAGGATCTTCGCGTGGTGACGCTCGTGGCCCGCGACGATGTAGGCGACCGCGCGCACGGTGTACGGGTTCCGGTTCGCCGTGCCCGGCCGCCGCAGCTCCTCGGCGTCGAGTCCGGCGAAGAAGGCCACCGTCGCCGCCCGGACCGCCCGGAATTCGGCGACCAGGCCGGCGAGCGGACGGCCCGCGAACTTCGCGTGGGCCACGTAGTCGTTCTCCTCGAAGCCGGGCAGCATCCCCCGCTCGCCGCGTGCGAAGCACAGCGCGCGGTAGACGAAGATGCGCTCCACGTCGGCCAGGTGCCCGACCACGTCGCGGAAGCTCCACTTCCCCTCGGCGTAGCGGAAGCCGGCGTCGCGCTCGCTCACGCCCGCCAGCAGCGCCGCCGTCTCCTCCACCTGCCGCCGCAGCAGGTCCAGCACGTCGCCGTCCGGGACCTGGTCGATGTACTGCTGGTAGTACGGCGCGTACTCCGACGGCGCCGGACGCTCGATCGTCACGCCGCTCATCGCGTGCCCCGGTCCGCCGCGCGCGCCCTCACGGCTGCACCTGCCAGCGCGCCGCCAGCTCCGTGCCGCCCCACTTGATCCGCAGCACGCCGCCCAGGTCGGCCATGCCGGACGACGGATCCGCGGCGTCGGGCACGAGGTAGACGCTGAGGCTGCCCTCCGGCTCGGCCAGCGCGCGCGCGGTCAGCGGGACGCTGCCGAGGTCCCTGGCCGCGTCGCGGTCCGTGCCCCACTGCCCGGTGCCGCGGTTGACGATCAGCGACCAGCCGTCGCGGGCGTGGAGGACGAACAGGCTGTAGTCGCCCGGCGGAACCGCCAGGCCTCCGAGCCGGAGATCCACGTCGGTGTGCAGCGTGGTCGCGGCGTTGGCGCCGAACCGCCACACGGTGTCGGTCGGGATCAGCCCGCCCTCCACGCGGCGGCCGCGGGCGTGCGGCTGCCCGTAGGTGATCGCGATCCGCGACGGCCCCGAGAGGCCCGCGTCCTCCGCGAACCACTGGCCGGCCGCCTTGCGCGCGTTGAGGTGCACTTCGACCGAGGCCAGCGTGCTGGCGGCGAGACGCAGCGGCGGCCGGGCCGGCGCCTGCGCGTGGGCGGCGCGCACGCCGGCGAGGGCCACCGCCGCGACGAACGCGGCCGCGTGAACGACCTTCATGACGTCCTCCCGGGATCGAGTTCCTTGCTCATGCAGACCGACGTGGATGCGCACAGCTCGCGGTACTCGGTGGTGCCACGGATCGCGGCCGGGGCCCGATCGCGCGGCAGCGGCCGGTACCCCAGGCCGGTGAAGAAGCGCTCGGCCGTCGTGGTCAACAGGTACAGCCGCCGGATGCCCAGCTCGCGCGCGCGCCGCTCGAGCGCCCGCGTCAGCTCGGCGCCGAGCCCGCGCCCCCGATGGGACGGCGCCACCGCCGCGGAGCGCAGCAGGCCGACGTCCCCGTACGGCTCCGCGCCGATGACGCCCACGAGCGCGGTGCCCTCCCGGGCGAGGAGGAAGTGCCGCAGCATTTCCGCCGTGACGTCGCTCGAGGGGAGCCCCGACGCGTCGAGCAGCCCCCGCACGACCGGCAGGTCACCAGGCTCGGCGGGATCGATGTGCGCGCGCATGGAGAGTTGCAAGATAATCCGCCCCGTCACTCGAGCGGCTTGACGAGCTTCCGGACGTCGGCCTGGTAGCCCAGCCGGGCGTAGAACTTCCGGGCGCGGGCGTTGCCGTCGAACACGTGCAGGCTGAGCAGGCGGTACCCGCGCCCGCGCGCCCAGCCCTCCGCCGCCGCCATCAGCGCCTCGCCGACGCCGCGCCCGCGCGCTTCGGGAGCCACGACGATGTCGCTCACGTGCCCGTGCGGCTCGCCCGTGAAGAAGTCGGTCGCGCCGTGCAGGTGAATAAAGCCGAGCCGCTCGTCGCCGGCGCCGACGGCCACGAAGACCTCGGCGCCCGGAGCGGAGCCGGAGAGCGCGCCGTCGATCGAGGCGACCACGGCCCGGTCCATCACCTCGCGGGGCCGGTAGGGCGGCGGCCCGAAATCGTGCAGCCGCGGCGCGTGGCCCAGGATCCACTCCCGGTCCCCGGCCGTCGCGGGACGAATCGTCACGGTCACGTCGCCCATCGGTGCCGTTGACAATGCCGCGCCCGGCGGCGGGGCACAACTGACGGCGTGCCGGGCGGCGCCGCGGCCGCGAGCGCACTTCCGGCCCTCGCCCGCGCCGGGCTACCTTCCGGGCCATGAACACGCTCCGCACGCTCGCTCCGCTCGCAGGCCTGGCGCTCGCCGTCTCCGCGCTGCCGGCGCAGACCGCTCCGGCCACCCACTCGCGCGAGGCCGCCGCGATCCTCACGGACATCCGCTACCTCGCCTCCGACTCGGAGGACGGCCGGCTCACCGGCTCGCCGCAGAACGACGCGGCCGCCGCCTACCTCGCCCGCCGCTTCCGGAGCCTGGGCCTCCGGCCCGGCGGCGACAGCGGCACCTTCCTCCAGCACTGGACCGTGAACCCGACCAGCGCGACCCGGGAAGCTGCCGTCGCGGGGAAGGCCACCGAGAACGTCGTCGCCGTCCTGCCCGGCGCCGATCGCCGGCTCGCTAGCCAGGCCGTCGTGATCGGGGCCCACTTCGACCACCTCGGCAACGGCCCGTTCGGCTCGGCGGCGCACGGGGACTCGGTGCACCTCATCCACCACGGCGCCGACGACAACGCCTCCGGCACCGCGGGGGTGCTCGAGATCGCGCGCCTCCTGGCCGGGAAGCGGCCGCGGCCCGCGCGGACCGTCGTGTTCGTGTTGTTCAGCGGCGAGGAGGAGGGCGCGCTCGGCTCCGCGTGGTACGCGGACCATCCGGTGATTTCCATGGACTCGACCCTCGCCATGCTCAACCTCGACATGGTCGGCCGGATGCGGGACAACCGGCTGCTGGTGCTGGGCGTGCTGTCGGCGCGGGAATGGCAGGGCCTGCTCGACTCGGTGGACGCGCCGTATCACCTCGACGTGCACGCCTCCGGCACGGGCTGGGGGCCCTCGGACCAGAACTCGTTCTACGCCAAGCAGCGGCCGGTGCTGCACTTCTTCACCGATCTCCACGCCGACTACCACACGCCCGCCGACACCTGGGACCGGATCAACGCCGACGGCATCGAGACCGTGGCGCGCCTGGTGGCGGACGTGGCCCGCCGGCTGGCCGCGCGCGCGGGCTCGCTCACCTTCGTCAACGCGCCGCCGCCCGTGATGGCGAGCGGGCAGCGCGCCTACCTGGGCACGATCCCCGACATGACCAGCGAGCCGGGAGGCGTGAAGCTCACCGGCGTCACGGCCGGCAGCCCCGCCGACAGCGCCGGCATCCGGGCAGGCGACGTGATCACCGCCATCGCGGGCGACACCGTCGCGAGCCTCACCGATTTCCAGAACGCGCTGGTGAAGCACCACCCCGGCGACACCGTGGCCATCAAGGTCCGGCGCGGAGACCAGACCGCCTCGCTCACCGCCGTCCTCGGCAGGCGGTAGCCTCGCGCGCGGCGACATTCCGCCGGCGCGCACCGTGAGCGCCGCGCCCGCCGAGCGCGAGGGCCGGGTCGCCGGCGCGGGCGTCGAGCTGTACGCGCGGTGGGTGGGCAGCGGTCCGACCGTCGTGACACTCCACGGCGGGCCCGGCGCGTCCCACGAGTACCTCCGCCCGCAGTTCGACCTGCTGGCACGCGGCCGCACCATCCTCTATTACGACCAGCGCGGCGGCGGGCGGTCGCACGTGCCGCGCGACGTGCCGCTCGGGTGGCAGGCGCACGTCGCCGATCTCGCCGCCGTCGCCTCCGCCGTGGGCCCGCCGCTGACGTTGCTCGGCTTCTCGTGGGGCGGACTGCTCGCACTGCTGTTCGCGGCGGAGCATCCCGACCTCGTCGCCCGCCTCGCGCTCGTCGGACCGGCGGGCACGGACGCCGGCGTGCGGGCGCGGTTCGAGCAGACGTTCGCAGAGCGGCAGGCGGCGCCCGCGATCGTCGCGGCGCGCGCCGAGCTCTCGCGCTCCGGCCTCCGCGAGTCGGATCCCGACGCTTTCTGGCGCCGCGCCTTCGAGCTGTCGGTGGCCGGGTACTTCAAGGATCCCGCCCGCGCCCGTGCGCTCACGCCCTTCCGTGTGGCCGCGCGGGCCCAGCAGGAGGTGTGGCAGAGCCTCGCGGGCGCCGACCTGCGACACCGCCTGCCCGGCATCGGGGCGGAGACGCTGATCCTCCACGGCCGGTACGACCCCGTGCCGCTCGACTCCTCGGAGACGCTTGCGCGCATGATGCCGCGCGCGCGCCTGGTCGTGTTCGAGGACTCGGGGCACGCGCTCTACGCCGAGGAGACGGCGCGGTTCGTCGAGGTGCTCGACCCGTTCCTGCCGCGGGCGCCGTGAGCGCGGCCAGGCCGGTCCCGTGGACGGCCCTGCTCGACGCGCTCGGTACGACGCGCTTCGAGGAGATCCGGGCGGCGCTGGCCGCGCGCCGCACCGATCCCGCGGACCGCGACGCGTTCGTCCTCGACGCGGCCGTCGGCGGGGTGCTGCGGGACCTGGTGCCGGCCGACGCACCGGCCGCGGCCGTCACGTCGTACGCCGGGCTGCTCCACCTGATATACCTGCACTGGGCGTCCGGCCAGGCCGTGCAGCAGGTCGATGGGGCCCGGCTCCGGGAGCGCCTCGTCGCGCGGCCCGCGCCGGCAGCTCCACCCCCGGGCGTGGGCTACCTCCAGCTGCCCGAGCGACTGGTGTGGGGCGCCCCGGCCCCTGGCGCCGCCCACGAACCCCTGGACGGCCTGTTCGTCGCCGCGACGGCGGAGCGGGTCCGGATCCTGGCCGTGCTCGGCTTTCGCCCGGAGCGCGACGGCTTCACGACCGTCGAGGCGTCCTCCCCGCTCCCGCCGCCGCGCGCGGCCGCGCGCGAGGACGGCACGGCGCCCTTCGCGACGGTGCTCCCGGGCGGCGAGCGCATGGGCTTCTTCTCGGTCACCAGCGAGGCCGAGCTCGTCGAGCTCGCGCTCCTCGCCCTCCCGGAAGCGGAGCGTTAGTATCCGGGCGGTGGACAAGCATGCTGCCGCGCGTCTCCTCGAAACCATCGCGTCGTACCAGGAGCTGAAGGGGGAGAGTCCCTTCAAGGCGCGGGCGTTCGCGAACGCCGCGCGCACGGTCGAGTCGCTCCCGGGCGACCTGGAGACGGCGCTCGCCTCGGGCGAGCTGGCCGCGACCAAGGGCATCGGGCCCGCCACGCTCGAGGCCGTGCGCGAGTTCGCGACCGGCGGCCGGTCGACCCTGCTGGAGTCGCTGCGCCGCGAGATCCCCGACGGGCTGCTCGAGATGACGAAGATCTCCGGGCTCGGGGTCACCAAGATCCGCGCCCTCCACCAGCAGCTCCGCATCTCGACCGTCGCCGAGCTCGAGCTGGCGGCCCGCAACGGCCGGCTCGCCGCGCTCCCGCGCTTCGGCGAGAAGACCGCCGCCAGGATCCTGCGGGGCATCGAGTTCCTGCGCCGCACCAGCGCGTTCCGCCTGTCGCACCACGCGGCGCAGGCGGCCGCGCGGCTGCGCGAGGCCCTGGCCGCCCTGCCCGGCGTCGAGCGCGCCGAGGTCGCCGGCAGCGTGCGGCGGCGGAGCGAGGTCAGCCGCGACCTGGACGTCGCACTCGCGTGGCGCGCCGGCGGCGGCGACCTGGCGGCCCTGCTGGCGGCGACGGCCTCAGTCGTCGAGGCGAGCGAGACCGGCGAGGGGAGCTTCCGGCTGCGACTCGACGACGACACGCCGGCGGACGTCTACGCGGCTCCGCCGGAGTGCTTCGGCCCCTGCCTGGCCTGGGCCACCGGGAGCGCCGCGCACGTGGAGAAGCTGGCCGCGCGCGCCGCGGCCGGCGGGCTCCGCCTCGCCGCGGACGGCCTGGCGCGCGGCGGCGGCGGCGTGCCGTGCCCGGACGAGCCGTCGCTGTACGCGGCCCTCGGCCTGGCGTGGGTCCCGCCGGAGCTGCGCGAGGGCGGCGACGAGATCGATCTCGCCGCCGCCGGCCGCCTGCCCCGCCTGGTGGAGCGCGGCGACCTGCGGGGGCTGCTGCACTGTCACAGCGTCTACAGCGACGGCGCCAACACCATCGCCGAGCTGGCGGCGGCGTGCCGCGCCGCGGGCTACCAGTACCTCGGCCTGACGGACCACTCGATGGCCGCCGCGTACGCGGGCGGCATGCGCGAGGACCAGGTCGCGCGGCAGCACGAGGAGATCGACGCGATCAACCGCGACGGGAACGGCTTCCGGGTCCTCAAGGGCGTCGAGGCCGACATCCTCGCCGACGGCACGCTGGACTACGGGCCCGGTGTCCTGGACCGGTTCGACTTCGTGATCGGGTCCGTGCACTCGCGGATGGAGCAGGACCGCGCCACGATGACCGCGCGCGTGATGCGGGCGATGGACGACCCGCACCTGACCATCCTCGGGCATCCGACGGGCCGGCTGCTCCTGGGACGCGATCCCTTCCCGCTCGACCTGGATGCCGTCCTCGCGCGGGCCGCCGAGCGCGGCGTGGCGGTCGAGATCAACGGCGACCCGCAGCGGCTGGACCTGGACTGGCGGCGCTGCCGCGAAGCCCAGGGCGCCGGCGTCCGGATCGCGATCGGCGCCGACGCCCACAGCCTGGCCGGGCTCGACAACATGGACTTCGGCGTCGGCATCGCGCGCAAGGGCTGGCTGGAGGCGAAGGACGTGCTCAACACGATGGACGCGGACACCCTGCTCGACTACGCCAGGCGGAGGAGAGGCTGAGATGGCGACGCACCGACGCGCGGCCGCACGGACGCAGCGGAAGAAAGTGGCGCGGCCCGGCAAGGTCGCTCGGGCGCGCCGCGCCGCCAGGCCGGCCGGGGCCGCGAAGCCGTCCCGTGGTCGAGGCCCGGCCGCAGCGCCCGCCGCCGAGCGGATCGGCGAGATCGTGGCCCGGCTGCGCCGGCGCTACCCGGAGGCGCGCTGCTCGCTCGACCATCGCGATCCGCTCGAGCTCCTGGTCGCCACGATCCTCTCGGCGCAGTGCACCGACGTGCGCGTCAACCTGGTGACCAGGGACCTGTTCGCGAAATACCGGACGGCGGGCGACTACGCGGCGGCGAATCCCTCGGTGTTCGAGGACGAGATCCGCAGCACGGGCTTCTTCCGCAACAAGACCAAGAGCGTCATCGGCATGGCCCAGGCCCTCCTCGAGCGGCACGGCGGGCGGGTGCCGGACACCATGGATGCGCTCACCGCGCTGCCCGGCGTCGGCCGGAAGACGGCCAACGTCGTGCTCGGCAACGCCTTCGGGAAGGACGAGGGCGTGGTCGTGGACACCCACGTCGCGCGGATCTCCAGGCTCCTCGGCCTCACGCGGCAGACGGACCCGGAGAAGATCGAGCGGGACCTCATGCAGGTCGTGCCCCGGCGCACCTGGACCCTGTTCCCGCACCTCCTGATCCACCACGGCCGCGCCGTCTGCATCGCGCGGCGGCCGCGATGCGGCGAATGCCCGGTCGTCGACCTCTGCCCCTCGGCGGAGGTGTAGGGTGGCCCCCGAGCCCGCGGACGCCCTGTTCGACCGGCTGCGCGACCGCGACGCGGTGGTGCGGCGGCAGGCCGCGCGCGAGATCGGCACCGCGAAGCTCCGGTCCGGCGTGCGGGAGCTGATCCAGGTCCTGGCCGACGACGCGTCCGCCCCCGTGCGGCGCGCCGCCGCCGAGGCGCTGGGCAAGATCGGCGACGCGACCGCCCGCGGGCCGCTGGAGCGCGCGCTGCGCAGCGAGCGCGACGACGCCGTGAAGGGCGCCATCGCCGCGGCGCTCGCGCACCTCGGCGCCGCCAGCGGCGACTACCCGGGCATCCTGCCCGTGAGCGAGGAATGAGCCGCCCCGCGGTGGACCGGTCCGACTTCGCCGAGCTGGTCGCGACCCGGCGCGACCTCCACGCCCACCCGGAGCTCGGCTTCGCCGAGCGCCGCACCTCGGCCCTGGTGGCGGACCGGCTGCGGGCGCTGGGCTACACCGTGAAGACCGGGCTGGGCCGGACCGGCGTCGTCGGCACGATGCGCGGCGGCGCGACCGTGTCCCGGGCGGAGCGGAAGGTGCTGCTCCGCGCCGACATGGACGCCCTGCCCGTGCAGGAGGCCGGGGACGCGCCGTACCGCTCGACCGTGCCCGGCGTGATGCACGCGTGCGGCCACGACGCGCATGTCGCCATCGCCCTCGCCGTGGCCCGGCGCCTGGCCGACGCGCGCGCCGAGTGGCGGGGCATGGTGAAGCTCGTCTTCCAGCCCGCCGAGGAATCCGGCGCCGGTGCGCAGGCGATGATCGACGACGGGGTGCTCGACGCCCCCGCCGTCGACGCGGCGTTCGGCCTCCACGTCATCAGCCATTTGCCGACGGGCACCATCGCCGCCACGGCCGGCGCGGTGATGGGCTCGGTGGACAACTTCACCGTCCGCATCGCGGGCAAGGGCGGCCACGCCGCGATGCCGCAGGACGCCGTGGACCCGGTGCTCGCGGCGGCGCACGTCGTGACCGCGCTGCAGTCGCTGGTGAGCCGCGGCGCCGACCCCTTCGACCAGCTGGTGGTGAGCGTCACGCGGATCGCCGCGGGCACCACCTCCAACGTGATCCCCGAGCACGCCGAGCTCGAGGGCACCGTCCGCACGCTCGGCGGCGCGCTGCACGTCGAAGTGCCGGACCGGTTCACCGCCCTCGTCAGGAGCGTCGCCGGCGCGCTCGGCTGCACCGCGACGGTCGCCTACGCCCGCCAGACGCCCCCGGTGGTCAACGACGAGGCGATGACGGCGCTGGTGGCCGGCGCCGCGGCCGGGATCGTCGGCGAGCCGAACGTCCTCCGGAACGCGCGGATGCTCGGCGGCGAGGACTTCGCCTGCTTCCTGCAGCGCGTGCCCGGATGCTTCGCGTGGGTCGGCTGCGGCAACGCCGAGAAGGGCGTCGGCGCGCCGCACCACAGCCCCCGCTTCGACATCGACGAGGAAGCGATGCTGATCGGCGCCGAGCTGCTGGAACGGGTGACGCGGGAGTACCTGCGGTGAACCGGCTCGCCGGCGAGGCCTCGGCCTACCTCGCGTCCGCCGCGCACCAGCCGGTGGACTGGCGGCCGTGGGGCGAGGAGGCCTTCCGCGCGGCGCGCGAGCAGGACAAGCCGGTGCTGCTCGACGTCGGCGCCGTCTGGTGCCACTGGTGCCACGTCATGGACCGGGAGTCCTACGAGGACCCCGCCCTGGCGGCCCTGCTCAACGAGCACTTCGTCTGCATCAAGGTCGACCGCGACGAGCGCCCCGACGTGGACGCCCGCTACCAGCGCGCGGTGCAGGCGCTCGCGGGACAGGGCGGCTGGCCGCTGACGGCGCTGCTGACGCCCGAGGGCGACGTGTTCTACGGCGGGACCTACTTCCCGCCCGAGGAGCGACACGGCCAGCCGTCCTTCCGCGGCGTGCTCGAGCGGGTGCGCGACGTGTTCCACGAGCACCGCGACCGCGTCGCGGGGAGCGGGCGCGAAGTCACCGGCCACATCGCGCGCCTGCTGATCGAGACCGGGCCGGGCGCGCTCGCGCCGAGCGTCCTCGACCGCGGGGCCGAGCACATGCTCCAGCTGTTCGACGAGCGCCACGGCGGCTTCGGCAGCCGGCCCAAGTTCCCGCACCCGGCCGCGGTCGACTTCCTGCTCGCCCGCTGGTGGGACACGGGCGAGGAGCACTGGCGCGCCATCGTCGAATCGACCCTCACCGCCATGGCCTCGGGCGGCATGTACGACCAGGTCGGCGGCGGCTTCCACCGCTACGCGGTGGACGAGCGCTTCATCGTGCCGCACTTCGAGAAGATGGCGTGCGACAACGCGGAGCTGCTCAAGGCCTACCTCCACGCCCACGCCGCCTTCGGCACGCCGCTGTTCGCCCGGGTCGCCGAGGGCATCGTCGGCTGGTGTCTCGACGTCCTGGCCGACGGCGAGCGCGGCGGCTTCGGCGCCTCCCAGGACGCCGACGTCGGGCTCGACGACGACGGTGACTACTTCACCTGGACCGAGGACGAGGCGCGCGAGGTCCTCGGCGCCGACGAATGGGAGGCCGCCCGCCGGCGCTGGGACATCTGGGACCCGGGGGAGATGACGCACGATCCCCGGAAGAACGTGCTCTGGGTCGCGCGCAGCATCGCGGAGGTGGCGGCCGACCTGCAGCGCGACGAGCCGGAGGTGGAACGGCTGCTCGAGAGCGCCCGCGCCAAGCTGAAGCTCGCCCGCGACGGCCGCCCGGCGCCGGCCGTGGACCGGGCGATCTACGTCGGCTGGAACGCGATGATGGCCGAGGCTTTCCTGGAGGCCTCCGCCGTGCTCGGCCGGCCGGACTGCGCGGCCTTCGCGCTCCGGACCCTGGAGCGGCTGTGGGAAGGGGCGATGTCACCGGAGGGCGCGCTGTGGCACCGGGCGGACCGCCCCGGCGGGCCCGTCCTGCTCGACGACCAGGTCCAGGCGGCCTCGGCGGCCCTCGCCGCGTACCAGCACACCGGATCCGCCGCGTGGCTCGACCGCGCGCGGAGCCTCACCGAGAGCTTCCTCGCCCGCTTCGCGGATCCGGGCGGCGTCGGCTTCCTCGACGCGGCGGGGAACGCCGGTATCGGGCTCCTCTCCCGGAGCGTCAAGTCCATCCAGGACGCGCCCACGCCGGCGCCCAACGCCGTGGCGGCCCTCGTCCTTCTCCGCCTCGCGGCGGTGACGGAGGACCGGCCGTTCGCGGACACGGCGGAGCGCACGCTCACCGCGTTCGCCGAGACGGGGTCCAAGGGAGGCCTGTTCGCCGCCACCTACCTCCGGGCGGTCGACTTCCTGTTGAAGAACGCCTGTCGAATAGTAGTTGTGGAGACTACTACTTCAGACGGCGCCGTCCGCGGCGCGGCGCTCTCCGCCTATCGGCCCAGGAAAGTCGTGGTGCACGCCGCCGCCGGCGCCGTGCAGGGCTTCGCCGGACCGGGCGCGCTGGTCTGTGCGGGAACGGCCTGCGCCCCTCCGGCCGCCGACGGGCCGGCGCTGCGCCGGACGCTGGAGACTTTCGGCCGAGCGGGGTAGCATTACCCCTATGCTCGACGACATACGTCGGAAGCTCTCCGACGAGGTCCAGCGGCTCAATCACGAGCTGGCGGTCACGCTGCCCGAGACGCTCAAGCGGGCGCTGCAGATGGGCGACCTGCGCGAGAACGGCGACTACCACGCCGCGCTCGAGCGGCAGGGCTTCATCCAGGCGCGGCTGACGCACCTCAGGTCCCGGCTGTCCAAGCTGTCGCAGATCGACGTGACGAAGATCCCGACCGACCGGGTGGGCCTCGGCTCGCGCGTGGTGGTCCAGGACATGGCCACCCGCGAGCGCGCGACCTACGAGCTGGTGGTGTCGGACGCGATGGATTTCGAGGGCGACGGCGACGGGAACGCCAACCAGATCTCGGTCGCGTCGCCGCTCGGCCGCGGGCTGCTCGAGCACAAGGTCGGCGACGTGGCCGCGGTGCAGCTGCCGGCCGGCCTGAAGAAGTTCAAGGTGGTCGAGCTGACCACGTTCCACCAGCAGCTCGCGGACACCAAGGGGGGCGCGGAGTGAAGAAGCAGGCGACGTTCGAGACGGCGCGCGGCCGGATCGTGGCCGAGCTGTACCCCAAGGAAGCGCCGGGCACGGTGGCCAACTTCGAGAAGCTGGCCAACAGCGGCTTCTACGACGGCACGCGGTTCCACCGGGTGATCGCCGACTTCGTGGCGCAGGGCGGCGATCCGCTGTCGAAGGACCCGAACAACTCGCGGGTCGGCACCGGCGGGCCGGGCTACACGATCAAGTGCGAGACGAAGGGCAACCCGCACAAGCACGTCGCGGGAGCGATCTCGATGGCGCACGCGGGCAAGGACACGGGCGGCTCCCAGTTCTTCATCGCCCACGGCACGCTGACCCACCTGGACGGGGTGCACACGGTTTTCGGCCAGGTGGAGACGGGCATGGACGTGGTGCTCAAGATCAAGCAGGGCGACGTGGTGAGCAGCATCCGGGTCGCGGACGCGTGAACGTCCACCTGGCGCTGGTCTGCGACCACGCCATCATCGACCAGCACGGCAAGCTGTCGGTGCTGGGGATCTTCGACCGCATCTGGGTCGAGCGCTTCCCCGCCATCCACCCGAGGCTCCACCTGGTGCTGCGCCTCAAGGGCCGGCGCACCGAGATCGGCGACCACTCGGTGCTGATCCAGCTGGTGGACGCCCAGGGGCAGGAGATCCTCCGGGGCGAGGGCAACGTCGCGATCGGGGAGCCCGCGGCCGGGGTGGTGGAGATCGAGGCGGCGGCGGTGCTGGCCTTCGACGTCCCGCTCGAGAAGCCCGGCGTCTACACGTTCGAGATCGCGGTGGACGGCGCGCACGCGGCGTCGGTGCCCGTCACCGTGCTGCAGATGCAGGCGCCGGCGCATCCGGCGCCGCCGCAGCCCCCGCTGCCGCCCTCGCCGCCCCCGACGATCAACTAGCCGCGGGGCGGGCCGCGCCCTCACGTCCGGCCCGCCGCCCTGTTATTCCTTACTGACGTCCGGCGGCGCCGTGCGGCGCCGCGTGCCGCCCATCGCTCCCCCTTCACCCCCGACCGCCCATGAACCGCTCCGACGCCCTCGCCCTGATGCACGAGTACACGCCGTCCGACGCGCTCCGCAAGCATATGTACGCGGTAGAAGCCGCGTTGCGGGCCTACGCGCGGAAGGGCGGAGAGGACGAGGAGACGTGGGGCGTCGTCGGCCTGCTGCACGACTTCGACTACGAGCGGTTCCCCAACGCGAGCCGCAGCCCGACGGAGGAGCACCCGTCCGAGGGCTCGCGGATCCTGGCGGCGAAGGGCTATCCCGAGCCGCTGCGACGCGCGATCCTGGCCCACGCATCCTATACCGGGGTGCCGCGCGAGACGCCGCTGGCGAAGACGCTGTACGCGGTGGACGAGCTGTGCGGCTTCCTGGTGGCGTGCGCGCTGGTGCGGCCGAGCCGGAGTCTCGCCGACCTCGAGGTGCCGTCGGTGAAGAAGAAGCTCAAGGACAAGGCGTTCGCCCGCAACGTGAACCGGGACGAGATTCGCGAGGGTGCCGAGGAGCTGGGCGTGCCGCTCGACGACCACATCCGGTTCGTCATCGAGGCCCTGCGCCCGGTCGAGCGCGACCTGGGCCTCGGCGCCGCCGGGTGACCATCCTGCCAACGCCGTCCGTGTTCTCTGCGTAATACACCGTTGGAGCCCGACGCCGCGCTTGCGGCGCAGGCCGCCGCGGGCGATCGGGAAGCGTTCGGCGCGCTGGTCCAGCGCCACCAGGCGGCGGTCCGGCGGCTCACGCGCGCCGTCACGGGGAACGTCCACGACGCCGACGATGCCGCCCAGGACGCGTTCCTGTCGGCCCTGGACCGGCTGGAGACCTACGATCCGTTGCGGCCGTTCGGGCCCTGGCTGATGCGGATCGCGACCAACGCCTCCATCGATCTGGTGCGGCGGCGGGCCGTGCGGCGCTCGGACGCCCTCGACGAGCGGGCGCCCGCGCGCGGCCCCTCGCCGGCGTCCGACGCGGAGGCCGCCGAGATCCGGCAGCGGCTCGGCGTGGCCCTCGCGGCGCTGCCGGAGCGGCAGCGGGTGGCCGTGACGTTGTTCGACGTGGAAGGGTACTCGCACGCGGAGATCGCGGCGGTGCTCGAGATTCCGGAGGGAACGGTGCGCTCCGACGTGTTCCACGCACGCCGCGCGCTGCGGGTTGCGCTGGAGCCGTACGACCCGGGCAAGCGGATGGAGGAACGATGAACGACCTCTTGCGGCGGCTGCTGACGCCGGACGACGACGGCCGCGCGTTCACCGACGCGGTGCTGCTCCGGGCGGCCGGGGCCCTGCACCGGCGCCGGCGGGCGCCGGCCACGGCCGGCCTCGCCTGGACCTGGCTCGAGACGTGGGCGCGCCCCTGGCTCATCGCGGCGATCATCGGCGTGGCGCTGGCGATCGCCCTGCCCGAGCTGCGGCCGGGCACGGGCGGCGGCGCGGCGGCGCCGAGCCTCACGGCGGACCTGATGGGCGCCAGCACGGGCACGGCGTTCGTGCTCGCCGAAACGGTGGGGAACTAGGACGGCGGCATGTTCAACAAGTCGAAGGCCTGGGCGGTCACGCTGCTGGCGGCGGTGGCGGTGGTGGGCGTCGCCGCTGGCGCGGTCGGCAACCGATGGTATGCGGCGCGGCACGGCTGCAGCCCCGACCGCGGCACCTACTCTGGCTACCTGACCGGCGAGCTGAAGCTCGACCACGCGCAGCACGACACGGTGGTCGCGATCTTGCGGCGGCACCGGCCGGAGATGCGGGTGATCATGATGACGGTGCGGCCGAGGCTCGACTCGGTGCGCGCCCGGGTCGCGGACGAGATCCGCGCCATTCTCACTCCCGCGCAGCGGGAGGCGTACCAGCGGCTGCTGGACCGCGACCGGGCCGAGCGCGCCCGGTCCGACAGCGCGGCGGCCGCGCAAGCCACGAAGCCATGATGACGACACGCACGATCACGATCACGCTCGCGCTGGCGGCCGTCGCCGCCCGCGCCGCCGCCCAGCAGCCCACGCCGGCCCCGCAGCCGGCCCCGACCACGCCCGCGGCGCCGCCGCCGGCCGCCGCCCCGAGCGCCGCGATGCCGGCGCCGCCGCCCGGCCCGGCGATGCCGCGGGTGACGCTGGAGCAGGCCCTGCAGCTCGGGCGCCAGTACAATCCCGCCCAGGTGCAGGCGCAGCAGAGCCTGCGGGTGGCCGACATGGGCGTGACTCAGGCGTGGGGCGCCTATCTGCCGACGATCACCGGCACCGGGAGCGCGGCCCGCAACAGCCCGCAGCGGGTCAACCAGTTCGGCTCGGCTCAGGTCAGCCCGATCACCGACAACTCGTCGTTCAGCCTCAACGCCTCGCTCAACCTGTTCACGGGCTTCCAGCGGGGCGCGAACCAGCGGGCCGCCAACGCCAACCGCGACCTCAACCAGGCCGCGCTGCTGGGGCAGGACTACGCGACCGACCTCAATACCAAGCAGGCGTTCTTCAACGTGTTGTCGACGCAGGAGCTGGTGGGCGTCGCCCAGGCCAACCTCGCCCGGTCCGACCAGCAGCTCAAGCTCACGACCGAGAAGCTGCGGCTCGGGGCCACCACGCGGTCCGACTCGCTCTCGGCGAGCGTGGACTACGGCAACGCCGAGGTCCAGCTCATTCAGGCCCGCGCCAACGCGCTCACGGCCCAGGCGACGCTGGCGCGCGCGATCGGCGCCGAGGGCATGGTGGCGGCGGTCCCGGACACCGCGCTGGAGATCCGGCTCAGCGCGCTCGACACCGCGGCGCTGCGCCGCGACGCGGAAGCCACGGCGCCGTCGGTCGCCCAGGCCCAGGCGGGCGTCGCCGCCGCCCAGGCGACGCTGGCGGCGAACCGTGCTCAGTACTACCCGACCCTGAGCATCGGCGCGACCCAGACCTGGGCGGGATCGCAGCTCCCGTTCGCCCAGTCCCCGTTGCAGCGGAGCATCATCCCGGACCCCGTCGATGCGACCAAGACCGATACGCTCTACGCCCGGGGCCCGCGCTACACCGGCACGTGGAACGTCGCCCTGAGACTCTCGATTCCGATCTTCAACGGCTTCGTGCGCGAGGCCAGCATCGTCAACGCCGACGCCGGCTACCAGGCGGCCCAGGCGAAGCTGCGCGACGCGCGGCTGGGCCTCGACGCGAGCCTCACGCAGGAGCTGACCGCGCTCGACGCGGCGGCCGCCCAGATCGACGTCGCCCGCACCACCGTCGCCTCGGCCCAGGAAGCGCTGCGGATGCAGCGCGAGCGCTACCGGCTCGGCGCGTCGACGATCGTGGACCTGCTCACCGCCGAGACCACCCTCAACCAGGCGGAGGTCGGCCTGGTCCAGGCGCGGTACAACTACCTCATCGCGCGGGCGACGCTCGAGGCCCTGGTGGGACACACGCTGTGACGGCGACGCTCGAGCTCGAGCGCACGGCCGATCCGGCGGCGGACGGCGGCGCGATCATCCGGACCGCGCGGCTGACGCGCGACTACGTGCTCGGCTCGGAGACGATCCAGGCGCTCCGCGGCGTGGACCTCGAGATCGGCCGCAACGAGTTCGTCGCGATCATGGGGCCGTCGGGTTCCGGGAAGTCCACGCTGATGAACGTGATCGGCTGCCTCGACACGCCCACGGCCGGAGAGTACTGGCTGAACGGCCAGCGCGTCTCGGACCTCGGCGACGCCGACCTCGCCCGGATCCGCAACCGGGAGATCGGCTTCGTCTTCCAGACCTTCAATCTCCTGCCCCGGGCCAGCGCGCTGCACAACGTCGAGCTGCCGCTGATCTACGCCGGCGTGGCCTCGCGCGATCGCCGCCTGCGGGCCGCCGAGGCCCTGGACGCGGTGGGGCTCGGCGACCGCAAGGACCACCGGCCGGCGGAGCTCTCGGGCGGCCAGCGCCAGCGGGTCGCGGTGGCCCGCGCCCTGATCAACCACCCCAGCATCCTCCTCGCCGACGAGCCGACGGGCAACCTGGACTCGAAGACGGGCGAGGAGATCATGCAGCTGTTCGAGCAGCTCTGGTCGCGGGGCCAGACCATCATCCTGGTCACGCACGAACACGACATCGCCGCCCACGCCCGGCGCCAGATCCACATCCTCGACGGCGTCATCGACCGGGACACGGCACGGGAAGGCTCTTCACGATGAGAACCCTGCGCTCACCGCTGGCCCTGGCCGCGCTCGTCGCGGCCGCCGCCGCCTGCAAGAAACCCCAGCCGGTGCTGCTCTACGAGCCGCAGGCGGTCGTCCGGCGCGACATCGTCGTCTCGGCGGAGGCCAACGGCTCGATCCAGCCGCTGCAGATCGTGGACGTGAAGTCCCGCGCCTCCGGCCAGATCCTCGAGATGCGGGTCGAGACCGGCGACATGGTGCACCGGGGCGACACGCTGGTGAAGGTGGACCGGCGCGACCCGACCACCACCTACAACCAGGCCCAGGCCGACCTCGAGGTCGCGCAGGCGCAGGCCGCCAACGCCGCCGCGCAGAAGACGCGCGCCGACCAGATGTTCGCGTCCGGCGTCCTGAGCGAGCAGGACCACGACAACGCCAACCTGGCCGACGCCAACGCGCGCGCTCAGCTGGTGCGGGCGCAGGCCGGCCTGCAGAGCGCGCAGGACGCCCTCACCGACTGCAACGTGCTCGCGCCGTCCGACGGCACCATCCTGACCAAGAAGGTCGAGGCCGGCGCCGTCATCACCTCCGCCGTGCGCGACGTCTCGGGCGGCACGGTGCTGCTGCAGATGGCGGACCTGAGCACCGTCCAGGTGCAGGCGCTGGTGGACGAGACCGACATCGGCAAGGTGCAGCCCGGCATGCCGGTGACGATCACGGTGGACGCGTACCCCAACCGGCCGTTCCAGGGCACGGTGCTCAAGATCGAGCCGCAGTCCACGGTCTCGCAGAACGTCACGATGTTCGCCGTGCAGGTGAACATCCCGAACCACGAGGGCCTGCTGCGGCCGGGGATGAACGCCGAGGTCGCGATCCAGATCGGGCAGCGCCAGCGGGTGCTGGCGATCCCGACCGCCGCGCTGCGCACCGTGCGCGACGTCGGCTCCGCCGCCCAGGTCCTGGGGATCGACCCGCGGGAGGTGGACCGCCAGCTGGCGGCGCAGGACTCGCTCGCCCGGGGCAGCGCGCCGGCCCGCGACGCCGTCGCCGCCCGCGGCACGGGAACCACGAGCGAGGGCGGCAGCGTGCGGGAAACGGGCACCGGACCCGCCGCCGACCCGAACGGCTCCGGCCCCGACCTGCAGCAGGTGCGCGCCATCTTCGAGAAGCAGCGCGCCGGCCGGCAGCTCACGCCCGCGGAGCAGGCGGTCCTGCAGCAGGCGATGCGCCGCTTCCAGGCGATGCGGGCCGCGGGCGGGAACGGTCAGGCGCGCCGCCGGTTCGGCGAGGGGCAGGCCTACCAGTTCGGCGGCGACTACATCGTGTTCGTGCTGCGGAACGGCCGGCCCGCGCCGGCGCGCGTCCGCACCGGGCTCACCGACATGGACTACAGCGAGATCGTCGCCGGTGTGGGCGAGCAGGACACCGTGCTGCTGCTGCCCTCGGCGTCGCTGGTCCAGCAGCAGGCGGAGATGCGCGACCGGATGCAGCGCTTCGCCGGCAGCGCGGTGCCCGGGATGCGGCAGCAGTCGTCGACCACGACCACCCCGCGGGGCACGACGACGGCGCCCCCGCCGCCGCCCGGCGGAGGCCGGTAGCCGTGCTGTTCCTCGAGATCTGGAAGGTCGCGCTGTCGGCGATCCGCGCCAACAAGCTGCGTTCGTTCCTCACCATGCTGGGCATCATCATCGGCGTCGGCGCGGTCATCACCATGATCGCCCTCGGCGCCGGCGCCCAGAAGGCCGTCCAGGACAACATCTCGGCGCTCGGCACGAACCTGCTGACGGTGATGCCGGGCCAGCAGTTCCAGCACGGCGTGGCGAGCGACCAGCGGGTCGGCCTGACGGTGGACGACGCGACGGAGATCCAGAACACCGCGCGCCACGTCGTGGCGGTCATGCCCGAGATCAACCGCTCGTTCCAGGTGAAGTACCGGAACCAGAACGCCAACATCCAGGTCACCGGCACCACGCCGAGCTACTTCACCGCCCGGAGCTACGTCGTGGCCGCGGGGCGGACGTTCACGGCGGGCGACGACGAGGCGCGCCGCCGGGTGGCGGTGATCGGCTCCGCGGTCGGCGACGACTTCGGCCAGAACGGCGCGGCCATGATCGGCCAGACGGTCGAGATCCGCGGCATCACCTTCGAGATCATCGGCCTGCTGGGGGCGAAGGGGGCACAGCAGGGCTGGATGAACCCCGACGAGCAGCTGTTCATCCCGCTCTCGACCGCGCGTTACCGGCTGATGGGCAGCGACCGGGTGCGGACCATCACCGTAAAGGTGGACGAGGCCCGGAACACCAGCGTGGCGATGATCTCGCTGGAGCAGGCCGTCCGCCGCCGGCACCGCATCCAGCCCTCGGCGGGCAACGACTTCCAGATCCGCAATCAGGCCGACCTGGCGAACACGCTCAACCAGACGACCCAGACCTTCACCGCGCTGCTCGCCGGCATCGCGCTGGTGTCGCTGCTGGTGGGCGGGATCGGCATCATGAACATCATGCTGGTCTCGGTCACCGAGCGGACCCGCGAGATCGGGGTGCGCAAGGCGCTCGGCGCGACCCGCGGCGCGATCCTGTTCCAGTTCCTGGTGGAGGCGCTGGTCCTGTGCCTGGTGGGCGGCGCCATCGGCGTGGTGTTCGGGGGCGGCGGCGCCATCGCGCTGAGCCGGATCTTCCACTGGAACACGCTGATCTCGCCGGTCTCGATCGTGCTGGCCTTCGCGTTCAGCTTCACCGTCGGGATCGTGTTCGGCGTCTGGCCGGCGCGGCGGGCGAGCATGATGGATCCGATCAGCGCCCTGAGGTACGAGTAAGGC
>Ga0187777_10000603_pt1 | contig 24103 bp, 20 predicted proteins | sample 1015_Q2_SP5_10_M_FD_132416 | JGI IMG/M metagenome (GOLD analysis project Ga0187777, IMG submission 132416) | Tropical peat soil microbial communities from peatlands in Department of Meta, Colombia - 1015_Q2_SP5_10_MG | ecosystem: Environmental > Terrestrial > Soil > Wetlands > Peat | place... | reverse complement strand
GTACCACGAGCGCGCGGTGAGCGCGGGCTCGATCTACGTGACCGCGCCCGCCGGGGTACCGGCGGTGGCGCTGGAGGCGCTCGACCCGGGCGGTGGCGCGGCGGGCCTGGTGCGGCTGGCGCGAGAACGCGGCGTCCTCGGCGACCGGAGCGTGCGCGAACGCATCGGCGAGTCCCACGCGCTCGCGTTGATCGGCGACGCCCTACGCGACCGCATCGCCGAGGACATCCGCTCCGGAGCCGCGTCGCAGCACGCTTCGGCCGTCAACCGACTCTGGTACGGGGCCACCGGGGTGCGGAAGGCGACGATCGCGTTCGAGGTCGGTGGGCAGAGCGCGGTGGCGTGGTCGGACGAGGAGGATGACGTCGGCCGGATCGGCGTGCGCTTCCTCATGCGGCAAGCCGCGTGCATCGGCGGTGGCACCACCGAGATGAGCCGCAACGTCGTCAGCGAGCGCGTGCTCGGTATGCCCCGCGAGCGCACGGAGGACCGCGAGATCCCGTTCCGCGACGTCCCGCGCGCTCCACCCACCTGAAGTTGCGTCAGCAACCGACGCCATACGTCGGTTGGTGACGCAAGTTCGCACGGAGCGCGTGCTTCTGGATCTTCCCCGACGCGGTGCGCGGGAAGTCGTCGACGATGTGGAGCTCCTCGGGCCACTTCTGGCGCGCGAGGCCGCTCGCTTGCGCGTGCGCGCGCAGCTCGTCGAGACCGATCGGGGACGCGCCCGGGTGGAGCCGCACGATCGCGGCGACCCGCTCGACGTAGCGCGGGTCGGGTGCCGCGACCACGGCGACCTCCGCGACGCCGGGCATGCCGAGGAGCACACCCTCGACCTCGGCGGCCGAGACGTTCTCACCCCCGCGGATGATGATGTCCTTCGTGCGGCCGGTGATGGTGAGGTAGCCGTCGGCGTCGAGCACGCCGACGTCGCCGGTGTCGTACCACCCCGACGCGTCGATCGCCTGCGACGTGAGTGCGGGGTCGGTGTAGCCGACGAAGAGCTCCGGGCCCCGCGAGTGGATTGCTCCCGGCTCCCCGGTCGGGGCGGGGCGGCCGTCGGCGCCGAGCAGCCGCAACTCCGAGCCGGGCAGCAGCCGGCCGTCGGTGAAGTTGCGCTTGTCGGCGGGATCGGAGTGGAGCGACGCGGTCGTCGAGGGATGCTCGGTGGAGCCGTACGCGCGGGTGATCGAGATGCCGAGGTCGATCGCGCGCCGCACGAGATCGTCGGGGATCGTGCTCGCGCCCATGGTGACCCGCGCCACGTAGGGCAGGTGCACGGCCGGGTCGAAGTCGGGGTGGTCGAGCAGGCTGGTGAGGAAGAACGGGGCGCCGCCGCCCGCGTTCAGTTTGTCGTCGGCCATGGCGGCGAGCACGGTCCCCGCGTCCCACGCGTCGAGCAGGTCGAGCGGGCTGCGCGAGTGCAACGGGCGCAGGACCGACGTGAGCCCCGTGATGTGAGCGATCGGCGCGGTGGAGAGGCTGCCGGCCGGGACCACCGCCGGGGGCGGCGACGTGTCCAGCGCACCGAACGCCGCCCAGGTGCGCACGTCGGCGAGGAACGTGCGGTGCGTATGGATCACGCCCTTCGGCGCCGACGTGGTCCCCGACGTGTACCCGATCACGACCGGGCTGTCGGGGTCCACCCTCGCCGGGTGGTCGAGCGCATCCGCGCGCGCGAGGGTCTCGCCCCACCAGCGGACGGTCGCGCCGAGGTCGGCGCTCGCCGTCTCCTCGGCCGGGACGACGATCACGAGCTCGAGGTCGTCGAGCCCGGGGCGAACGGCCTCGAGGTTGGCGAGATAGTCCTGGCGCCCGAACCGGTCGGCGGTGATCAGCACGCGCGCCCGGCTCTGGCGGAGGATGTGGCCGACCTCCTGCGCGCCGTAGATGTGCACGATCGGGACGAGCACCGCGCCGAGCTCGAGCAGGCCGTAGAGACTCGCCACCGCCTCCGCCCAGTTCGGCAGTTGGAAGGCCACGACGTCGCCCGGGCCGACGCCTCGCGCCAGGAGCGCACCGGCGAGGCGCCGGCCCGCGTCGGCGATGTCGTCGACGGTGCCGGCGAAGGGGTGCACCCGGGAGCGGACCCGGCAGGGCAGGGCGGCCGCGGCCGCGAGTCCCGTCGTCACGAGGTCGGTGAGGGTGTCGTCGGTCCACCAGCCCTCGTCGCGGTAGTGGCGCGCGAGCTCGGCCGACGGGTGGCGCGGCTCCCAGGTGGGCGCGGTCATCGGCCCTCGAAGCGTGGCGGGCGCCGCTCGCGGGACGCCTGCACGCCCTCGGCCCAGTCGGCCGAGACCTCGAGGAGCTCCTGCTCGGCCGCCTCGTGCTCGACGGCAGCGCGGAAGCGGTCGGCGAGGCCGGCGCGCATCGTGCGCCGGATCGCGCCCAGCGCGAGCGGCGCGCCGCCGGCGATCTCGGCGGCGAGCGCGTGCGCGTCGACGCGCAGCGTGTCGGCGGGCACGAGACGGTCGCACAGGCCGATGCGGTACGCCTCCTCACCGTTGAAGCGGCGACCCGTGTACAGCAGGTCGAGCGCGCGCTGGCGGCCGACGATCTCGGGAAGCGTGGCCGAAAGTCCGAAGACGTGGTGGAAGCCGAGTCGGACGAAGTTCGCCGCGAACCGCGCCTCGGGGCACGCCACCCGCAGGTCGGCCGAGCACACGAGCCCGAGCCCGGCGCCGACCGCCGCACCCTGCACCGCAGCCACGACGGGCGTCTGCGCCGCGAACATGCGCGTGGCCTCACGGAACACCATCTCGGGACCGTCGACGGCCGCGACCGCGTCCGCGTCGCTCGATCGACCGACGAGGTTCGCGCCCGCGCAGAAGTGCTTGCCCTCGGAGCAGAGCAGGATGGCGCGGCACGCGGGGTCGGCGTCGAGCGCGGTGTACGCGTCGGCGAGCCACCGAATGACGTCGGTGTCGAAGTAGTTCTCGGGTGGCCGGTGCATCTCGACGGTCGCGACGTACTCGTCGTCGAGCGCCACGGTGACGTCGCCGAACCGCAGATCAGTCATCGTCGTCTCCTGTGGGGATCGCGCCGAACAGGTCGGCGTTGGGAGCGGCGCGCGCGACGAGGTCGGTGACCACCGGGCCGAGGTCGGCGGCGTCCCATCGACCGCCCCGTTCGGCCGACGGACCGGCGCGCCAGCCCTCGACGACGGCGATGCGGCCGCCGCGGACGGAGAACACGCGACCCGTGACGTGCGCGGCCTCCGGGCTCGACAGCCACGCCACCAGCGGCGCCATGTTCTCCGGAGCGTGGAAGTCGAAGTCGGCGGCGGGATCCGGCCGGTAGGCGTCGGGTCCCCGTGCCTGCTCGGTCATGCGCGTGCGCGCGCTCGGGTTGATCGCGTTGACGGTCACGCCGTACCGCGCGAGCTCCTTCGCGGCGATGACCGTGAACGCGGCGATGCCCGCCTTGGCCGCGCCGTAGTTCGCCTGGCCCACGTTTCCGTACAACCCCGAAGCCGACGTGGTGTTGACGACGCGGGCGTCGCGGCCTGCTCCGGCCTTCGCCCGGTCACGCCAGTACGCAGCCGCCCATCGCACCGGCGCGAACGTGCCGCGCAGGTGCACCCGGATGACGGCATCCCACTCCTCGCCCGACATGTTCACGAGCATCCGGTCGCGAAGGATGCCCGCGTTGTTCACGACGATGTCGAGAGCGCCGAACGAGTCGACCGCGGTCTGCACCAGCCGCTGCGCCCCCGCCCAGTCGGCCACGTCGTCGTCGTTCGCGACGGCGTCTCCGCCCGCGGCCCGGATCTCGTCGACGACCTCGTCGGCGGGTTGCTGCGACGAGCCCTCGCCGTCGATGGCAGCCCCGACGTCGTTCACCACGACCTTCGCACCCTGGCGCGCCAATTCGAGCGCGTGGGCACGGCCGATGCCGCGACCGGCGCCGGTGACGACGGCGACGCGGCCGGCATTGATCCCCGGCACCGTCATTCCTCCTTCTTCCTGTTTCTCCCCGCTCTCATTCCTCGTGCGGCGCCTGCCAGATCGCGCCGCAGTCCACGAGTTCACGCACCGCGGTCGCGCCCGACCCGAGCCACGTCTCGAGGACCTCGGCGGTGTGCTCGCCGAGACGGGCGCCCCGGGACACGACGCGCCCGGGCGTGCGGCTCAACCGGCTCGGCGTGTCGGGGTACTCGACGGGCCCGATGTCGGGGTGGGCGATCTCGACGAACGCACCCCGGGCGCGGTGCTGCGCGTCCCGCCAGAGATCCTCGCTGTTCTGCACCGGCGCCGCGGCGAGACCGATCTTCTGCAGCTTGTGCGTGACCTGGAGCGGCGTGAGCGGTGCCGCCCACTGCTCGACGGCGTCGCGCAGCGCCTCGCGGTCGGGCGGCGGGGCGACCGGCAGACCGTGCCGGTCGAGATCGTCGCGGCCGAGGTACTCGCACAGCACGTGCCAGTCGCGCGCGTCCTCCAGCTCGATCGCCGCCCACGCATCGGCGCCCGCGCACCGGACCACGCCCGAGAAGAGCGCGCCCGGCACCTCGTTCGGCGCCGCCTCCCACTCGCGGCCGTTCGCCAGTGCGTCGAGGTAGAGGGGCGCCATGAGCGCGGCGCCCGTCTCCGCCTGCGCCAGGTCGACGTGGACACCGGGCGCGCCCTGCTCGACGGCGGCGAGGCCGGCCACGACCGCGCTCGCGCCGTGGACGGCCGCCACGACGTCGAAGTGCGTGCCGTCGATCGCCCACGCCGCGGTGAGGCCGAGATGGTTGTTGATGTTCGACGCGTACGCCCGGTGGCCGGCGAGCGGACCGGAGCGCCCGTACCCGGAGATCGAGAGCATCACGAGCCGCGGGTTGTGTGCGCGCAGAGCCTCGAACGAGCAGCCCCACGACTCCATCGTCCCGGGCCCCAGGTTCTCGACGACGACGTCGGCGTGCGCGACGAGCGCGCGGAACGTGTCGCGGCCGGCGCCCGCGCGCATGTCGATGCACACGCTGCGCACGCTGCGCGCCAGCCCCGCGTACAGTGCGGCCGTCGGCAGACCGGAGGGCTCGAACAACTCGCCGTGATCGGGGGAGTGGTACGAGCGGAGCGCCTCGGGCCGCTCGCGCGACTCGATCTTGACGACGTCGGCGCCGAGCTCGGCCAGCAACAGCGGGCAGAGGTTCCCGGCGACGAACGACCCGAACGACAGCACGCGGACGCCCTGCAGCAGGGACACGGGGGCGGCGCTAGACGAAGCCATCGGACCGCCACTTCTCCAGCTCCTCGGGCGAGTGCCCGAGCTCGTCCACGTAGACGTCCTCGTTCGCCTCGCCGAGGGTCGGCGCGGACCGCTGGTAGCCGACGAGCGTGGGTGACGACGCGAAGGGCGGCCCGGGGATCTCGAAGTCGCCGGTTCCCTCCCTGTGCGTCGGCACGAAGTAGCCGCGCGCTCTCGCCTGCGGATCGCGCACGAACTCGCCGGGAGTGTGCATGAGCGCGCACGGGAGACCGGCGGCCTGGGCCTCGCTCACGAGGCGACGCGCGTCCCAGGTGGCCAGCAGCTCGGCGATGATCTCGGTGAGCACGTCGAACAGCTCGATGCGCACCTTTCGTTCGCGGTACACGGGGTCGAGCAGCACGCCGGGCCGTCCCACCACGTCGAGGAAGATGTCCCAGTGTTGCGGGGCGTGCGCGCCCACGTCGACCCAGCCGTCACGACACTTCCAGATGCCGCCCGGCGGCGGGCCGAAGTTCGTCGCCCGGGTCACGATGCGCCCACTGACGTCGTAGAGGTCCTTCACCAACTTGTTGAACAGGGCGACTTCGTGGACCGACTGGTCGATCACCTGCCCGCGCACCGCGCGCGGGCTGCGCAGCACCGACTGCACGAGGAACGCGGCCCACACGCCCGCTTCGTCGACGAGCTGCTGACCGGGCATCGCGACCGGCGGGCCCTCGACGGGGCCGACGGGGTACATCGAGCCGCCGGCCGCGAACGAGGTGAACGGCGTGGCCCGCCACTCGCGGTACGGGCCGGTGAGCCCGAACGGCGTGACGAAGCACGTCAGCACGCCCGGTGGTACCCACGACAGCGCGGGCGCGTCGGCGACGAAGCCGACGAGGCGCTCACGCTCCCCGCGCGGCGACGCCACCACGACGTCGGCCGAGGAGGCGAGCTCGCCGAGCAGCGGTTCGGCGTCGCTCCGCTCCCAGTCGAGGGTGATCCCTCGCTTGTTGTGGTGGTAGTAGGCGAAGACGAGGCTCGCCTCCGGACCGGTCGCGCCGTCTCGGTACGGAGGGACCGAACGCAGCCGGTCGCCGGTGGGCAACTCGACCTTGACGACGTCGGCGCCGAGGTCGGCCAGGATCTTGGTGCAGCACGCGCCGGTCCGGCCGCTGACGTCGAGCACACGGAACCCGACGAGCGGCCCGCGCGAGTCGGGCCCGGGAGGCCGACTCGTCACGAGGACGCGGGCTGTGCGGTGGCCTGGCCCACGGCGGCGACGCCGTCGGCCTGCACGACGGGCAGCACCTCGCTCGCGAACAGCCGGAGGCTGCGCTCGCTCTCGACGACGGACATCCCCGCGATCGAGTGGAGCATCACGATGTGGTCGGTGCCGGTGGCGTCGGCATACATGCGGACCTTCTCGATGCAGCGCTCGGGGGTGCCGAAGATCCCGCTCTGGATGTAGTCGTCGCGCGGCGAGTCGCCGCGCGGCGGACCTCCCCCGGCGGGTGAGTACTGCTCGTAACCCTTGATGCCTGCGTACTGCTCCGGCTGATCGAAGCCGTAGTGCCGGCGCGAGCCGTCGATGTAGCCGCCGAACGCGCGGTCGGCCATCGCCATCGCCTCGTCGTCGCTCGGCGCGCAGTAGCCGGGTACCGCGAGGATCGGACGCGTCGGGCCGAGCCCGTTCTGCGCGCGCGCCGCGTTGAACAACGCGCAGTTCTCCGTCACCGTCGCGACCGACGCCCCGCCCGTGCACATCAGGTCGAGACCCATCGCGGCCACGATCTCGAGGCTCGGCTTGCTCACGAGCGCGCCGTAGATCTTCGTGCCGAGGGACGACGATCGCGGCCGCGGGCGAGTGGTCGCGTCCTCGACCCGGTAGTGGCGGCCCTCGTAGGAGATGTGCGTGCCGCCGAGCGCGAGCCGGAGGATGTCGACACCCTCCTTGAACAGCTCCCTCGCCTCGCCCTGGTCGATGCCGAGATAGCGGTACTCGCTCGGCGAGCTCCCGCGCCCCACACCGAGGTGGATCTCACGGCCGCCCAGCAGGTTGTCGAGGACCGAGAGCTCCTCGGCGACGCGGAGCGGGTTGTTCCACGGCAGGACGATGACGCACGTCCCCATCTCGAGCCGCTCCGTCCGACCCGCCATGTAGTAGAGGATCGCGAGCGGGTTGCTCGTCATGTGGTACGGCGACCCGTGGTGCTCCACCTGGAACAGCGCGTCGAACCCGAGCGGTTCGAGCAGGTCGGCGATGTGGACGTTGTCGTCGTACACCTGGCCGTCGCGGATCTTCGGAACCGCGCGCGGGTTCTCCGTGTCGGTGGCGACCCAGTCGGCGCCCTGGAAACCGAGGAACACGCTGATCCTCATCGGTCGCCTCCTCCTGCTCGTCCCGCTCGTGTCACGGGCGGGTCGGCCGGTGTGAAGCGGAAGAGACGCTCGGCGTTCCCGCGCATGATCTTGTAGCGGTGTTCGTCGGACAGGTCGGCAAGCTGCTTCTGCGCGTGCTCCAGACAATTCGGCCACGTGGAGTCGCTGTGCGGGTAGTCGGTCTCGATCATGACGTTGTCGACGCCGATGGCGTCGAGGTTCCGGACGCCGTGCGCGTCGTCGATGAAGCAGCCGTAGATGTGCCGGCGGAAGGTGTCGACGACGGAGAAGCCTTCGAGGTCGACGCCCGCGTCCTCGCTGACGACGACGTGCCCCGACAGGGAGTCGTGCTTCACGTCACCGCTCGCGATCCAGAAGCGATGGGTGTCGACCGTCTGCGCGCAGCGCTCGAGGAAGAACGGGATCCAGCCGATCCCGCCCTCGGCGAGCGTGATCCTGATGCCGGGGAACTTGCGCAGCACGGGGCTGAAGAGCCACTCGATCATCGTGCCGGCGATGATCACCGGCGGAGACCACGACATCGTCACGAGCATGGGCGACTCGTCCGACATCGTGTACCGCTTGCTCGACGAGCCGATGTGGATGCAGATCACGGTGTTGGTCTCCTCGCACGCAGCCATCAGCGGGTCCCAGTGTCCCTGCCGGTCGTACACCGTGGGCAGGCCGAGCATCGCGGGGTTCTCGCAGAACGCGATCGCCCGGGCGCCCAGCGCCGCGGTGCGCCGCACCTCGTCCGCCGCCAACCCGGGGTCCCAGAGCGGAACGAGCGTCATCGGGATGAAGCGGCCGGGCACGCGCCCGCACCACTCCTCGATCATCCAGTCGTTGTACGCCTGGACGCACAGGAGCGCGAGCGCACGGTCCTCCGCTTCGTTGACGACCTGACCGCAGAACCGGGGGAACGACGGGAAGCAGAGCGACGCGAGCACTCCGGCCCGATCCATGTCCTCCACGCGCGCGACGGAGTCGTAGCAGCCGGGCCGCATCTCGTCGTAGGTGATGGGCTCGAAGCTGAACTCCTCGCGCCGCTTCCCCGCCACCGCGCCGAGGCCGGGCGTGACCATGCGCCGCCCGTCGTACAGCCACGCTTCGCCGTCGCCGTCGCGCACCAGGCGGGGCGCCCGCTCGCGGTACTTGGCCGGCACACGCTCCTGCCAGACGTGTCCGGGTTCGAGCACGTGGTCGTCGACGGAGATCAGCCACTCTGTCGTGTTGTCGACCACCATCTGCGACCTCGTTTCGATGACGGCGGCACGTCAGATGACGGTGCCGTTCTCCTTGAGCGCGACGATGTCGTCCCACGTGTACCCGAGCTCGAGGAGGACGGTCTCGGTGTCCTGACCGTGCTCGGGCGCGCCGCACAACGTGCCGACGGGGCGTTCGTCGAAACGCACCGGCGCCGCGACGCCGCGGTAGACCTGGCCGTCGCCCAGGTCGACATCGGGCAGGTACCCGTTCACGAGCGCTTGGGGGTCCTCGGCGACCTCCGCCGGGCTCAACACCGGCGCCCACACGCCCTCCGCGTCCGCGAGCGCGTCGCGCCACTCTGCGAACGTCCGCGAGAGGAAGATCTCGTCGAGGACGCGCGTGCACTCCTCGACGTTCTGGTCACGCTCCGCCGCGGTCGAGAACCGGGCGTCGTCGACGAGGTCCGGGCGGCCGAGGCGGCGGCACAGGTCGGGCCACCACCGATCGGCCTGGAGGTACACGAGGCACACCCACCGGCCGTCCTTCGTGGGGAAGTAGTTCACCAGCGCGTTGAACGGGTTGCGCCGGGTCCGGAACTCCCTCGACACGCCCACGTTCCCCGCGGTGATGGCCTGCGCCATCCACCAGATCCCGACGGCGTACAGGGAGACCTCCACCACCGAGGCGTGGCCGTCGCGCTCGCGCCGGTAGAGGGCGGCCGCCACCGCCCCTGCGAGCGCCAGCCCGCCGGTGAGGTCCCCCAACGAGCCCGGCTGGTTCGGCGGTTCGCCGCCGCCCGGCGTCATCTGGAAGGCGGCGCCGGCCCGCGCCCACGCGGAGGCGAGATCGAACCCTCCCCGCTCGACTTCGGCCCCGAGCGATCCCTGCCCGCTGCCGAGCGCGTACACGACCCGCGGGTTGCGACCCTGGATGTCGGCGACGTCGATCCCGAGCCGCTTCCGGGTGCTCGGCAGGAAGTTCGTGCAGAACACGTCGGCGGAGTCGACGAGCCGGTCGAGGATCTCGCGGCCCCCGGGGCTCGAGATGTCGAGCCCGACGCTGCGCTTGCCGCGGTTGGGCAACTCGACGTTCGGGTTCATGACGGCGGCCGCGGTCTCGGCGTTGACGAGACCGCGGATGGGGTCGGGGCTGGCGGGGTGCTCGACCTTGATCACCTCCGCGCCCCAGTCGGCGAGCACCGCGGCCGCGCTCGGCACGAAGAGCCACGAGCACACTTCGACGACCCTGACGCCCCGCAGAATGTCGTACATGGACCACCCGAGGGAACTATTTGAGCATATGCCTAACAGGGCGGTGGCGCCGGTGTCAAGGTTTGCGCTCGAGCGGACGCGGCGGCCTCAGGCGGTGAGGAGGATGCAGCCGCAGCGGAACCCGCCGCCTGCCGCGGTCATCGCCACCTCGGCGCCCGGCACCTGCCGCCCGCCCGCGGCGCCGCGGAGTTGCTCGACGGCCTCGTGGAAGAGCCAGAAGCCGTGGAGCCGGCCGGCCGACAGCTGGCCGCCGTAGGTGTTGAGCGGCAACTCCCCGCCGAGCCCGATCCGGTGGCCGCCGTCGACGAATGGGCCGCCCTCGCCCACACCGCAGAAGCCGAGCGCCTCGAGCCACGACAGGGTCAGCACGGAGAAGCCGTCGTAGAGCTCGGCGACCTGCACGTCGGCGGGCTCGAGGTCGGTGCGGGACCAGAGCTGCGTTGCCGCGTCCCTGGCCGCCATCGCCGGGAAGTCGAGCCGCGTCTCCCAACCGTGGACGCCGTGGTTGGCGCACCCCACGGCTTCGAGCCGAACCGGGCGCTGCGGGCAGTCGCCGGCGTGGTCGGCGGCAGAGAGGACGAGGCCCACGGCGGCGTCGATCGGGAGGTCGCAGTCGTAGCGTCCGAGCGGTTCGCTGATCACGGGCGCGTCGAGGTAGTCGCGCATGGTCATCGGTGAGCGCATCACCGCCTTCTCGTTCAGCGCGGCGTGCGCACGGCTCGTGAGCGCGATCCAACCGAGCTGCTCCTTCGTCGTCCCGTACTCGTGCATGTGACGGCGCGCCTGCATCGCGAACAGGTTCACCGCCGAGTACTCGTGGAACGGCACGTGCCACTCCCACATCCCTTCGGGGCGCGGCAGTGCGCCCGACTCGCTGCCGAGGAGGCCACCGAGCTGCCGCACGGAACGGAACACGAGCACGTGGCGGCACAATCCCGCGGCGATCGCCATCGCGGCGCTGATGATCACGCCGAGCTGCGCCCCCGAGCTCGGGCCACCCATCCAGTCGAGCGCCAGCCCGAGCGCGTCGGCGACCTCCTCGGGTGGCCGGTCGCCGAACGGCATCGACGCCAGCCCGTCGATGTCGGAGGGAGCGAGTCCCGCGTCCGTGATGGCCGCCAGGGCAGCGTCGAGCGCGAGGTCGAGGGAACCTCGCGCGAGCCCGCGGCCGGTTTCGGAGAGGCCGATGCCCGACACGATCACGCGCGACTCGAACTTCTCCATCACTGTGCCCGCGAGCGCCGCGGCGACTCCGTGCCGAGCGCGTCGAGCACGGCCGCGGTGTGCTCTCCCACATGGGGCGCGCGCCCGCGCACGCGCCACGGCGCGGCCGGCGCGTGGTACGGGGCCCCGGGGTACACGAACGATCGGTTCCGGTCGTCGTGGTGCACCTCGACGGGGAAGCCGCGGGCGACGAAGTGCTCGTCCTCGATCACGTCCTCGGGTGCCATCAACACACCGGCGGGCAGGCCGCGCCGCTGCGCACCGACGAAGAACTCCTTGGCAGTCAGGTGCGCGGCCACTGCGCGCAGCGCGTCGTACCCGGCCCGGTAGATGGCAGCGACCAGGGGATCCCGGTCGACCTCGTTCAGGAGGATGCCGCCGCGCTCGACGCCGAGCTCGAGGAAGAAGTACTCGTCGAACTCGTCGCGCAGGCCGAGCTCCACCAACCAGTCGGCCAGGGCACGGAACTCCGCCGTGAGGCGCGGCAACGCGCCGATGGCGTGACGGCCGTCCGCCGCGGTGATGATGCGGTCGGGCGTGCGGCGCACCGCCGCGTGCCGGAACGTCTGGCGTTCGACGGTCGCGTGCGCGACGAGCCACTCGTACGTCGCGGCCTCGGTGGTGACGTTCGACGCCGCGTGCATGCTCACGTCGACGTGTTGACCGATGCCGAGCGTGTCACGCGCGTACAGCGCGGCCATCGCGCCCATGACCGCCCACAGGCAGACCGTGTGGTACGCCTGGTTCCCGCCCGGGCGGACCGGCGGGAGCGCGTGGTCGTCGTAGCCGCAGCTCCACGCGGGCCCCGCGTTCGCGGCGACGGTGAGATCGGTCGCCGGCTCGTGAGCGCGCGGGTTCGCCCGGCCGAACGGGGTGACCGAGACCCAGACCAGGTCGGGCCGCACCGGTTCGAAGTCGCCGTAGTCGAGCCCGCGGTCGGCGAGGTGGCCGGGCGCCTCGCCCTCGAGGACGACGTCGCTCGAGGCGACCAGCGCGCGGAACCGGCTCACGCCGGACGCGTCGTCGAGGTCGATCGCCACGCTCGACTTGCCCGCGTTGTAGAACCACCACCAGAGGCTGTTCTCGGCGCCGGGGACGTCGTCGGCGAAGGGCTCGAACCAACGGGTGGCGTGCCCATCGGGTGCTTCCACGACGATGACCTCGGCCCCGAGATCCGCGAGCACCTTCCCGGCGAACGCGGCGTGCTCGCTCGCGAGCTCGACGACGCGCACCCCGTCGAGCGGTCCGGCCGCCTCGGCCCCGGCGCGGCTCACAGCGCCCCCTCCTCCCGGAACCGGCGGAGCTCGTCGTCGGTGTGGCCGAGCAGCTCCCCGAAGACGCGATCGTTGTGCTCGCCGAGGCACGGCGCGCCGCGTTCGACGACCCAGTCGGTCTTCGAGAAGTGCAGCGGCAGACCGTCGACGCGGACGACACCCATCTTCGTGTGCGTGACCGTCGGCCAGAGGCCCCACTCGGTCGTGCCGGGGTCGTCCTCGATCCGCTCGCTCGGTCGTTGCACGGCGGCCGCGGGTACGCCGGCGGCGCGCAGCGCCGCAGCGGTGTCGAACCGGTCGCGGACGCCCGTCCACTCGGCGAGCAGGCGCTCGAGCTCGCCCATCGCGTCGATGCGGCCCGGCAGGGTCCGCCAGCGCGGCTCGCGCGCCCAGTCGGTGGCGACCACGCCCGCGAGGCACCGCCAGTCGCGATCGTCCCGGCACGCGATCGCGATCCAGTTGTCGTCGCCCGCGGCCGGGTAGATGCCGTGGGGCGCCATCACCGGGCTCTCGCTGCGGTTGCTGTCGGGCGATCCGGGCCGGCGGAGGGGCCGGCCGTTCACCGTGTAGTCGAGCAGCGCGGGGCCGGTCAGCAGCGCGCCGCCGTCGGTACACGACATGTCGATCCACTGGCCCTCACCGGTGCGGTTCCGGTGGACGAGGCCGGCGAGGATCGCGATCGCCATGAGGTTCCCGCCCTGATGGTCCATGTACGAGTACCCGATACCCGCGGGCAACTCGCCGGCGAGGGCCGTCGAGAAAGCGAGGCCGCAGCACGCCTGCACGATGGGCCCCCACGTCTTGAAGTCGCGGTAGGGCCCGGCGTGGCCGAAGCCCGAATTCGAGACGTACACGATGTCGGGCTTGATCGTCCGCAGCTCCTCGTAGGGGAAGCCGAGGCGCGCGAGCACGCCGGCCGCGAAGTTCTCGGTGACGCAATCGGAGACGGCGACGAGCTCGCGGAGGAGTTGCCTGCCCCTCTCGGTGCGCAAGTTCAGCGTGACGCCGAGCTTCTCGACGTTGTGGTTGTTGAACGGCCCGCCGAAGTCGTTGCCGCGACGCTCGTCGACGAAGGGTGACACACCGCGGAGCGCGTCCCAGTACCCCTCCGTCACCGGGTCCTCGATCCGGATGACCTCGGCCCCCATGGCGGCCAGGAAGCGCGTCGCGCCCGCTCCGGCCAACTGACCCGAGAAGTCGCAGATACGGATCCCCGACAGCGCGCGCACACCGCGTTCCGGCACGCGCCGAGTATGACACCCGGAGCAGACGTGCAATCGCGGTCAGGTCGCGCGCGCCACTCCGGCGTCGTCGCCGTCGTCGTGCTGCTCACCCCAGAAGACGCGCGTCGCGTTCCGCTCCACGAACCAGGGCATCGCCTCGTCGCTGATCCCACAGTCCGGGAGCTCGCGGCGCGCTCGCGCGAACGACAGGAGCGGGTAGTCCGACGCGTACATCACCTTCTTGCGCCCGCGCTGCGAGTTCGCGAAGGCAACCAGCTCGGGCGGATAGCGACTGGGCGCGTACGCGGAGATCATGTGGTACAGGTTCGGCCACGTGCGGAGCAGGCCGACGAGGGTCGCGGTCCAGGGCGCGCCACCGTGCGCGCTCACGACGACGAGCTCCGGGAAGAACGCACAGACCTTGTCGAGGTGCTTCGGGTCCTGCATGGTCCCGGCCCGCGGGACGAGCGGCAGCCCGACGGTGACGGTCACCGGGATCTCGAGCTCGATGCACTTGGCATAGAGGGGGTAGTACGAGCGGTGGCTGGGTCGCTTCCCGTCGCGGTACGGAACGATGCGGAGCGCGCGGGCGCCGTCGTTGCGCACCATGTTCTCCAGGTGACGCACCGCGCGGATCCCCTGGTCGGCGTCGACGCGGACGCTCAGGCAGAAGCGGTCCGGGTGCTGCTGGACGGCGTCGAGCGTCCAGCGGTACCCGGCCTCGAGATCGCCCATGGCCGACTCCGGCGGCGGTGCGAGCACCGCACGCGCGATGCGATGACGATCCATGTCGGCGACGAGCTCGGCGAGGTCGAGCGCCTTCGCCTTGTTCTGGCCGTAGAGGTCGTCGGTGAGACTCCAGTCGAGGCCCAGCTGCGGCGGATTCGCGTTCACGTAGCCGTCCACGATCCACCGCATCTCGTCGTCCGGCATCTGGGCCTCTCGCTCGTAGCTGGGTGCGCACGGCGCCGTCCGGGCGCGCATGGTACCCGTGCCGGTTCGGCACCGGAGCGCCGTGGGAGAGGCATCGTGAAGGCGCGGGATAGGCTCAATCGATGTCCGAAGCCGGTGACGCGACGCGAAAGGCGCTGCTCGACGCCGCCGAGGAGCTGCTCATCGTGAAGGGTGCGTCGGGCATCACGACGCGCAAGGTCGCCGAGCGCGCGGGCGTGAACCAGGCGCTCGTGCACTACCACTTCGGCACGATCGAGGACCTGCTCGTCGCGGTGCTCGAGCGAGTCTCGCTCGAGGTGAAGGAGCGCTCGGAGCAGATCTATCGCGACGACAAGCCCTTCCTCACCGGGTGGTTCGAAGAGATGGAAGCGATGACCACCGCCGACTTCGAGCGCGGCTGGGGGAAGATCTGGCTCGAGAACCTGACGCTGGCGGCGAACCGTCCGCGCCTCCGCGAGCAGTACATCAAGGTGTCGACCATGATCCGCGAGCTGCACGAGCGGCGCGTGCGCGACATGCTCGAGCGCCTCGGCATCGACGATCGCGAGTTTCCCGCCGCCGGCATCGTGACCCTCCTCGACGCGATCAACTACAAGCTCATCCTCGACCGTCTGGTCGGGATCGACGCCGGCCACCGGGAGCTCGTCGAGATCCTCGGCCGGATCCGCGGCCAGCTCGAGCAGGCCGCGACGTCGGAGCTCGCCCGGTAACCCGGTCGATGCCGGCGCATCCGCCGCGGATGTTCCCGGCGCTCGACGACACCAACCGCGGGTTCTGGACCGGCGGCGCGGACGGGATACTCCGGCTGCTCCGGTGCCGGGCCTGCGGGTACTGGATCCACCCGCCGCGGCCCGTGTGCCCGAAGTGCTGGCGACGCGAGCTCGGCTGGGAGGCCACCAGCGGGCGCGCGACGCTCTTCACGTACACCGTCAACCACAAGGCGTGGAACCCGCGGGTGCCGGTGCCGTACGTCGTCGCGGTGGTCGAGCTCCCGGAGCAGGACGGCCTCCGGCTCACGACGAACATCGTCGACTGCTCGGCCGACGACCTCGTGATCGGGATGCCGCTCCTCGTCACCTTCGAGCACGACGGCGAGTTCTCGGTCCCTCTGTTCGCGCCGGTCGTCGCCGAGCCGCCCCGGAAAACTTGATCGACTGCCCAACTTCTTGGTAGCGTCCGCGGCACTGGCCCCGTCCTCGAGGGGGAAACGAGCATGAGCGGTGACGACGGCGACGGCTTCATCTACGTGCGCCAGCGTGAGGTGCCCTACGAGACCTTCGACGCCGACAACCACCTGTACGAGAACCGCGACGCGCTCACGAAGTTCATCCCCCGTGAGTACGAGGGCATCATCAAGTACGTCGAGGTCAACGGGCGCACGAAGCTCGCGATCCGCGATGTGATCAGCGACTTCATCCCGAACCCCACCTTCAACCGCGTGTTCGTGCCGGGCGGCTACGGCGAGGACGTGACCAAGGGCGGCGACGGCCACCACCGGCCGGGCGACGAGGCCAAGCGCGTGCCGTTGATGGCGAGCCTCGACGCCTTCTTCGATCCCGAGCCGCGCCTCGCGTTGATGAAGGACATGGGCATCGACCGCACCCTCCTGTGGCCCACCCTCGCCCACGGGATCGAGCCGCGCCTCGCCGACGACCCCGACGCCGCGTGCGTGGTCGTGCACGCCTTCAACGAGTGGATGCACGAGCACTGGTCGTACGTGTACTCCGACGCCATCTACGCGACGCCGATCATCAGCCTGGCCGTGCTCGACCGGGCCATCGAGGAGCTGGAGTTCGTGCACGAGCGCGGGGCGCGCATCTTCCTGCTCCGCGTCGCTCCCGTGACCACGTGGAAGGGGCCGCGCTCGTTCGCGCTCCCCGAGTTCGACCCGTTCTGGGAGCGCGTGCAGGAGCTCGACGTCGTCGTGGGCATGCACCTCGGGGACTCCGGGTACACGCGGTACACGAACGAATGGGAAGGCGTCGGCGAGCGAGAGTTCCGACCGTTCTCGCGCAACGGGTCACCGGCGTTCCTCCGCCTCTGCTCCGACAAGAGCGTCATCGTCGACGCGATGGCGTCGATCATCGGGCACGGGGTCGCGACCCGCTTCCCGAAGTTGAAGTTCATGCCGGTCGAGATCCAGAGCGACTGGATTCGGCCCTTCGTCGCCAAGCTGCGGCGCAGCTACGAGGACGCGCCGGTCCTGTTCGACGAGGATCCGTTCGGGGTGTTCACGCGCAACGTGTGGGTCCACGCGTTCCACGAGTCGGATCCGCGGGGTTTGCTCGACGCCGGGATCCCGGCCGACCACATCATGTTCGGTTCCGACTTCCCGCACGCGGAAGGGATGGAGGATCCGATCGCCTACTCGGAGATGGTGACCGGTCTCCCGCTCGAGCAGCAGGAGTTGATCATGGGAGGGTCGATCGCGAAGGCGCTGCACGTCGGCGCCTACGCCGCGTGACCTGCATCGGCCCCTGAGCGCGCGTCAGTGCACGCGGTACGCGCGTGCCTGCACACGGTAGAGCTCGGCGTACAGGCCGTCGGCCGCGATGAGCTCGTCGTGTGACCCCGTTTCGATCACGGTGCCGTCGTCGAGCACCACGATGAGGTCGGCCATCCGCACGGTCGAGAACCGGTGGCTGATCAGAACGGTGACGCCTCCCGTTGCCCGGGCGACGCCCCGCGCCGCCGACACGAAGTGCTCGAAGAGCGCGTGCTCCGTCGGCGCGTCGAGGCTCGCGGTCGGTTCGTCGAGCACGAGCAGTAGAGGCTGCTCGCGCAGCATCGCACGCGCGAGGGCGACCTTCTGCCACTGGCCGATGGACAGGTCGGTGCCGTCGAACTGGCGACCGAGTTGGGTGTCGAGGCCGTCGTCGAGACGGGCGAGGAGGTCCGAAGCGACCGCCCGGTCGAGCGCGCTCGTGAGCTGGGCGTCGGTCGCCGGACCGTGGACGTCGCCGGCACCGATCGAGTCCCGGGCGAGGAGCTCGAGGCGCACGAAGTCCTGGAACCCGGCGGACAGTCGCCGGCGCCACTCGTCGACGGCGAAGGTGGCGATGTCGACGCCGTCGACGAGGATCGCACCCGCCGTCGGTTCGTACATGCGGGCGAGCAGCTTGACGAGCGTGGTCTTGCCCGACCCGTTCTCACCCACGATGGCGACGGTCGTCGCCGCGGGGAGGAACAGATCGACGTCGTGCAGCACCGGGCGGGACGAGCCGGGATACGTGAACGCGACGTGCTCGACCCGGATGCCCCGACTGACGACGGACGGCGTCGGCCGCGGCTCGGGCACCACGTACGACTGGTGCGCACCCTCCGCGTAGTCGGCGAACCACACGAGCCGTCGGACCGCTCGGAGCGACCGAGCGAACCACGTGAGGTTGAACGCCAGCTCGGCGAGCTGACTGTTCAGTTGCGCCCCGAGGGTGAGCACGAGCACCACCGCGCCGATGGACACCGCGCCCGAGCGCGCCGCGTCGATCGTCCACACGAGCGCGCCCGCGTAGGCAGCCGCGAACACCACCCAGCAGACGGACGCCTGGACGAGGTTGCCGACCGACTGGCGCGTCCGCTGTCGTTCGAGCTCGTCGAACAGGGTTGCTCGCCGGTCGACCAGCTCGGAGGCCAAGCCGTAGATGCGCACCTCCTTCGCCGGGCCGGGGTCGGTCGCGAGGTGCAGCAGGTGCCGCAGGACGCGTCGCGGCTCGGCTTGGCGGTCGGCGAGGTCGATGTCGCGCGCTTCGGCCTGGGCGGCGGCGCGTGCGGCGGGGAGGCCGAGCAGCGGCACGAGCGCGAGCAGAGGGTTCACACCGGCGAGCAGCACCATGACCAGGCCGCACTGGATGATCGACGCCAGCGTCCACGACAGAGGGTTGAAGGGGTTCGCGAGGTACGGTCGCTCGCTGCGGAGCCGCTCCATGGCGTCGAGGTACTCGGGGAGCTCGTGGTGCTCGATGCCCGGGATGCCCGCGGTCAGCTCCATGAGGTGCGTGTCGAGGTAGAGCTGCGTGTGCTCGCGGAGGCGCATCCTCACATTCAGCGAGGCCCAGGCGAGGAGGCGGTTCAGCGCGCTCACGCCGACGACGACGGCAGTACCGGCGAGCGCCTGCGACACGCTCTGCGCCACGATGCCGTTGGTCATCAACGCGAGGCCCACGGCGCGGAGCGGGAGCACGACGTACTGGCCGCTCGCGGTGAGCGCGGCCGCGACCGAGCGAGTCCGGTCCGCCCGCCACGAGATCGTGACCATCAGCCGGACGCCGCGCAGCAGTTCACGCACCGTGCTCGGGTCCTTCCGAGAATCGGTTCGCCTGGAGCCAGTACATCGCCGCGTAGTGCCCGCCCGCCGCGACGAGCTCCTCGTGGCTGCCGTCCTCGACAACCCGACCCTGGTCGACGACGACGATGCGATCCGCCCGGCGGACGGTCGAGAACCGGTGGGAGATGACGACCGTCGTGACGCCGCGCGTGAGCTCGAGGAAGCGCTCGTACACCTCGGCTTCACCGCGCACGTCGAGCGCGGCGGTCGGCTCGTCGAGCACGAGCACGCCGGCGCCCGACCGGACGGCGAACAGCGCACGGGCCAGGGCGAGCCGTTGCCACTCCCCACCCGAGAGCTGGGTACCTTCGCTGAACTCCCGGCTGAGGGGCGTGTCCCAGCCGCGCGGGAGGCGGTCGACGATGTCGAGCGCCCCGGCCAGGTCGGCGGCCGCGCGTACCGCGTCGGCGTCGGCCCGATTGTCGAGTGCTCCGTACGCGACGTTGTCGTACGCGGAGAGCTCGAACTGCACGTGGTCCTGGAACACTGCGGCGACACGCGTGTGCCACGACTCCGCATCGATGCCACGCAGGTCGACGCCGTCGATCGTGATGCGCCCGGCGTCCGGGTCGTAGAGACGGCACAGCAGCTTGACGAGCGTGGTCTTGCCCGCGCCGTTCTCCCCCACGATGGCGAGCGACCGTCCGGCCTCGATCTCGAGATCGAGGCAGTCGAAGACGGGGCGGGTCGCCGCCGGGTACGCGAACCGGACCCCTTCGAACCTGATCGCGCGGCGCGGGAGCGCGTGCGTGGCCGTCGTGCCGCCGGGTTGCACGCCCGCCGTGGTCTCGGCCTCCACCGCCTCGATGCGGGTGATGGCTCGCGCGCACTCGCCGAGCATCCAGTGACCTTCGGTGTAGGTCCCGAGGACCGCGGCGCCGAGGACCGCGCCGGCCACCGCCACCGCCCGGCCGAGTGGGACGCGGCCGTCGGCCGCGCCCACGGCGACGAGCCCGACCGCGAGCCCCTCGGCGGCGGCCAGCGCCGCGATCACGACGACCGACGCGACCCAGCCCTCGTTGCGGGTCTGCCAGATGTCGCCCATCTCGCGCATCCAGCGTTGCCGGTAGCCGTCGACGAGCCAGTCGGTGAGCCCGAAGATCCGGGTCTCCTTCGCCGACTCCGGCTCGATCGCCAGACCCCGCAGGTAGTACGCGCGACGGAGGCGGTCGGTCCGTCCCATGAGCACCAGGGTCACGTGGAGCCAGTGCTGCCGGTACACCCGATTGGCCGCGAGATAGCCGACGGCGAGCAGCGCGGCGACCCACCACTGGTACACGGCGACGATCACCAACGAGCCGACACCCTGCACCACGAGGGTCACGACCCGCCCGAGGTGGTACGCGGCCTGACCGGGCGTCAGATCGGTGAGGTCACCCTGGGCCTGCACCAGCGAGTCGCGCACGGCCGGGCTCTCCACCGCCGTGAGGCCGGGGGACGCGAGCACGGCGCGCATCAGCCGTTGCGACAGTGCCTCGTCGACCTGGCGCCACAGCGCCTGGCCCGCCTCCTCGAGCACCGGGTCGAGCAGGCGCGCGACGAGGAACGTCACCGCGACCGCGACCGCCGGCCACACCACGGACCCGTCGGTCTGCAGGGAGGCGACGAGCGCGCCGGTGGCGAGGGTGAAGAGCGGGAAGAGCAGGCCGCGGAGGGCACCGGCGGCGACGACGACGACGGTCAGTCGCCGGTTCGCGCCCGAGAAGGAGCGCAGGAGCCGAACCGAATCCATCCGGCTCGTCCCGGTCCATCGCGCCATACGGTCAGGGTCTCACAGCGGTCACGAGCGCAGCGCGCGGATTTCGTCGGTCGCGCGTACCGGTCTCGGCCCCCGGGTCAGGGGCGCGGCTCCCGCGGGAGACCGAGCACCTGCTCGCCGAGGATGTTCCGCTGCACCTGCGACGTGCCGGCATAGATCGTCCCCGCGCGCGCGTTGAGGAAGGTCCCGACCCACGACGCGCTGTCGTCCGGCGCGCCGGGATCGTCGGTGCGCACCATGTTCGGGGGGCGGCGACCTGACGGTGCGAGCGCGTCGGCACCGAGGATGCGCACGGCGAGCCCGGTCACGCGCTGGTGGTACTCGCTCCAGTAGAGCTTCGACACCGACGACTCGGGCCCTGGTGGCCGGCCCGCCTGCAGGCCGGTGAGCGCGCGCATGCCGAGCAGGCGCATGATCTCGCACTCGGCGTATGCGCGCGCCAAGCCCTGTCGCACGATCGGGTCGTCGGCCGCGCCCCGCGCGCGCGCCAGGCGCACGAGACGGTCGAGCTCCTCCCTGAACCGCAGCGGGAAGGTGGCCGCAGCTTCACCCCGCTCGAAGCCGAGCAGCGTGTTGGCCACCGCCCAGCCCTCGTTCACCGCGCCCACGACCCGATCGGCGCTCGTGCGTGCGTCGGTGAAGAACACCTCGCAGAACTCTCGTTCGCCGTTGAGCGTCGCGATCCGCCGCACGTCGATGCCCGCCTGGTCGAGCGGGCAGAGCAGGAAGCTGATCCCGTGATGGCGCGGTGCGCTGCTGTCCGTGCGCGCGAGCACGAAGATCCAGTTGGCCTCGTGCGCGAGCGACGTCCAGATCTTCTGGCCGTTGATCACCCATTCGTCACCGTGCCGGTCGGCGCGCGTCGAGAGCGACGCGAGGTCGGAACCCGACTCGGGCTAGGAGTACCCCTGACACCAACGGTCGGCGCCGGAGAGCACTCGCGGGAGGTAGTGCTCCTTCTGCTGCTCGGTGCCCCACTGCAGCAGCGTGTTGCCGAGCATCTTGATGCCGAAGCGATCGTGAGGACCGCCTTCGGGCACCCGAGCCCTCGTGAGCTCTTCGGCGAGCACGACCTGCTCGATCGGAGTGCGGCCCCCGCCGCCGTAGCGAACGGGCCACGAGACGGCGAGCAAGCCCTCGGCGCGCAGGACCTCACGCCACTCGGAGGTGAACGCGGCGGCGTCGTGCCGATCCAGGGCGCCGAGACCGCGCCAGCCTGTCGGAAGCCGGCGGGCGAGCGTTGCGCGCACGTCGGCGCGGAACGCCTCGGCCTCCGGGGAGTAGACGGAAGGCGGCGCGAGCACTGCGTCCGGCTCCTATCCGAGCAGGATGCGCTCGCGGTCCCAGTTCCGCAACGCGAGGATCTCGCGTTCGGATGGTGCCGGGACCTCACCGACATCGCGGTCCACCACGAGGTCCCACCCCGTGGCGTCGACCATCGTTCGCACGCGCCCGGCGAGCGGCTCGGGCCCCGCGACGACTGCCGCGAGGTGCAGTTCGCCGTCGCCGCGCTTGCGGAGGACACCGAGGTCGGTGCACACGCTGCGAACGCGATGCCCGGGACTCGTGATGTACGCGCAGTCGTGCACCAGGCGCCGCGGCGACGCGACGACCGCGAGCACCGTCTCGTCACAACGGCCGGCGACGTCGGCGCCCCCGCCCGACCCGGCGACGAACGACGTGCCGGGAATGTCCGTCGAGTTGACGTTGCCGAACCGGTCGATCTCGGCTCCGCTCATGCAGCCGATCGTGGTGGTGCCCGGGCCGCCGACGACCGTGCCGAGGATCCAGGAGCAGTCCGTGAGCATCTCTGCGCCCGGGAACACCCGGTGGTTGAAGATGTACGGATCTGCGGGGGTGGGGGTGTAACCCCACATGCCCATCTCGGCGGCCAGGCGAGCGGCGGACCCGCGGGCTCGCGCGAGCTCGTGCGCGGCCCACGCGGCGAGGTTGGACACCCCCGCGCCTGCGAGGATCGCGTCCGCGCGCCGCGCCACGACGCGGTCGGCGACTTCGTGCGCGGTGACGACGGCGCACACCTCCTGGGGCGTGACGGGGATGGACTCGTCCACCGGGTGGGCGCGATCGTCGTCCTGCCACGACGTCGGATCCGCTCGCCGGCGCAACCGTTCGAGACGCTCGGCGCCGAGCCGCTCGAGATAGTCGTCGTGGGTCGACACGTCGAGGACCCACCGGCGGATCCAGTCGTCGAAGTCAGCGCGCGTCGCGCGATGGAGGTCGTTCCAGAAGGGGATGTCCTCCCCGTAGCCGTCGACGGGCAGGCCACGAGCGAAGCTCCCACCGGGGTGCGCGCCGAACGGCGCCTCGACGATCGCGAGCACACGGTGCGCGGGGATACGGACGGTGGGCGCGTGCTCGCGGAGGTCGTCGACGACGCGGTCGACGGTGACGACGGCGCCGCGGCGGGCGGCCCAGGCCGCCCACGGGCCTTCCATGTTCGGGCCGGGCAGCGCGACGTTGCCGGCGACGTCGGCGACGGGCGCGTGCAGCAACGCGACGTCGGGCACGAGCGGCGCGACGACGCCGACCTCGCCGAACGGCGTGTCGACGCGTGCGAAGTGCGCGTTCGCCTCCATCGCGGTGCCGGTGAGCGAGCCGGTGACCGCGGCAGGGAGTCCCCGCGCGGCGGCTTCCAGCCGCTGCTCGAACGTGAGGATCGACCAGTGCTCGAACTCGACCGCGCGCTCGCGGAGCGCACGGGTGTAGACGGGGTTCGGTCCTCCGGTCGGGAAGCCTTCGCCCGCGTACGCGGTGACGACGCGACGCACGAGGCCCCCGTGGACGAGCGCGGTGGCGAAGTTGCCGAGCGACACGAGTTGGAGCTCGAAGCCGGGGTCGGTCCCCCAGAACTGCCGGCACACCTCGCGCGCCGTCGCCGTCCACCGCGTGTGCCCGTAGAGGATGTTGAGCGCGTCGCCCGGGCGCACGTGTGCGGCGACCGCTTCCTCGAGGTTGAGATGCTCCATGCGTGCGCCCCCGCGGGATCCTACGGTGTCGCCCGGCGTCGTTGTACAACGTACGGGCTATGGTCCTCGGCGTGCGCGACGCCGATCCCCGTCCGGCGGGCGGCGCCGGCACCACCTTCAGCTTCGCGATCACCGCACCGCCGCTCCAACTCCCCGTGTCGGCCTGGGTGGCCGACCTCCGGCGCCTGGAGGACCTCGGCTTCGCCGAGGTCGTGGTCGCCGACCACTTCACGGCCGGCTACGACACCGAACCGATGGTGAGCCTGAGCGCGGCGGCGATGGCGACCACGCGGCTCCGCGTGCGGCCCGCGGTGCTGGGCGTCG
>Ga0187777_10000601_pt1 | contig 24115 bp, 15 predicted proteins | sample 1015_Q2_SP5_10_M_FD_132416 | JGI IMG/M metagenome (GOLD analysis project Ga0187777, IMG submission 132416) | Tropical peat soil microbial communities from peatlands in Department of Meta, Colombia - 1015_Q2_SP5_10_MG | ecosystem: Environmental > Terrestrial > Soil > Wetlands > Peat | place... | reverse complement strand
CGTGAAGGCTTCGTGCGCGCCCGAGTTGATGGCGAAATCATCGAGCTCGACCGGCCGGAGCCGATTCGATTGAAAAAGGATCGTCGACACACGATTGACGCCGTGGTCGACCGATTGGTTGTGCGCGAAGGAATTCGGAGTCGACTGGCCGATTCGGTGGAAACGGCCTTGAAGTGGGGCGACAACAAGTTGTCGATCTTAATAGAGAGCAAAGCACCGGCCGAAAAATCGGCTGAGTGGAAAGAGCAACGTTATTCGACGAACTACAGCGCGGGGGATTCGGATTTCTCGCTGGGCGAGCTGACACCGAAACATTTCTCATTCAACAGTCATCTCGGCGCCTGCCCTGCCTGCCATGGTCTCGGCACCCAATTAGTGATTGATCCCGACCTGATGATTTCTGACCAGACACGAAGTATTGCCGAGGGGGCGATAACTCCATGGCGACGAGGAACCAAGCGGATGCGCGCCTATTACCAAAAGTTGCAAGGTGCGCTGGTGAAACATTTCCACATCGATGAAGACGCGCCATTCGCGGATTTACCCGAGCAATTTAAGAACGCACTCTATTTCGGAACCAACGGGGCGCCGATCAAAATGCATTTCGGGGGCAATGGCGAAAAGGAAAGGCCGTTTGAAGGACTCGTTCCGCAAATGCAGCGCCTTTACGACCAAACCCAGAGCGAATTCACCCGGAACCGGATCCGTTCGTTCATGACGCGCGTGCCCTGCAAGGTTTGCGGCGGCGCGCGACTCAAACCGGAAATTCTCGCGGTGACGATCAAAGACCGGCAGGGACGCGAGCTGAACATTCACCAATTTAGCGAGCAGACCACCGAAGCGGCTGCATCCTACGTCGACAACCTCGAGCTTTCGGCAGCACAGAAAAGAGTCGTCGCCGACGTGGTGCGTGAAATTCAGTCGCGTCTGCAATTCATGGTTGAAGTCGGTCTCGGTTACCTGACGCTCAACCGAGAGAGCGGCACACTCAGCGGCGGGGAAGCCCAGCGAATCCGCCTCGCCACACAAATCGGTTCCGGATTGGCCGGCGTTCTCTACGTTTTGGATGAACCGAGCATCGGCCTGCACCAGCGCGATAACTCGCGGCTGCTAGGTACGTTGAGGCGTCTGCGAGACCTTGGTAACTCCGTGATCGTCGTCGAACACGATGAGGAAACGATTCGCTCAGCGGATCATATTGTCGATCTTGGTCCAGGCGCAGGACCGCGCGGCGGCGAAATTGTGGCCCAGGGAAAACTCGAAGATGTCCTTGGCGCCAGGAATTCGCTTACGGCGGACTATTTGTCGGGGCGTTTGCACATCCCGGTTCCAAAGCATCGCACTGAACCGCGATCCGTCCGAAACCGAACGACGAAGAACGAAGAAGGCTGGTTGATTGTCAAAGGCGCTTCCGAAAACAATTTGAAGGGCATCGACGTGGCATTCCCACTCGGTTGTTTTACCTGCGTGACCGGAGTCTCCGGCAGTGGCAAATCGACACTGGTCGACGACATCCTGCGGCGGGCACTGTTCCGCCGATTTTACAATTCGAAAGAAAAACCAGGCGCGTTCCGGGCGTTGGCCGGCGTCGAACAAATCGATAAAGCGATCGTAATCGATCAAAGTGCGATTGGACGAACACCGCGCTCGAACCCGGTTACCTATACCGGTGCGTTTGGACCGATCCGCGAATTGTTTGCCCAACTTCCCGCGGCCCGGGTCCGCGGTTATGGCCCAGGCCGGTTCAGTTTCAACGTCAAGGGCGGCCGGTGTGAGAATTGCGAAGGCGGCGGTTTGATCAAGATTGAAATGCATTTTCTGCCCGACGTGTACGTCCAATGCGAAGTCTGCCGCGGCCGCCGCTACAATCGCGAAACCCTCGAGATCACTTACAAAGGGAAGAATATTGCAGACGTTCTGGACCTCACGGTGGACGAGGCGGCGCGATTTTTCCGAAATGTGCCCAGTATTTCGGACAAACTAAACGCGCTGCTTGATGTCGGACTTGGTTATTTGCAGCTTGGTCAAGCCGGCACAACCCTTTCCGGCGGAGAAGCGCAGCGAGTAAAGCTGGCGACCGAGCTCGCAAAAAAGGCGACCGGCCGCACCGTTTATATTTTAGATGAACCAACGACCGGCCTGCACTTCGCCGATATTGAAAAACTGTTGCAAGTATTGATGAAACTACGCGATGCCGGCAACACCTTGATCGTAATCGAACACAATCTCGAAATGATCAAGTGCGCGGACTGGATCGTAGATCTTGGACCCGAAGGAGGCGAGCGAGGAGGCGAGCTGGTTGCAGCCGGTCCGCCGGAAGAAATCGTGCACTTTGCCGCCAGCCATACCGGAAAGTACTTGTGCCCTCTCTTGCAGAAGAAATGAAACGCGCTTCCAATCTCGCCGCCGTGGTTTTGATTGCGCTCTCTTCATTCGCGCGTGCGGAAATTTCAAACCAGCTCACGGAGGCGACTCGACCGCTAAGTGACGGTGTTCCGGAAGTCGCGGTCACTCGACTGGAGGCCTTGTTGAAACAGAATCTGGCGGACGCAGACTGGCGCGCCGTCACGGAAAAACTGCTGGAGGCGCTGGTAGCGGCAAATCAGGCAAGTGATGCTCTAAAATTGGCGGAGGACCCGCGATTGCAGCAGAGCGCGTCTGCAAGTTTTTGGCATGCGCAGTTGCTGGCGAAGCTGCATCGCGAACCTGAAGCGTTGGCACTCTATAGGCAGATCGCAGGCGGCAACTCCGCCTTTCGCTCCGACGCCGTCTTTGGCGCTGCGGAAATGTTGCGGGCGCTCGGCCGGCGAGATGAAGCCCTGGACAATCTTGCAACCTTGTTTCGTGACCCAAAATGGAGCGTGAAAGCGCAGCTGCGCGCCGCAGAAATCTATCTCGACAAGTCGGATACGGCGAACGCGCGACGTTTGCTCGACAAAATCCAGCCAACACTTGCCGATGAAAAAAAGGAGCGCCACTTCCTCAGGGGCAGGCTTGAGCTCGCTTTACAAAGACCCGACCGCGCCATTTCCACGTTCAATTCGATTTTGAAGGAACCGGAGGGCGCAACGCACGAGACGCTGACTGCTGTCTTATTTGCGCTGGCGGACTCGCATCTGCTGCTGAACACGCCGGATGTCGGAGACGATTCACTCGAGAATTTTATAGAACATCATCCCCACGACGCCGATCTTGCACGCATCTTTGCCAAGCTGGATGAACTTTACCACGCTGAACGCAAGCCTTCCCGGACCGAACTCGATCGATGGGCCAGGGATCCGGCCGAGCCACGGCGCGCGTTTGCTCGCTGGTATCTGGCGCGGTTCGATTTGCGGAACAGCCGGCGCGATCGAGCGCTGGAATCGTTCGCGGCGTTACAAAAGAATCATCCACCGGATGCCGCCCTTGCTCCTGCGTTCATCGAGTTCGCTCAATTCGAGCTGGAAGACCGGCGTTTCGATGAGGCACTCACGACATTGGATGACGCGCGAACCCTGAGGCCCAACGCGGCAATCCTCGATCGCGTCAACCTGCTGGCGGCCGAAATTGAGTACCGGGCAAAGCGCTTCGACGCGGCGACGGCCGGCTTTGAAAAAGTGGCCAGATCCGGTTCGGCCCTGGCGCCAGTGGCAATGTTCAACTCGGCGCTTGGTTCCTTGCAACAAGGCGATGAACCCAGGTTCGTCGCCAATGTCGAAGAGTTCGCCAAGAAGACGAGCGACGAAAAATCGCGGGCGGATCTCCGATTGGAAGCGGGGTTATCACAAGCGGCCAAAGGCGACCAGCGAGCAGCCGAGTCGCTGAATAAGTTTTTGCGCGATTTTCCGACCAATGAGCGGGCGGCGGAGGCGTGGGTCGCGCTGGGGGAGCTCGCGTTTCATGCAACACCACCACGAATCGATGAGGCCCGTAAGTGCCTCGCTCGGGCTGCAGAGGCGAAACCGAACGCGGTTGCCCAGGAGCGCGCCGACTATCTGGCGATCTGGTTGGAAGATACGTTGCCAGGCGCCGAGACCAAAGCGACCGAGCTGGCAAAACGATTTGTCCAGCAGCACGATACGTCCGCGCTTCTGCCATCGGTCCGAATGAAGTTGGGCGAGATTTATTTTCGACAGGAAGATTTTTCAAACGCGGAAACGCAATTCGAGTTATTAGCCGAGCAGGATCCGAACGGACCGCTCACAGAACGGGCGCTGTTTTTCGCGGGCGAAGCGGCTGTGGCTGGGATGGCCGCGCAATCACCCGACCGCGCGCTTGTTCTGTTCAACCGGGTCGTGCAGCTCAACGGCGATTTCAAGTGGGCAGCACGCAACGAGCAGGCTGTGATCGAGCGCAAACTAGGCAAACCGCAGGACGCGCTCGCCCTTTATGAGGAGGTCTTGAATGGCGCTGCGCGCCCGGCGGAGAAGCGTGAAGCGCTTTGCGGCAAGGGCGACATCTATTTCGAGATGGCAGCAAACGATCCGCAAAATTATCAGCGAGCCATTGAGGCCTATGACCGGCTGGCGGCAGACCCAGAGGCGCCGGCGAATTGGCGAAATCAGGCGCTGTTCAAGAAAGGACTCTGTTTGGAAAAGAAATTGGACCGCGCCGGGGCGCTTGCCAGCTTTTACACTATTCTCGAAGAAGAATCGCGTTCGGAGCGACCCCATGAATTCTTCTGGTTTTACAAGGCGGGATTCAATGCGGCCCAGTTGCTGGAAACAGATTCCAAATGGGAATCCGCCGCCGCGGTCTATCAAAAGCTCGCGGCCGCGGGTGGCACTCGCAGCGATGAAGCGCGAGAACGGTTGGACCGGCTTCGGCTCGAACACTTCCTCCGCCAGGACTGAAACCTAACGAGCATTTTGACTTGCCTTTGGCGCAAAAAAGGCTCACTCTTGGACTATGACAACTGTGACTAAGATAGCCACGGTCGCTATGTCGATCGCGATCTGCGCATCGGCGTTCGCTGCTCCGCAGCAAACCGTCGCAACCACGAAAAAGCCTCTCAAGGCTGTGAAGTGCACTGCGATGGTCACCGGTTCTGCCTGCCGGCAGGACTGCTCGCGGCTCGGCGTGCTCCCGACGACGCCATATCAGCTCGATCGAATCGGCGGCCATTCGGCAACCAACGATTGATTATCAGCGAATAATTTCGCTGGAAGTAGTTTCCGGCGTCCTCACGCCGGCGCGAATCGTTGTTTGCGTTCGTAATTCCTGAGGCGGCAAGCGTGGGCCGCCTCTGTTGTCTTTGGAGGCCGTTTCCATGGCCTTGATAATGCCGGTAAGTGCGTCGTTTACCGGACAATCCAAACCATGCCTCGCGCCGAGCGCGACGATGGCCCCATTCAGGTAATCGATTTCCGTCGAGCGCCCTCGCAGCACATCCTGACGCATCGATACGGTGTTCGGCGACCCGGCGTAGGCCAAATTTATTTCGTTCATGAAATCGATATCGAGACTTATCCCTTCTGCAGCGGCAACGGCGACACATTCGTCGATCACGAGTTGGTTGAGCCGAGACAAGCTGGGATCGGCGATTTCGCCAACGGTGCACTTAAGTATCGTGGTAATCGGATTTACGACACAGTTGAAGACGAGTTTGCGCCAGACTTCAGTTTTGATGTCGGGAGAAATGCGGCACTCAAGGCCGGCTGCATCGAGAACATCTGCGACGCTTTGACTGCGCTCGTGGTTCTCGAGCAGGGTGGAACCTCTCGCCATGTATTGAATCGTCCCGGGGCGATCGAAGATTGCGCCAACCTGAGTGATTCCGCGAATTACCGCTCCCCGTCCGCGAACTGTGTCACGCACAATTCGGTCGCTATCCAAACCGTTTTGAAGTGCGACGATAGTTGTGTCGTCACGCACAAGCGGTACAACCGGTTCAAGGGCGGGCACAGTTGCCGGCACCTTAGTAGTGACCAGGATTAGCGTGTTCGGCAGGATACGTTCGATGTGAGTGGTCGCTCGCACGCGAACAATTTGATTCTCGATCCCCTCGATATGCAGACCCGCGTCTTCAATCGCACGCACGTGATCGGGACGACCAATAAGGGTAACGTCATTCGCGCTTGCGAGCTTGGCGCCGAACACGCTTCCGATGGCGCCAGCTCCCAGGACAAGGATTCGCATCGCGGCAACGGTAACACGTCTCAACTCCAGCAGCGACGCCTAACAGCCGAGCGAATCAACGATCCACCCAGATAGAATTAAAGGGAACTACTTGGTGAAGTCGCTGCCAATGCGCGAAGCCGGGAGACCTGGGTCAGGGTCGCGCGGGCCTCGTTGTCGCGCCCCATCTTTTCCAGAATATTCGAGAGCAAAATGTACTGACTCGGTTCGTCTGGCTGACGAGCGACTGCGCGCCGCTGGATCTGGGCCGCTTCATCCAAACGCTTTTGGTTCACCTTAATCAAAGCAATAAGTCGCAGAGATTCGGCATCGTGAACATCCAGCCAACTGGCAAGACGAAGTTCCACCTCAGCCCGTTCCGGATCATTCTTCTGCGCATACAAATGGCCAAGGGCGAGAGCAGCGCCATGGTGCCACCAGTTTGCGCGCAGGAACTGGTCGACAATTGGTATGGCGGCGTCGGGACCTTCGTTCACCCGGCACAACTCTGATTCGAAACTGACAATGTCCCAAACATCCGGATACGAGGCACGCGCATCCGCCAGAATTTTTAATGCCGTCTGGTCGTCTTTCGCTTCATGCTTCATTTGGGCAAGGTTTAACGCAGCCAGCCAGGTCCGCGGGTACTCGTGTTGGGTAGTGACGGCAAGTTTGGCGGTCTCATTGAGAAGTGTTTCCGCCTCGCTCTTCTTTCCCTGAAGTCTCAGCAATGCTGCGAGAGTGTTCCGAGCGGTTGAATAGTCCGGCGTGCTCTTGAGAACTTCCCGCAATATTTTTTCCGCCGCTGCATAGTCACCGCGGCGGCCATAAATTTGTGCCAGATTTACCGAGACGCGACTGCTATTGCCGCCGGCAGCCAGTGTTCTCTTGTAAAAAGTCTCTTCATTCGACCAATCGCCGCTTCGGATATAACTACGCGCACCCAACGCCGCAATCGCCACAATTGCTGCAAAACCGATCGTCGCCCGCCAGCGTGCCGGAATTTCAATCGCCCATCCGGCCAGGAAAATAAGAATGCCGACGCTTGGCAGATAAAGCCAATGCTCGGCAACAGTCGCATTCAGTTGAACGATGTTTGAGATCGGTAAATAGGCAGCAAGGAACCAAATCGATCCAAATAATCGTACTCGCCGCCCCGACCCCTTCTTACAAGCCCCGTAAACAAACAGCGCGACCAATACCAGGCCCAGAACCGATAAATACTCGACGCTGATCGTTTGTCGCCAGTCTGCATTCGAACGCCAGCTCACCGGTTCCACTATAGTCCGTTCCATGTGGAGGTTGGCGGGGAAAACCATCAAGCGAGCATAATCGCCAAGTGCTCGTGCCATCAGCATCGCCCGCACCGGAGGCGTCCACCCAGCCTGTGCAACCCCCGCGGTTGCACGCTCCTCCGGCAGCTGTCGACATGCGGCATAAAGCCCAATCAAGGCGACGCAGGAAATGACCGCACCCAGTCGCCGAACCCGTGGAATTCTTTTCTCGATCCACAAGAGATGCGCGAGGAACAGGATGATCCAAACGCAGGCTATCTCCCGGGAAAGTAAGGCGAAGAATCCGCTTGCGATAGACAATCCGTAAAGTGTGGCGCGAGCGAGTCGCCGCGACTGGGTCTGAGCTTTGACGAACAGGAGCCAGGCAGCAGCGGCAAAAAAGAATGCTAAACTGTCGGCCCGCCCGGAAATGTAATCGACCGCCGCGCTGTGCACCGGATGTACAACCCACAACATGGCTACGAAGAAAGCTGCATTCGCTATCCAGGGCACATGACGCCGGGCGCGAAGTTGCACGAAAATCGACCTCTCTCCGAAGAGGAACGAACCGAGCAGGTATCGAAGCAGGAAGTAAAGCAAGATCCCGGACCCGGCATGCAACAACGTGTTCGTAAGGTGGAAGCCGAACTCGTCTGTGTTCCAGAAAAAGTAGTCACACATGAACGAGATATTTTGAGCCGGGCGGTAATGAGCGGATAACGAGTCGAGAAACAAATGATGACGAAACGTTTCCAGAATCAGATAAGGACTCTTAATGAAAGGATTATCCTGCGAGAGGTATTGATCATCCCAAATCCGTTGGCCTTGCAAGGAGGGTGCGTGAACCAAGATTCCAACAAACCCGAGAACGGTGGCGCGGACCCAGTCGCTCTTGCAGAAGCGCTTTAAAGAGGCGCCAACTCGCATGCGCGATCGCTGCCGCCGCTGATTCTCAGTTTGAATCGGCCTAACGAGTGGGATTGATGTAGGCATTCAAAATTCCATCCAGTTTGGAACTTCAATAAAAATGGAAGGTGCTCATCCGTATGCGACTGGACACTTCCGGCACAACGCACGGTCAGGAAAGGCTGTTTGTTCTCTAAACATGAGTGGGATTTGGACTCCTGGTTAGGCGAATCGCGATCCCCGGGTGTCGCCCGTTTCTCACGACTCATTCCCTGCCACCCCGGGTCGACCGCGAATGACAGGAGAATGAATCGTCAGATTCCTTACGGACCGTAGGGCGACCAGAACCCGGTGCTCGCTACGTCGGACAACACCGTGTAGTCGGCTGGCGGCACCTGTGGAATGGTATCCACGGTCTGTGGGCCGTAGGTCGATCCGAGAAGGCTCTTGCCGTTGTTGTAAAGAAGCGAACCCTTCTTTAAGTAGTTCGTCCAATCAGCAACCCCGACAACGTCGCCGGTTTTGCGGTTTGTTTCGATCGCGTACTGGTCGCAAGCTGAGTCGATCATACGCAGATCGTTCAGAATACGGCTGGCCTGCGAGCGTTTGCGCGCCCGGAGAAATCCAGGGACGGCAATCGCGGCGAGTAAGGCGATGATCGCAACGACGATCATGATTTCCACGAGGGTGAAGCCCCCGCGGCGTTTGTTGATGGCGTTTAACATGCTATTGCTTTCTATTGTTTGTTTGACTGCGCTCCGCGATCCTTGACCGCGGAGTGAGCCAATTTGTGAGCAGTGTTAATGCCAACGCCCCTGAAAACTGACCCCCAGGCTGGGCGGTTCTTCCTAGGGCCAGGCTACCTGATTTTCCTCTCTGCCTTTGGTCTTCGGCTCTGGGCCCTTCGGCGGCTGACCCATTCATCCCTCCTGATTCCTGCGCGGGGCGACATGCATTTCTACAACGACTGGGCAAGGCAACTCCTCCATGGGCAGATCGGTCCCCCCCTCGCTTTTTATGGGCTGCCTGGCTATGCCTACCTCCTCGCGGGCCTCTATAAGATTTTTGGCGAAAACCCCTTTATTCCGGGATTGCTCCAAGCCGCTCTGGATGCCGGGACCGCCGTTCTCATCTATCGCATCTGCCTATCCACGTTGACGTCTAACGGATCGAATCTCGGAGCCAAGGCGCTCATTGGAGGTGTGGTCGCTGCACTTGGATGGGCTTTTTTCGTTCCCGCCCAAGCTTACTCAATCGTCCTCATGCCAACGGCTTGGTTCGTTTTCGTTTTTTGGTTTGTGGTCTGGCGAATCATCAAGACAAATGCGGCCCCGCCGGCTCTCGAGTGTTTTTTTCTTGCGGTGCTCGTCGGCTTCGCGGCGACGGGGGTGGCAACGGTGCTCGCTGTTACTCCATTAATGCTCGCTGGCATCATCTGGAAAAGCGGGAGCACCGCCGGGCGAAAATTGATCGCGCGCGTCTTACTTATGATCATCGGTTTGGGGCTCGGCACCTCGCCGTGCTGGGTTCACAATTATTTTGTCGCTCACGACCCGGTTGTGTTATCCGCCCACAGCGGCATCAACTTTTGGATTGGCAATAATCCTCAAGCCAACGGCTACCCGCGTTTTCCGCCTGGGTTGCACGCTGGTCAGGCTGCCATGCTTCAGGATTCCATCGACGAAGCTGAAGCGAACGCCGGTCATCCACTCAAATATTCTCAGGTCTCCGGCTATTGGTCGGGCAAGGCGAGAAATTTTATCGCTACCCAATTTGGCAAATGGTTGAAACTACTGGGACTGAAGCTGCGCAATTTCTGGAGCGCGTTTCAATACGACGATCTCAGCATCATCACGATCCTGCGTGAACAGGGCGTGATTGTGCCCGGTCTTTATTTTGGTGTGATCGCCGCCCTGGCGATTCCGGGAATTATTCTGGCCTGGCGTATCGGACCGACACCGCACTGGGTTTTTGCTGCGATCTTTTTGTCGATGATCGCGCTACTGCCCGTTTTCATCACCGAACGTTATCGACTCGTCGCCGTGCCCGGTCTGCTGATTTTCGCGCTGCTTGGGTTGTCTGTCTTATGGCAAACAATTGCCGCCGGAAACCTGCGAACCGTCTCCGTCTACCTACTGATCCTCGTCCTATCAACCATGTTCGTTGCCTGGCCGCAACGCGATCCGTCGCTTTGGGCGCTAGACGCTTACAACGCCGGTTGGCAGGCGCTGGAATCAAATAATCTAGGACTCGCCGAGAAGAAACTCGCCATCGCTCATGCGTACGTTCCTGAAAATTCCGAAACCCTCTTCGCCATCGGCAATCTGCGATTGGCGCAAGACAATCCCGACGCGGCTTCTTCGTTTTACCGGTCGGTGCTGAAGCTCGACGCCCGGCACAAAGGGGCGTTAAACAATCTCGGAATCATCGCTCTGGACGCCACCGATTACGAAACGGCCGAGACTTGGTTCCGCCGTGCCGCCGAGATCGATCCTCGCAACGCTAAAACCCACTTCCTGCTTGCGAAAACTCTTCTCGGCAAAAAAGATCCTGCCACTGCGCAGGCTGAAATAGACAGAGCGATCGCCCTCAAATCCGATCAACCGGAATTCATTGAACTGAAAACCAAGATCGACAGTCAGTTACTCCGCTGATCGTTCTGGCAAGATCCCAGGGGCACTGAAGCTGCTGAGCTTCGGCACGATGGAACTCTCTCTTCGCCGCGGTTTACAGTTCGCAGCTGAGATCAACCCTGGCGAGCGGCGCACATTTGCGGAAAATTCGCGAACTCGTCGGCAAAATGTTCTGATCACTGCTGCAGCATCTGTCGCGTTCGTGCTAAAGCTTGCGATCGCATTCAACACCTTCGGAACGAACGACGTGGCCGCCTTTTATATGTTCGCCGGATCGCTCCGCGAACATGGTCTGGAATGGACGTACCGTAACGGTGTCGTCTTTTTCTCGAATTTCCCCGTCTTCAATCATCCGCCACTGACGGCTTACTATCTCGAGATGATCGGCCACCTGTCCAAAAAACCGCTACTTCGAGACTACGGCCTGACGTTTCCGTTTCTCCTTCGCCTGCCCGGAATCATTGCCGATTTCGTTTCGGTTCTCGTCCTCATCGGAATTCGCAACACGACGCCGATCCGCCAAGCCCCAACCTGGGCAATGCTGCTTTTTGCCCTGAGTCCGATCTCGATAATGGTCTCCGGGTTTCACGGAAACACGGATCCGATAATGGTCATGTTTTTAGTTATTTCGACTTATATGTGTTTGAGGGAGCGACCCGTGCTCTGCGGAATTTTCTTTGCCTTGAGTTGTCAGATCAAAATCATCCCCCTTCTCCTGTTACCAGTTCCCTATTTCTTTTGGCTGAAGCGTGGAACGGCCAGCCGATTTCTTGTTCCATTCACGCTGTTGAACATCGCATTATGGATACAACCGGTGACACAGTTTCCGGCGCTCTTTCTCCGAAACGTTTTTTCCTACAACGGCTATTGGGGCGGCTGGGGAATCAGTTATTGGCTGAAATTGACCCACTGGTCACAGTTCAATGGCGCTTTTTTCAATCTCCCGATGGGTGCGGCGGCCATTTCATGGATACTGAAGATCGGTATCGTATGTGCGGTGATTCTGATCGCGTGGCGTCGACGCCATCTCGATGAACGCGCAGTGCTGGATTCGGTCGCTTACGGCTGGGTATTTTTCTTTGTCTTTGCTCCGAGTATCGGTTCGCAATACCTCGTCTGGCTGGCACCATTCATCCTCTTGCTTTCTCCAAAGTTTTACGGCTGGCTCACCTTGAGCAGCACATTGGCTCTCTTTTTTCTTTACAACAATCTCACCGGCGGGTTGCCGTGGTACATCGGCATCGCCAGAAACAATTCCAATGAAATGAGCGCAGTGGCTGCCTGGGGAATTTGGCCGTGGGCAATTCTGCTTGTCGGCATGGTTCTTTTTTGGAGAGACGCGATCATGATCCCTTCGCATTTGCGCACCGAAAGGGCGTAGATCATGACCGAACCCAGGCCAGGCATTCGTAAGATCGAGGTCATCCTGTTGGCGATCATTTTCGCCGTCGGAATTTTCCTTCGAATCACTCCCCACGCTTTTTCTCCCGGCGCGTCATTGCATTTCCTCGCCCAGGTTCATCCTCAGCCTGCCTGGGATCAGATTGGTTTCGACGAAGGTCTTTACCGCGAATACGCCAATGCGCTGAGTAAGAATGGCCTGGGTTCTTACCCGGACATGGTCGAGGGATACATCGACCAGCAGTCGAAAATGTCGGGCCCGATTCTTCCGCCGGTACGCTTCCTCTACATTTTTAGCGGCTTCATCTGGCACTCGGTGTTCGGCAGCGAAACGCTGGAGTGTCTCCGCCAGGTCGCTTCATTTTTCAGCATCCTGACGCTGGCATTGGCAACTGCGTTTGCCTGGCGATTACGCGGCCCGAGTTGCGGCTGCGCCATCGCCGCCTTGATGGCGTTCGCCCCGACGCAACTTCACATGTCTCAACACGCGTTGATCGATGGCTTCTTCACATTCTGGACGCTGCTCACGCTTTGGATGCTTTGGGAGAATTTCGCAGCGCCGGAGGATTGGCGACGACTCACCGGTTACGGCATTAGCCTCGCCATGCTGGTAATAACGAAAGAAAATTCGTTTTTTGTCTGGCTCGCGATCGTGGCCTTGATTGTCGCGAATCATTGGCTGCAATTTGGAATCACCACTCGCTCGCTTTTACTGGTCACAATTGCGGGACCCCTCCTCGGCGTCGTGGTTCTGATTTTTCTTTCGGGTGGTCTCGTTAACTTGATCGAGACATACCGCTTGCTGGTGACCAAAGCGTCAACCGCTCCATATGCCGTTCTAACCGGGGACGGGCCGTGGTATCGCTACCTGGTTGATCTACTGCTTGTGAGCCCGATCGTTCTGATCCTCGCGGCTGGTGCGCTCTTCAAATTGAATCGAACGATGAAGCCGGAGCTCTATTTCACGATCTTCATCGGAGCGAGTTATCTCGTGATGTGTAACGTGAAGTACGGAATGAACCTGCGCTATGCCAATATCTGGGACATGCCGCTGCGATTTCTGGCATTGAGTTGTCTGTCCACCCTGGTTGCGCCGCTGTCCCGCTATCGGAGTCTAATCTTCGGCCTCGCGGTCGCCTTGATCGCCGTATTCGAATTTCGTCAATACGTCATTCTCGCGGTGCGATACCCGCTTTACGAATTGATTACCCACGACCTCCTGCAGGCGTTGCACATCCTGAAAACGCATTAACTGAGCGCGCGATCAAGCGGCCCGGGTCAGTGCTTCGGCCTTTGATCCGCTGTTGGAAATCGTTTCCCGCAGTAAATTGTTCACGGTTGGACGCGCTTCCGCCCGGATGAAAATCTGGTAGGCGAACAAACCCTTGCTCAAACGGATCAGTGCCGAGTTGAAGGCCAGCAGTATTCGCGACAGAAACGTTCGCCCTAACGCGAGCGGAAAAGGCGCAGGAATTCCACGAAGTTCGAGAATCTTGTAGCCTGACTGCGCTAATAGTTCGCTAATCGACCTAAAGGTGAACAAGCGGGTGTGCGTTACGTCCAGGATTCCCTTTTTCCCGTAATTGAGCTGACCGAGCGCCAGCATCAACCGAGTCGCGAAAAATCCGATATTGGCCGTGGTCAGGATGACCTCCGGCCGCTTGCAACCGGTCGCGAAACGCAGTTCGTCCATAAAATGCGCCGGATCCTTCAAGTGTTCGATGATATCGAGCAAAAAAATCTGATCGAATTGTGAAACTCTAATTGGAAACTCGGCACGGTCCAAATCCCAGCGAACGAAATCCATGTTCTTGCGTGGGAGATCGTCACTCGGAATGTAACGATCCAAACCGGTGACATGGCAACCGCGCTTCACAAATTCGGCGCCCACTCGGCCTTGGCCGCAACCAATATCCAAAATTCTGCCTCCTGGTTTGGCCGCCGCGATTGCGGCTGTGTGCGATGAAGCGTAGCCAAGCTTCAAATTGTAAACATCTTCGACCGTCTCGAGGTCGTAGCGCCGATCGTAAAAGAGCGACAATTGACACAACCGCGCTCGCACCGTGGTTTTGAAAATGTTCCAGGCGTACTTCACCGCGTCGCGGTAAGAAATTCCGCTGCCATAGAACATGGGAATGGCTACTTCGAGAATTCGCAGTTTCTTCAGCAGGAATTGAATGACGATCTCGGTGTCGAAATGGAAATCGCTGGTGTTTTTCTCAAATGGGATTTGGGCAAGGGCGCGAGTCGCGTAAACTCGATAACCGCAGTGAAAATCGGAAAGCCCGGTACCGAGCACAGCATTTTCAAAGGCTGTGAATACCCGATTGCCGATCCACTTGCCAAGAGGCATCCCTGCCTTAAGGGCCGAGTATTTGTCGATCAACCGTGAACCAAGCACTGCATCCGTTTTGTCCTCGATCACTGGCTTCAGCAATGCCGGCAACTTCTCCGGGGCGTATTTTCCGTCTCCATGGATCAATGCGACGACGTCGAACCCATTGTCGATCGCGTATCGATAACCAAGCTTCTGGTTGCCTCCGTAACCTTGATTTTCGGGGGTGCGCAGGACGGTGATTTTGAACTCCGAGTTTTGTTGCTGATAGCCGACCCCGCGAGCAAAGGTTTCGTCGCTCGAAGAGTCGTCGATAACGAGCACTTCGGTGTCGCTCGTTCGCAATGATTGCGGGATCCGACTCAACACCTTTTCAATCGTCGCCTCGGCGTTGTAAGCGACGATGAAAATCAGCAGCCGTTTGCCGCTAAGATCGACATCTTCGGACGCAAAACGATCCAGCTCGTTTAGACGCATGCCTCCCCGGCAGCTAGAAACGCGCCACCAGGCGCCTCAGCCGCCTCTAGGACAATGCTGAGTCGGCCGCGGCGAGGATGAACTTATCGTCGTTATCGCCCAGACCGGCTAGAAAACCGCGAATCCGCCGGAAGGATTGCCGAAGGAAGAGCTCGGCCGCGGTGTTCTTCTGCGAAGGCGATCCGCCGTTGCGCTGGGAACTCTGAATCTCCGAATCCCATCGGCTCAGCGTGGCTGCTGAGGCGAATAAATCCATCGCGGCGCCGGCAATCCGTTCCTGCACCAATTGCATGTCCAGGATTGGTTCCCGATACAGAATAAGCGACTTGTTGACCGCGACGTTGAACCGCCAGATCAAACGCCCGAGCTGGCTGGCGAAGGATTTGAGCTCCGCGCTTGCCACTGGAACATCTGGAGTGCGCACCGTCGCGCCGAGTCGACTCATCCCCGCGTTCCAAGCCTTTCCGATCCCCCCTTCGCGCGTCGGTTTCAACATTGTGTCGTAAATTTCCTTGAACTCCATGCCCGGCCCGCGCATTCCAACCAGAGCAATAAACGATTTCAGAACTTCATTGCTGCCTTCGCCGATCTGGTTGATGCGCGCGTCGCGCAACATTCGTTCCAGGGGACAGTCCGTCATATAGGCGGCCCCGCCATGGATTTGGAAAGCTTCGTTGACGCATTCCCAAAGCAGCTCGGTGGTGAAGACTTTTAGCATCGCGGTTTCAAGCATGTAATCTTCGAGACCGCGATCGATCAACGACGCCGTGATGGTTGTCATTGCCTCCATCGCGTAAGCGTCGGCCGCGATCCGCGCGATCTTCTTTTTTACCAAATGAAAATTGCCGAGCGTCTTGCCGAATTGCTTTCTGGTGTCGGCATGTTTGATCGCCAGCTGCAAACAGGTCTTGGCCGCTCCGGTGCAACACGCGCCGAACGTGGTCCGACCGAAATCCAAAACCGTCAGCGCCACTTTCAAACCCTTGCCTAACTTCCCAAGGATATTTTCTTTTGGCACTTTGACGTCGCGTAATGCAAACCGGCCGGTCGCCGTCCCACGGATCCCCATTTTTTCCATCCGCGGTTCGATCAAATCGAAACCCGGCATGTCCGGAGTCACCAGAAATGCGGTGATCGCGTCTTTGCCGGGTTTTCCGGGAACTGGCGTCCGGGCCATCACCGTCAATACCTGCGCGATTGCGGTGTTGGTGATATAGCGCTTTTCACCATTCAAAATATAATGCGACCCGTCGTCACTCGGCGTCGCCGTCATCTGCACATTGGCGGCATCGGAACCTGCTTCGCGTTCCGTTAGTGCGAATGCGCCGAGCCATTCACCGCTGCAAAGTTTCGGCAGCCATTTCTGTTTTTGCTCGTGGGTGCCGAACAACAACAGCGCGCGAATCCCAATCGAATGATGCGCGTTTACGAACACCGACGTGGAAGCGCATCGCGTCCCAAGTTCCTCCAAAATTTTCGTATTCGCCAGCTGTGAAAACCCGTGGCCGCCGTATTCCGCGGGCGCGGTCATTCCGAGAACGCCGACTCGCCCAAGGCCGTCGATCACTTCTCGCGGGATGTCCGCCTTTCGATCGATTGCCGTTGGATCAAGCTTGGCGTCCAGAAATGCGCGCAGCTCCTTTAACGTTTGATCGAGTTGGGTTTGCTGTGCCGCCGGAATGCGCGGATACGGCATGACCCAATCGGAGACGAAATGTCCCGCGAACAGGCCTTTGACAAACCCCAGCGCTTGCGGGCCGGTGAACAGCAGTTCCTCAGCCTGCTGCATTTCCTTCTGTCTTTGGAGTTCCGCTTCAGTCATCGGTAAATTTGGTGCGCCGTAAGTCGCCGAAGCGACCGAAGGCGGGGCAACCGCCATCGAACGAACGGCGGTGAGGAATTGTAGCTAACCCGCAGCGTCTGTCCAACGTTCCAGGCGAAGTTTGACCGGGCAGGCTAGCTACACCCCTGGCTGGTGCCGCACTCGGTACAGACACCACACGCGCCCGCTCTTATCACCTTATCGCTGCCGCAATGAGAGCAGATGATGTCCATGAACATGTTCCCAAGAGCTTCCTGGACCCGGTCGGCATGGCTGTGGCCGTTTCCCGTGATCTGCGGTTGACCGTCATTCGGAGAGTGGCTCGTGATCACATCGAGAATCTCTTTTTCGCCGGTGCGCGCGAGATCGGAGACCGGTCGGTTAAGCGCCTTCTTTTCCATTTCTGGAAGTTCTTTCAGCGGCAAGTCAGCCTGGCCACGACTCGGTGAGGTCGCTTCCTTGTAACCTTTGATAAATTGGCAAGCCAACCAACGAAACACGTAGTCGGTGATGCTGGTCGCATTGCGAATATCAGGATTCTTGGTAAACCCGCTCGGCTCGAATCGTTGATACGCGAACTTTTTGGCCAGGGACTCGAGCGGCACGCCGTACTGAAGCGCGATGGAAGTGAGCGTTCCAACCGTATCCATCAATCCGCCAATCGTGCTGCCTTCCTTCGACATGGTAATAAAGAGCTCACCCGGCTGGCCGTCCTCATAAAGACCGACGGTGATGTAGCCTTCGTGGCCGGCAATCTCGAACCGATGAGTTAACGACATTCGCGTGTCGGGCATCCGATGCCGAATTGGCTTGTCGACCTTGCCGCGTATTTGCGAGAGTTCCTCCTCCAGTTCGAGGATCCGTTTCTGGAAATCTTCGCGATCGACTGTGACATCGAGCGCAACGTCCACGTCCTCGGTAGTGCCGCCCATATCTCTTGTCTTGCGGGTGTTCAGAGGAGCGGACCGCTTCGAGCCTTCGCGATAAATGGCGATCGATTTCAATCCCAGCCGCCAGCCTTCGATGTAGCTGTTCATGATGTCGTCAACCGTGGCCGCTTCGGGCAGGTTCACTGTTTTCGAAATCGCGCCACTCAAGAACGGTTGGGCTGCGGCCATCATCCGCAGGTGCGCCATATAATTAAGAGAGCGTTCTCCTTTGAACGGTTTGAACGCGCAATCGAATATCGGTAGATGCTCCGGTCTCAATCCGGAGGTTATTTTCGTTCCGTCTGAATCGAGCACGTCCTCAATCGTGTCGAACGCGTCGATGTGGGCTACGATCCGGTCGATCTCCTCCGAATTGTAACCAAGTTTCTCCAGCGCGGGCTTCACCGTTTGGTTTACAATTTTCAACATGCCGCCGCCCGCGAGCAGTTTGTATTTCACCAGCGCGATGTCCGGCTCGATTCCAGTGGTGTCGCAATCCATCAGAAAACTGATCGTTCCGGTCGGTGCCAGCACCGTGACCTGAGCGTTGCGATAGCCATGACGTTTGCCAAGTTTCGCAGCGCGGTCCCATGTTTTCGCCGCTTCCCTCTTCAGATACGCGAACTCCTCCACGTCAGGAATGTCGTTCACCGCGCACTTGTGAAGATCGATCACTTCGTGCATCGACGCGACGTTGCTCTTCGCGACCGGTTTCGGAACACCGCTGCAACGCGCCTCTTTGTAGCCGGGGAACGGGCCGAGTGCTTCGGCCATGCGGGCGCTTTGTTCGTAGGCTTCGCCGGTCATGATCGACGTCACGGCGCCGCAAAGGGTGCGGCCTTCCACGCTGTCGTATCCGTAACCGTAACTCATGATCAGCGAACCGAGATTGGCGTAGCCCAGCCCCAGCGTCCGGAAAATGTGTGAGTTCTCCGCGATCTCCTTAATCGGATAACTGGCGTTATCCACCACGATTTCCTGCGCGGTGATGAAAACGCGAACCGCGGCCTTGAATCGTTCTACTTCGAATGTTCCGTCGGCCGTCTTGAACTTCATCAGGTTCAACGACGCGAGATTGCAAGCCGTGTTGTCGAGAAAGAGATACTCACTGCACGGATTGGTGGAGTTTTGGCGACCGGTGCCTTTGCAGGTGTGCCATTTGTGGATCGTGGTGTCGAACTGCATTCCGGGATCGCCACAGATGTGGGTGCCTTCAGCGATTTTTCGCAGCAAAGTCTCCGCGTCCTTTTTCTCGCAAGGTTTCCCGTCGGTCACCCGACGCGTCCACCAGTCTCTGCCTTCCAACGCGGCGTCCATGAACTCGTCGCTGACGCGCACGCTCAGGTTTTCATTTTGATACATGACCGAGCCGTAAGCGTCGCCGTTGTAACTGCCGTCGTAACCCTGTTCGATCAGCGCCCACGCTTTCTTTTCCTCTTTTTGCTTGGCATCGATGAACTCTTCAATGTCGGGGTGCCAATCTTTGAGCGTGTTCATCTTGGCGGCGCGGCGAGTCTTGCCGCCACTCTTCACTACGTTCGCGACCTGATCGTAGACTTTCAGGAAGGAAAGCGGTCCGCTCGGCTTGCCGCCGCCACTCAATTTTTCCCTGGTCGATCTTAGAGTGGAGAGATCGGTACCGGTGCCGCTTCCGTACTTGAACAGCATCGCCTCACTCATCGCCAGGCGCATGATGTCTTCCATGGTGTCTTCGACGTTCTGAATGAAACACGCACTTCCTTGCGGATATTCGTACTGAGTCGGCGCACGCTCGGCTTTTCCCGTCACCCGATTGTAGAAATAATTTCCAGCACCCGCGTTTTTTCCGACCCCATACTCATGATATAGACCGACGTTGAACCAAACCGGCGAGTTAAACGCGCCGTGTTGATTCAAACAAAGCCAGGTCAGCTCGTCGTAAAAAATCCCCGCCGCTTCCGCGTCGGCAAAATATCCGTCCGCGATTCCCCAATCAGTAATCGTCCGCGTAACGCGATGAATCAGTTCGCGTACTGAGCTTTCGCGTCCGCCTTTGTGTGGGTTAGTTCCATGCGCGATGTCGCCGTAAAAATACTTCGAAACTGCAATCTTGGTCGCGAGCGCGCTCCAGCTCTTTGGGACCTCAACGTTCTCCTGTTTGAAAATCGCCGTGCCGCTGTCGTCGGTGATTTCCGCCGTCCGCCGCTCCCATTCCGTTTGTTCAAACGGTCGAATGTTGGCGTCACTGAATGTCCGCTCGAACTGAAGGCCCCGGTGCTTGGTTGACTTTAGCCGACGGCGATCGACGGACTTGCGCGGTTTATTCAGCGTTGACGGTTGGATTCCGGGTTTGAGTTGGATCATTGGGGCACTTCCTACAACTGGTGAATTAACGGTGAAATGATGCCAACAGCCCGGCCAACAAGTTGTGAATTTCAGGGAACAACAAGTAATAGCGGAAGGCCATCGGCGGACATACAATATGCAGGGCAAAGCCCGCCTGAATCAAGAGTTTAATTGTAACATTTTCGCCCGCCGCCGCCATTTCCGTCGGCCCAGGTCAATTGAGGGCCGAATAGGCCGTGGGATCCATGAAATATCGGTCTATGTGGTTTACTAGCGGCCCGTTCTTCTCGGATTCCGCCTTTACCTTTTGCCATTCAGGATCGGCTTGGAAAGCGGCCCAATTTTTCTGCGCTTCTACGCGAGTCGGATGCTGCAAAATGTAGACAAAAAGGCTCTGCGAGCTCGGCTGATCTTCGGGTACCCAATAGCCAACACTTTTCATGTTGTGCCGTTTGAATATCGCGTCGGTGTGATCGCCAAATCGGGCTTTCAGTTCATCCATCTTGCCTGGGTTCACATGATACATCCGCAGCTCGTAGACATTATGTTCAAGTTCAGCGTTGGATCCTCGAAGCGTGCCGAGACCATACATCACCGCGATCCCGACAAAGAACGAGATAAGATGAGACGTTTTCATATCGCCAAGCTAAGCCTTGATTGTTAGGCGTCGAAATATTTTCGGGTAGCGATCTGAGTTGCATTCGGCGTTCGATGTTGGACGTTCAGCGTCCAACGTTTTGGACAGCCCGGGAAGGGTGGCTGAGTCCGGTTTAAGGCACTCGACTCGAAATCGAGCGTGGGGCAACCCACCGTGGGTTCGAATCCCACCCCTTCCGCCAGCCTTCGCTGTGAGCGCAGCCCAAAGTGATAGCTGCCACTCGGGAGGGAAACGAAGGCGAGCGATGCGTTCCTGCATCTGCAGTGGCGCTCAGAGGCAACGGCTTTGCCGACATCCCAGGCGCTCACTTCTTGACTAAAAACACCAGACGCAATAAAACCTCGCCTCGAACAACGTTGGTTACGGCATCGTCAATGCTTGGGAAGGGAAAGCGCGATGATTAGGGCAAATTGTCGGGCGCGCTTCACCGCCGCTGATTTCGATTTCATTGTTCGCACTCTCGCTGGTTCATCAACTGACCACGTCTCACTGGTTGATCTTCTGAGTGATGCCGAAACGCGAGATGCGGTGCTCGATGATCCCAAACTGGTCGAAGCGATCCTCTCCAATTCCCCGCACCTGCGTATTTCGTCGCAATTTTATTTTTACGTGCTTGCTCGCCATGTTTTGCAGCAAGCCGGAATTGGCGACCGCAAGCTTTGCGACTACGTCGGATCTCTCCTGGAAACCTTTTCCCGCACGAGCCAGTTGCAACGCCCCGACAAAGTCGATCCGCCTTCGCCTAGCTCCGGTGCGACAAGGGACCATGCCGTCGAATATATTTCGGATATGCTCATTGCTCTGAAACGACTCACGCGCGCGGAAGCTTTCCTGTTGCGGGCGCACATTGGAAATTATTCCCTGTTCATCAGTGGAATTTTTCACGAGAGCGCGCAACGGCGCTGCCAGCGCGGCGGACCGGACCTGAGATTTTACGAGGAAATCGGCCGCACCAATTATCAAATGGTTGCCTCGCATGAAACGGCGAAGCGATGCGAACTGAGCGATGTCTTCGCAAATCTGGCCGGACAATTTCGCGGTGTTCGCCTCGCCTTAAACGATCTTTCCGACCGGTTACTCACTCTCGATGACGATCTTCGTCCGTCGCTTGTTTTGTGAACGAGACGCTCTTCAGTCAGATCCAAAGGCTTCTCGAGCGCACTTATGTTCAGGTTGGGATCAATCTGGAAGATTGTTTGATCGACAGCCGCCGTTGCGCCCAATTGTCGGCGCTGGCCGGTAAATCAGCGCGGGAACTGAGCGAGATAGCACGTACGTTTCTGCGGACCGCGAACGATCGCCTCTACGTCGGTATTTATTATTCGCGCTGGCTCATCGAACAGCTTGAACGCCATGATCCGCGCGCCGGCTTGAGCGACCGGAATATTCGCTCGCTCATCGTCTTCGTCGAGGAGATCAATCACGCGCTGCACGCGGCCCTTCAATTTCAGAATGGCGCCCGCGAGATTGAGTCGGAAGACTTTGCGCGCAATCTCGAGCTGCAAGCCCAGGTCGACACTTACCTGGTTCTCCTTTTGTTCGTCGCATTCTTTCGAAAAACGCAGCGCGTCTCACGCACGGATCGGCGTTGGCTGCGATTTCACCTGTTTGATCGGCAATGCCCAGATGCGTTCGCCGATCGAAACCTGCGCGCGCGTTATCTGGAAACCAGCGACCTGGCTGCAAGGTATACCTACTACCTCGACACCCTCAATGCCGCTCGCCGCGTCGAAGAAATCTGTTTATTCCGCACCCTCGATTACACTCTCAAGAAAGAACGAGTTCTTGCGCTTCCGGCTGCAAGAATTCCACCGCTGTTGCGAATTTAATTTGCGAAAACAAGATCGCGGTTGCTAAATACAACTCGTGTTCAGTTTGACGATGCTCGGCAGCGGCAGTGCCGGGAACAGCGCGCTGGTTGCGACCGATCATTGCAAGATTTTGATCGACGGCGGACTGAGCGCGCGCCAGATCGTTCTACGGCTGGAGCAATGCAGCGTATTACCCGAGCAACTCGACGGCGTTCTGCTTACACACGAACATGGCGACCATGTTTGCGGTCTCGAAGTTCTTTGCCGAAAACTGGACGTGCCAATTTACGCAAATTCGCAAACCGCAGAGGCGGTGCGCTGCGGTTGTTCGCTGGAGCAACATCGTAACTGGCGAATTTTTCGCACCGGCGCCGACTTCGCGATCTGCGACATCACGGTGCAAACCTTCCCGGTGCCCCACGACGCGGTCGATCCGGTCGGGTTCGCGTTTTACGCGGGCTCGACCAGTCTCGGGTTCGTGACTGACCTTGGTTACGCAACCAAGATGATCGTGGAGCGATTGCGGCAGGTCCACACCCTGGTCATCGAAACCAATCACGATGAAAAACTTTTGCAAAACGACATCCATCGACCCTGGCCGGTGAAGCAACGCATCCAATCCCGCCACGGACATCTCTCGAACAGCGCGGCGGCGAACGTAATCGAAGAGTTGCTGCCGGGAAAAGTTGACCGGGTTGTGCTCGGACATCTTAGCCGCGATTGCAACACGCCCGAGCTCGCGCTCCAGACGGTGCGTGATGCGCTCAAGAAGTGCGGCAAGATTGACATCGAAGTTTTTTGCGCCGCCCAATCGGAGGTTAGCCCGCAGTTTCGGATCGGCGAAACAACGCGCGGACATTTCAGCCGACGTTTGAAAACGCATTTTTTCCCGCAGCATGAGCGCAGCGATGGCGACAGCCAAGTCGCAGCGGAAGTCTGCGACAAGACGGGAAATGAAAATTCGTGACGCGCGCGATACTGATCTCCCTGCGATCATCCGGATTTACAATGCCGCAATTGTCACTCGTATCTCCACGGCCCAGCTCGAGACGGTAACGCTCGACGCCCGCCACGATTGGTTGAATGATCATTCGCCGGACCGACATCCGTTTTGGATTTTGGAAATTGGCGACGTCGTCGCCGGCTGGCTGACGGTGAAGTCTTTTTTGCCGCGCGCTGCTTATCGTGACACGGCCGAAGTAAGCGTTTACGTGGATGAAAAGTTCCGGCGCCGCGGAGTCGGGCGCGCGTTGCTGGCCGAAGCGATTTCACGCGCGCCAGCGCTTGGAATCAGGGCGATGGTCGGCCTCATTTTCGCGCACAACACACCGAGCTTGCGATTGTTCAAAGAACTCGGATTTACAAAGTGGGGACTGCTGCCGGGTGTCGCGCATCTCGATGATGTCGAGCGCGATCTCACTATCATGGGCTGGCACGCCTAGGATCCT
>Ga0187777_10000600_pt1 | contig 24153 bp, 23 predicted proteins | sample 1015_Q2_SP5_10_M_FD_132416 | JGI IMG/M metagenome (GOLD analysis project Ga0187777, IMG submission 132416) | Tropical peat soil microbial communities from peatlands in Department of Meta, Colombia - 1015_Q2_SP5_10_MG | ecosystem: Environmental > Terrestrial > Soil > Wetlands > Peat | place... | reverse complement strand
GCTTGCGCATCGCGTGCATCCTCGACGATGAACTCCACGGTGCCGGCGCCGACATAGCCGATCGCCTTGGCGGCGGCGACGGCCGCCGCACCCATCCGTGCCCGGCGCTCCGCGGTCATGTCCGGCGCCGGCGCTTCCTCGAGCACCTTCTGATGCCGGCGCTGCACCGAGCAGTCGCGTTCGAACAAATGCACGCAGCCACCGTGGGCATCGGCAAACACCTGCATCTCGATGTGGCGAGGTGCGGTGAGATACTTCTCGAGAAGCACCGCGTCGTCGCCGAAGCTCGCCTTCGCTTCGCGGCGGGCTGACGCCAATGCGGCAACGAACTCCTCGCGCCGCTCGACCACGCGCATGCCCTTGCCGCCGCCGCCCGCGGAAGCCTTGATCAGCACCGGAAAACCGATCGCCGACGCCTCGCGCGCAAGCGTGGCGTCGTCCTGCTCGTCGCCGTGATACCCGGGAACGACGGGTACGCCTGCCTTGGCCATGATGCGCTTGGACTCCGACTTCGATCCCATGGCGCGAATCGCAGCAGGCGGCGGACCGACGAAGACGAGTCCGGCGGCCGCGACCGCAGCGGCGAAGCTCTCGTTCTCCGAGAGAAAACCGTAACCGGGATGAATCGCCTGCGCGCCGCTCTCCTTGGCGATTGCGATGATCGCTGCGCCGTTGAGATAGCTTTCGCGCGGCGGGGGCGGTCCCAGTCGATGCGCCTCGTCGCAGGCCGTAACGTGTAGCGCGCCGACATCAGCGTCCGAGTACACGGCCACGGTACGGATCCCCATCCGCCGCGCGGTACGGGCCACGCGGCAGGCAATCTCACCGCGGTTCGCGATGAGGATCTTGTCAAACATCGTCACGCCGGCCCGCGTCGGGCGATTCACTTATCCGCGTGCCGCCGAACAGGCTGCCGAGCCGCTCCAGGATCGCGTTCATGGCGCGCCAGAGCTTCGGCAGCAGCCACAGCGAGAGCGCGATCAGCACAGCGACCGCGACGAGCGCAGCCGCCGGATGCGCCAGCGCGAAGTAGATAAGGGTTCCTGCGAGAAGATCCTCACCGAAGGAGGCCGCCCAGTTGGAAAAGGGTTCGGGCGAGGTGTTGATCAGCATCCTCGCGCTCGCCTTGGTGAAGTGGCTCCCCGCTGCGAGAGTCCCGCCCAGGATCGCGGCGGCCAGAGTCCAAGCGGGTTGGGAATCGCCGAACACGGCCGCCGCCAGCGCGGCTCCCGCGGGTATGCGCACCAGCGTATGCACGACGTCCCACACGGTATCGAATCCCGGAATCTTGTCGGCGAAGAACTCGGCGAGCACCATGAAACCCGACGCCGCGAGCACAAGCGGATGCGAAAGCACGCGCAGGTGCTCCGGCAGTTCGAACCAGCCGGCGTAGCCGACCGCCCCGACGAAGAACAGCACGGCGTAGAGCCGGATCCCGCTCGCCCAACCCAGCGCGGCGGCGAGGGCGATCAGTTGCCAGGTATCGAGCTGATCCACGGGGCGCAGCCGTTCACTCGCCGCGGGGAACCCACGCGGCGCGGCGCTTGGCGAGGAACGCGGCCACGCCTTCCCGCGCTTCGGGCGTAGCCCGCACGCGTGCGATGCGCCGCGCCGTATCCGTGACTATCTCGCCGCTGATCGGCCGGTGCGCGACGGCGCGGATGAGCCGCTTGGCTTCCGCCTGCGCTCGCGGACCGGCCGTCACGAGGAAGCCGAGCACCTCGTTGACCTTGGCGTCGAGCTCGACAGGCGCCGCGAGATCGTGCAGCAGGCCGAGACGAAACGCTTCTGCGGCGGTGAAGCGCTCCGCCGTGAGGAAGTAGCGCCGCGCTGCGCGTGCCCCCATCGCCTCGATCACGTAAGGGCTGATCGCCGCCGGTATCAGGCCGAGCTTCGCCTCGGAGAGCGCGAACGTCGCGTCGTGTGCGGCGATCGCGATGTCGCAGCAGGCGACGATCCCGACGCCGCCGCCAAATGCCGACCCGTGCACACGGGCGATCGTCGGTTGCGGCATGTCGTTGAGCGTGGCCAGCATCATCGTCAGCGCCTTAGCATCGGCAAGATTCTGCGCCGGTGAGAAGGCGGCCATCTTCCGCATCCAGTTGAGATCGGCCCCGGCACAGAAGCTCTCGCCCGCGCCAAGCAGCACGACGGCGCGCACCGTCTCGTCGCTCGCGAGCGCGAGCAACGCTTCGGTCAGCTCCCTGATAAGCGTCTCGTTGAAGGCGTTGCGAACCTCGGGCCGGTTGAGCGTCACGACCGCGACCGCGTTACGCAGCGCCACCTCGATTGTCAGGTACGACGTGCGCAGCCGGACACGGCCCGCGGCGGGGCGCACCGAGTCGCGCATGATTCGTTTAGTGGCCATGAATTCCTACATCCTGAAGACGCCGAACCGCGTCGGTTCGATCGGCTGGTTGAGCGCCGCGGAGATGCCCAGTGCGAGGACCTTGCGGGTATCGGCAGGATCGATGACGCCGTCGTCCCACAGCCGCGCACTCGCGTAATAGGGATGGCCCTCGCGCTCGTACTGCTCGCGCAGTGGCGCCTTGAACGCGGCTTCCTCCTCGGCGCTCCATTTTCCTTCCTTGGCCTCGATCGCGTCGCGCCGTATGGTCGCCAGCACCGTGGCGGCCTGCTCGCCGCCCATTACCGAGATGCGCGCGTTAGGCCACATCCACAGGAAGCGCGGCGCGAATGCCCGCCCGCACATCCCGTAATTGCCGGCGCCGTAGGAACCGCCGATGATCACCGTGAGCTTGGGCACTTTCGCGCAGGACACTGCGGTGACCATCTTCGCGCCGTCCTTGGCAATGCCCCCAGCCTCGTACTTGCGTCCGACCATGAACCCCGTGATGTTCTGCAGGAAGACGAGCGGAATGCCGCGCTGCGAGCACAACTCGATGAAGTGCGCCCCCTTTTGCGCCGACTCCGAGTAGAGCACGCCGTTGTTGGCCACGACGCCGACCGGGTAGCCCCAGATGCGCGCGAAACCGGTGATCAGGGTGGTGCCGTAACGCGCCTTGAATTCGTCGAGCTCGCTCGCGTCGACGATACGCGCGATCACCTCCCGCACGTCGTACGGCTTGCGGATGTCGGCATTGATGACGCCGTAGAGCTCCTGCGCCGGGTAGAGCGGCTCGCGCGGCTCGGTGACCTCGAGCGCGAGCTGCTTCGGTCGGTTGAGATCGGCAACGATGCGCCTGGCAATCGCCAGCGCGTGGAGATCGCTCAGCGCGTAATGATCGGCGACCCCCGAGATACGGGTGTGCACGTCGGCGCCACCGAGCTCCTCCGCGCTCACGATCTCGCCTGTGGCCGCTTTCACCAGAGGCGGACCGGCGAGAAAGATCGTTCCCTGATCCTTCACGATGATCGATTCGTCCGCCATCGCCGGGACGTACGCGCCGCCGGCCGTGCAGGAGCCCATGACGACGGCGATCTGCGGAATCCCCGCTGCGGACATCGTCGCCTGGTTGTAGAAAATGCGCCCGAAGTGATCGCGATCCGGAAACACATCGGTCTGGTTCGGCAGGTTCGCGCCGCCGGAGTCGACCAGATAGACACACGGCAGCCCGTTCTCGCGCGCGATGTCCTGCGCGCGCAGGTGCTTCTTTACCGTCATAGGGTAGTAGGTGCCACCCTTGACGGTGGCATCGTTGCCCACGATAACGCACTCGCGGCCGGAGATGCGACCGATTCCGGTGACGATCCCTGCCGCGGCGATATTGTCGTCGTACATGCCGTACGCCGCGAGCTGCGAGAACTCGAGAAACGGCGAACCCCGGTCGATCAGAGCACGCACGCGCTCGCGCGGAAGGAGCTTGCCGCGGGCGGTGTGCCGCGTGCGTGCCGTCTCGCCGCCTCCGAACTCGATCGCGCGCACGCACGTCCGGAGATCGACGACCAGGGCGGAGAGCGCTTCGCGATTCGCCGCGAAGGTCGGATCGCGAGTGTCGAGGCGCGTCTCGATCGTCGGCATGGATCTACTCTCCGGGCCGCGGATGCCCAGGCATGAGCTGGTACGGATGAACCCAGCGGGGCTCGGCGCTTATCCGGGCGAGCCAATCGCGCAAGTTCGGGTAGGCGTTCCAGTCCACGCCGATCTCCTCAGGCCAAAAAAGATAGCCGCAGAGCGAGAGATCGGCGATCGTGAGTCTATCGGCAACCACGTAGCGACGCCCGGCGAGGTGCGCATCGAGGATGCCCCATGCCGTCTCCGCTCGCGCGTGGAAGACCTTGAGCACGGCGGGATCGGGATCCCTGGTGAAGGCACGCATGAAGCGGTAGGTTGCCGTATAGCTCGTGAGCTTGTGGTTGTCCCACAGGAGCCAGCGCAGGATCTCGCGTCGCTCCGCCGCGTCGCGCGCTCCGAAGCAGGCGAGCGTTTCCGCTAGGTAGTCGAGGATCACCCCGGACTGCGTGAGCCGCGCACCGCTGTGTTCGAGCACGGGCACCTCGCCCATCTCGTTGACGGCGCGGTATGCCGGCGTCCGGGTCTCGCCACCGAAGTAGTCGACGAAGCGTGGCACCCAGTCGGCGCCCGCGAGCGCAAGCGTCAGCGCGGGCTTGTACGCATTGCCGGATTGCGCGAAGCAATAGAGGGTGTACTCCGCCACCTCACCATCCCCCGGTGGCGAGCCACCGATCGACCTGATCGAGATGGTCCACACCCCAGAACGGCTCGCCGTCTACGACAATGAACGGCGAGCCGCATACGCCGGCCGCGATCGCGAGCTCGTTCTCGCGCCTGAGCGCGTCCTTGATCGCGGTGTCATCGATTGCCGCGCGGGCCGAAGCGCGATCCACGCCGCCTGCCCCAGCGACGTCGGCCGCGGTATCCGCGCTCGAGATGTCCCGATCGTCAATGAAGAATGCTCGATAAAGCGCGTGGACTACCTTGGACGTGAGTCCCGCGTCCCGCGGTCGCAGCCAAAGCACAATACGAGCGGGCGCCTGGGTGGGGATCGGAAAAGTGGACGGCATGCGAAATCCCGCAATGCCGTGAAATCTCGCGCTGCGCGCCATGTCGCGACGCGAGTAGTCGCCTTTCAGAGGCACCGTGGTGAGCGGGACCGCGCCCGTCTGCTTGAATATGACGCCCAGCAGGATCGGGTGCCACGCGACCTCGCGCCCGTGCTTCGCGGCGAGTGCCTCGATCTTCTCCGAGGCGAGAAAGCCGTATGGAGACGAAAAGTCGAAGTAGAAATCGATCGCTGGGCGCATGATGGGGCGGAGCCTACGACAGCAACGCGCGCGAGATCACGAGCCGCTGGATGTCGCTCGTGCCCTCGTAGATCTGGCAGACCCGCACATCGCGATAAATGCGCTCCACGGGAAAGTCGGCCACGTATCCGTAACCCCCGTGAGTTTGGATCGCGGCCGAGCACACCCGCTCGGCCATCTCCGAAGCAAAGAGCTTCGCCATCGACGCCTCCTTCAGGCACGCCTCGCCTGCGTCGCGCAGGCTCGCCGCGTGCCACACCATCTGCCGCGCGACCTCGATGTCCGTGGCCATGTCGGCGAGGCGAAAGGCCACGGCTTGGTGCTCGCCGATCGGTTTACCGAACGCCGCACGTTCGCCCGCGTAGGCGAGCGCAGCCTCGAATGCGGCGCGGGCCATACCCACGGCTTGTGCAGCGATCCCGATGCGCCCTGCTTCGAGGTTGGCAAGCGCGATGCGATAGCCTTCGCCCTCGCTGCCGAGCAGGTTCGCGCCCGACACGCGACAATCCTCGAGGGTGACTTGGGCGGTGTCCGAGGCGCGTTGCCCGAGCTTCTCTTCCAGGCGCGATACCGAGTAGCCGGGGCTCGTCGTGTCGACGATGAAGGCGGAGATGCCCTTCTTGCCGGCCGCCTTGTCGGTGACCGCGAAGACGATGGCGACGTCGGCGTGCTTTCCCGAGGTGATGAACTGCTTCACCCCGTCGAGCACGAAATCCGCGCCGCTGCGGCGCGCCCGCGTCGCGAGCGCCGCTGCGTCGGAGCCCGCCTGCGGTTCGGTGAGGCAAAAGCAGCCAAGCTTCGCACCGCTCGCCAGGGGCCTGAGGTAACTCTGCTTCTGCGCGTCGCTGCCGAAAGCCGCTATCGGCCCGCAGACGACCGAGTTCTGCACGCTCACGACGGTCGATGTCGCCCCGTCTCCCGCCGCGATCTCCTCGAGTGCCACCGCGAGCGATACGTAGTCCGTGCCCGCTCCGCCCCAGCGCTCCGGCACGACCATGCCGAGCGCACCCAGTTCGCCGAGCGCACGCAGCTCGTCGCGCGGGAAGTGCGACTCCCGGTCCCAGCGCGCGGCGTTCGGCGCGAGCTGCTGCCGCGCGAAAGCGCGCATCGTGTCCCGGACGAGTCGTTGCTCCTGATTGAGCTGCATTGCCTCTAGCCCGTGTGCGAGCCGGCGTGATGACGCGCGGCCGAGCTCGTTGGCGCCCGGTTTATGATGAACACGCCCGAGACGACCAGCACGGCGCCGATCACCATCGGCGCCGTGAGCCTCTCGCCCAGCAGCAGCACGCCGAGCGTGATCGCGACCGCGACGAGCCGAATGTAGATGCCAGTCGACGAAGCTTCGCCTTTCATTTGCGCACGTCGAGCGCGAGCTTCATCGCGATACCGGCGAACACCCCGCCGAGCACCCAGCGCTGGGCTTTCATCCAGGTCGGTCGCTCGGCGAGCCAGCCCGAGACGCGCGCCGCGGCGAGCACGAACAGGCAATCGATGAAGGCGTCTACGACGATCTGGATCGCGGCCAGTAGCAGCGACTGCGCGAGCACGCTCCCTCGCGACGGATCGACGAACTGCGGAAACAGTGCGATGTAGAAGAGCGCCACCTTCGGGTTGAGAATGCTCGTGACCACGCCGGTGCGGAAGAGAGCGGCCGGCTGAGCCGGCGGCAAATCGCGTCGCGCAAAGAGCCCGCCGGCGCCATGAGGACGTACCGTGTCCCAGGCGAGCCAAAGCAGATATGCGGCGCCCGCCCAGCGCACCACGTCGTAGAGCACCGGAACGGCGATGAAGACGAACGTCAGCCCCAGAGCGGCGGATACCGCGTAGAAGAGAAACCCGCTCGTCGTGCCGGCGAGCGAGACGAGGCCCGCAGTGCGGCCCTGGCATAGAGTACGCGAGACGAGATAGAGCAGGTTCGGTCCCGGCGTGAGCGCGAGCAAAACGCTCGCGAGCGTGAACAGGGCAAGATTCGTGGCCGACGGCATCGTCGCTAGGCTGCGTAGCCAAGCTCGTGAACCAGCGGGCCGGCGGCCGCTTCGAGCTCGCGTCGCTCTTCGGCGGTCATCTCTTTGCGCCACACGCCGACGCGGTTGGCGTCGGGCTCACGCGTGAGGTTGGCATGAATTCGCGTGCGTTCCTCGCGGTCGATCATTGGGCCGCGGGCATGCTGGCGGCCTTGCAGACGCTCGACTCTGGCGGCGCCCTGCGCGCGGTAGTCGAGCATCGACGCGTCCCAGGGAAGCTCGAGGTATGCGCACAGTCGCTGCAACTCGCGCTCGGGTTCGCGCACGAGGTTCTCGAAACGGACCTCGAGATAGCCCGGCACCAGCGCCTTCGCGCGGCGTCCCGCCTCGACGTGGTGGCGCCACCCCTCGCCGAGCACGCGTAAGTCCTCGCCCGGCGAAAACCAGGTCTTGCGCCAGGACAGGGCGGTGTCGCCCGGGTCGCGGATCACGTGGATGAAGTGCGCCTCGGGCAGCAGCGCGGCTATCTGCGGCATCACAAAGACGTAGCCAGGCGTCTTCTCGCCGCAGCGCGGCTTGCCTGCGGCCTCGGCGTACAGTGCGTAGAACGCCCGCAGGCCCGCATCTATCGTGAACGGTTCGAGGGCTTCGACGCGGCGCCGCAGTGCGTCGCGGTCGAGGCCGAAATCCGACCAGTTCGACACCGTGATCCGATCGGCGGTCACGATCTCGAGAAAGCGCTCGCGCAGGCCGGCAGGAGCGCCGTGGAGCTGCGCCACCAGCGGCAGGAACGCCGTCTCGGGCGGCACCGCGAGCAGCGGGTGGCTGTCGAGCATGACTGCGAGCAGAGAGGTCCCCGATCGGGGACAGCCGACGACGACGGGAAAGGGCGGACGCGCGGGGATCGAACGCGCAGGCGTCCCACCGGTGCGGTCCGGACGGGAAAGAACGAACTGCGCCGACTCGAACAGAACCTTCTCGGCCATGCGGCTTTCAGGCGAGTTCGATCGCCAATGCGGTCGCTTCGCCGCCGCCGATGCACAAGCTCGCCACACCGCGCTTGCGGCCGAGCTTCCTCAGCGCACCCAGGAGAGTCACGACGATGCGGGCGCCCGAGGCTCCGATGGGGTGACCGAGTGCGCAGGCCCCGCCATGCACGTTGACTCGGTCAGCCAGCAAGCCGTGCTCCTTCATCGCCGCCATCGTCACCACGGCGAAGGCTTCGTTGATTTCGTACAGATCGACGTCCTGTGCCTTCCAGCCGACCTTGCGGAAGAGTTTCTCCATCGCGCTGACCGGCGCCGTGGTGAACCACCCAGGTTCCTGCGCGTGGGTGGCGTGATCGAGGATGACAGCGAGTGGACTCAAGCCTTTGCGCTCGGCGAGCGAGCGGCGCATCAGCACCAGTGCGGCCGCGCCGTCGGAGATCGAGCTGGAGTTCGCGGCGGTGACGGTACCATCCTTGCGGAATGCGGGTTTCAGCGTGCGAATCTTCTCCGGGTTCGCCTTTTCGGGCTGCTCGTCGCGGGCGATCACCACATCGCCCTTGCGCCCGCTCACTGTCACCGGCGCAATCTCCCAGGAGAACGAGCCGTCCTCGGTGGCAGCTCGGGCGCGGGAAAGCGAGCGCAGCGCGAACTCGTCCTGCGCCTCGCGCGTGAATGCGAAGCGCTCCGCGCACTGCTCGGCAAAGGCGCCCATCAGCCGCCCCTTCTCGTAGGCGTCCTCCAAGCCGTCCAGGAACATGTGGTCGTATACGGTGCCGTGTCCCATGCGCATGCCCGCGCGCGCCTTGGGCAGCAGGTACGGAGCGTTGCTCATGCTCTCCATGCCACCGGCCACGATGATCTCGGAGCTGCCGGCGATCAGCGCGTCGTGCGCTAGCATCGCGGCTTCCATCGCCGAGCCGCACATCTTGTTCACGGTCGTGCAGCCTGTCGCGGTGGGCACGCCTGCGGTCAGCGCCGCCTGCCGCGCGGGCGCCTGTCCCTGCCCTGCGGGCAGCACGCAGCCCATGATCACCTTGTCAACGTTGCCCGCCTCCACGCCGGCGCGTTCCAGCACGGCCTTGATCGCCACCGCCCCGAGCTCGCTCGCAGAGAGCGTGCTGAAATCGCCGAGCAGGCCCCCAATGGGCGTTCGCGCCGCACCGGCAATGACGATGGGGTCGTTGCGCATGGACTCTCTCCAGAGCGATCGGGCGTTGCGCTACCCCGTCAGGGCTTACCGCCGGCCAGGGGCGAGGCACCAGCGGGCTTACGCGGCCGCCTTGGCCGACGCACCAGCTCGCCATTGCAGTTCGGGCACACGCCATTGAGCGCATTGGCGCAGGTGGCGCAGAAAGTGCACTCGTAGCTGCAGATGTAAGCCGTGTCGTCATCGGGTGCGAGCGGCCACGCGCAGCGCTCGCAGCGTTCCCGCATCTCCAGGGCCATGATGGTTCCCCGCTACTTGGTCTCGTTAAAAAGCTCGCGACCGATCAGCATCCGCCGGATCTCGCTGGTCCCGGCGCCTATCTCGTAGAGCTTCGCGTCGCGCCACAGGCGGCCGGTAGCGAACTCGTTGATGTAGCCGTTGCCACCGAGCGCCTGAATGGCTTCGCCGGCCATCCATGTCGCCTTCTCGGCCGCGTACAGTATGGCGCCCGCCGCGTCCTTGCGCGTCGTCTCGCCCCGATCGCAAGCCTGTCCGACGGCATATACGTATGCTTTGCACGCGTTCATGGTCGTGTACATGTCCGCGACCTTGCCTTGCATCAATTGAAACTCACCGATGGGCTGCCCGAATTGCTGTCTTTCGTGCACATAGGGCAGCACCACGTCCATGCACGCAGCCATGATTCCAAGGGGCCCGCCGGCTAGAACCGCGCGCTCGTAGTCGAGGCCGCTCATGAGCACGTTCACACCGCGACCCTCCTCGGAGAGTACGTTGTCTTCGGGGACCTCGCAATCCTGGAACACCAGCTCGCAGGTGTTCGAGCCGCGCATGCCGAGCTTGTCGAGCTTCTGCGCCGTCGAGAACCCGGGCATGCCCTTTTCGATCAGGAACGCGGTGATCCCGCGCGGCCCCGCAGCCGGATCGGTCTTGGCATAAACGACGAGCGTATCGGCATCCGGTCCGTTGGTGATCCACATTTTGCTCCCGTTGAGGACGTAACGACCGCCACGCCGGTCTGCCCGCAGCCGCATCGACACCACGTCGGAGCCCGCTCCCGGCTCGCTCATGGCGAGCGCGCCGACGTGCTCGCCAGAGACGAGCCGCGGCAGGTACTTGCGCTTCTGGGCCTCGCTGCCGTTCCGACGGATCTGGTTCACGCACAGATTCGAATGCGCGCCGTAGGAGAGCCCGACGGAGCCCGACGCGCGGCTTATCTCCTCCATTGCGACGATGTGCGCGAGATAGCCCATGTTGGTACCGCCGTAATCTTCTTCCACCGTGATACCCAGCAACCCAAGATCACCCATCTTGCGCCAGAGATCCGCAGGGAACTGGTTGCTGCGGTCGATCTCCGCTGCCCGCGGCGCGATCTCGTCGGCAGTGAATTGCTGCACCGTTGCACGCAGCATGTCGATCGTGTCGCCGAGGCGAAAGTCCAAGGTGGGAAAGTTCAGCATGGTGCTCACGCGTCGGGCTTGCCGGAAAGGACGATCAGAGTCTGCTGCATGATGGCGCAGAGCTTGCGCTCGCCGCCCGCTTCGGCAAAGACCTCCCCGCGCGTGATTGCGAGCGTTCGTCCGGGCTTGACCACCGCCGCCTCGGCGACGAGCCGTTCGCCCGCGGCGGGAGCGAGCAGGTTAAGCTTGTACTCGACCGTGAGCACGCTGGCGTCCGCCGGGAACAGGGTGAAGCCGGCGTATCCGCCCGCGGAATCGGCGATCGCAGCGAGTATCCCGGCGTGCACATAGCCGTGCTGCTGCGTCAGGTCCTCGCGCCACGGCAGCTCGATCGCGCAATAGCCCGGGCGAACGTCGGCGAGCCGCGCGCCGATCAGTCGCATCGCACCCTGCCTCGCGAAGCTCTCCCGCACGCGGTCGGCATAAGCCGGGTTCGGTGGTGTGAACCGGTCGGCTGTCTCGATCTGGGGCATAGGGGTTCCGCTGCGGGAATGCGCTTCGGCGAGGTGGGATTGTGATTGACGTTTACGTAAACGTCAACTTGAGTTTCCGGTCCCGCCCCCGTGCCGGCCGTTGGCCGCCTGGCGCAGCCGGCGGCGGCATTGACGTTCCAGCTGATCGATCTCAGCGAGCACGATCGCCACGTCCTCTTGTTGCTGCTCGAGCAGCGCCCGCCTTTGCGCCAGCACCTGAAGGAACTTGACGAGCTGCGGGCGCTCGCTCCGGGTCGCGTCATACAGATCGAGCAGCTCTCGGATCTCCGCAAGCGTAAGGCCTAGCCGTTTGCCGCGCAGGATCAGCTTGATGCGAACCCGGTCGCGTTCGCCGTAGATGCGTCGCTGCCCGTTGCGGCGCGGGGCGATCAGGCCCTCGTCCTCGTAGAAACGGATGGTGCGGGTGGTGAGCGCAAACTCACGCGCCAGATCGGAAATGGTGTAGCTTGGGGAGTCGGCGCGGGACGGCATCGCGGCGAACGGCGGTGACGATGGAGAAACCGGCCGACGATACCACAAACGCCGTGTACGCCTGCTTGACAGGTCCGATGCTTTCGCCGACGATGCTGCATCGCACAATTCTCTTTCATCCTTCCGTGCGGCCTGCCCGGGCCGCGTCGCATGAGCGCTTCGCTCCCCGTCGCCTTCCCCGAGCTCGAGTTTTCGGCCAGGCAACCTCCGCGCCACGGTGAGGCTCCGGAGGTCGCGAGGGACATCCGCTGGCTGCGCATGCCCCTGCCGTTCGCGCTCGACCACGTCAACCTGTGGCTGCTGCGCGATCGTGACGGCTGGACGCAGGTGGATTGCGGCTACGGCGACGACGTCACGCGGAGCCTTTGGGAGTCGCATTGCCGATCGACGCTGCAGGCAAGGACCGTCCGCCGCGTCGTGGCCACGCACTGTCACCCCGACCACATCGGCAACGCTGCCTGGCTCACCCGCCGCTTCGATTGTGCCCTGACCATTCCCCAAGCCGAGTACCTCACTGCGCATGCCTTGCTGGACGAACGCAGCGGCTATGGCGTTGCCGCGACCAGCGCCCTCTTCCGCGTGCACGGCATGGAAGCCGAGCACCTCGCCGCCTACGCGGCACGCGGCAACACCTACCGGCGCGGGGTTCCCGAGCTTCCCGATACCTACGAGCGCCTGTCCGCGCTGGAGGAACCCGTGGTCGACGGCTCGCGCTGGCGCGTCATCTCCGGCTATGGGCACTCGCCGGAGCACGCGTCGCTGTACTGCGCCGACGCCGGCGTGCTCATTTCCGGCGACATGCTCCTGCCGAAGATCAGCACCAACGTGAGCGTGTGGCCCGTGGAGCCCGATGCCGATCCGCTCGGGCGCTTCCTCGACTCGCTGGACCGTTTTGCTGCCCTGCCGCCGCGCACGCTCGTGCTGCCCTCGCACGGCCTGCCGTTCGTGGGCATCCGCACTCGGATCGCGCAGCTTCGGGCGCACCACGCGGCCCGCCTCGAGGAGATCGAAGCCGCCGCCGGCGTGGGCCCCGTGACAGCCGCCTCGGTCGTGCCCATGCTCTTTCGGCGGCCGCTCGATACACAGCAGCGCTTCTTCGCCATGGGGGAGGCCATCGCGCACCTCAACCACCTTTGGCATCGCGGGCGCCTAGTGCGCCTGCGGGCACAGGACACATGGCGTTTTGCCCGCCCGTGAAGCCGGCGGCTACAATGACATTTGTAGGAGAGATACCGGAATGACCGTGACTGAAACCGAAGGGGCTTCGCCGACACAGTACGATCCGGTCGCGCTTGCTGAGTCCTTCGCCAGCGCCGCGGAGAAGAGCGCCAAGCTGCTGGGCGATTTCGTCGCCAGACAGGCGAACGCCGGACAGTCGCTCGTCAGCGACGAACTCGGCATCACCAAGGCGTTCTTCGAGCTGGCAGCAAAGATGCTGTCGAATCCCTACCGGTTGGCCGAGACCCAGCTCAATCTGTGGTGGGAATATTCGGCGCTCTGGCAGGCTTCCATGCTGAAGCTGCTCGGGCAGAGCGCCGCGCCGGTGGCCGAGCCCTCGAAGAGCGACAAGCGCTTCCGGCACGAGGATTGGGAGGAGCACTTTCTCTTCGACTTCGTCAAGCAGTCGTATCTGATCGCGGCGCGCTGGCTGCATCGGGCCGTGGCGAACGTCGAGGGTCTCGACGAACGCACACAGAAGAAGGTCGATTTCTTCACCCGGCAGTACATCGATGCGCTCGCGCCGTCCAACTTCGCGCTTACCAATCCCGAGGTATTTCGCGAAACCATCGCCACAGGCGGTCAGAATCTCGTCAAGGGGCTCAACAACCTTCTCGACGACATCGAGCGCGGCAACGGCCAGCTCAAGATCTCGATGACGGACAGCAAGGCTTTCGAGCTGGGAGTGAACATCGCGACCACGCCCGGACACGTCGTCTTCCAGAACGAGCTCATGCAGCTGATCCAGTACGAGCCGTCGACGAAGAAGGTGTTCAAGCGCCCGCTGCTGATCATCCCGCCCTGGATCAACAAGTACTACATCCTCGACCTGCGCGAGAAGAACTCGCTCGTCAAATGGTGCGTGGACAAGGGTCTGACGGTTTTCGTGATCTCCTGGGTGAACCCGGACGAGCGCCACGCAAACAAGGACTTCGTCGATTACATGCTGGAGGGCCCGCTTGCGGCGTTTGACGCCATCGAAAAAACGACCGGCGAGAACAGCTTCAACGTGCTGGGCTATTGCCTCGGCGGGACGCTGCTCGCTTCCACGCTGGGCTATCTCGCCGCGCGCAAGGACAAACGCATCGCGAGCGCAAGCTTCATGACCTCGCTGATCGATTTCACAGGCGCCGGCGAGCTCGAAGTCTTCATCGACGAGGACCAGGTCGCCTCGCTCGAGCGCAAGATGAACGAGCGCGGCTATCTCGAGGGCGCGGAGATGGCCAATACCTTCAACATGCTGCGCAGCAACGACCTGATCTGGTCGTTCGTCATCAACAATTACCTTTTGGGCCGCGACCCGTTTCCGTTCGACCTCCTGCACTGGAACCAGGACTCGACGCGCATGCCGGCCAAGATGCACAGCTTCTACCTGCGCAACATGTACATGAAGAACCGGCTGCGCGAGCCCGGAGGAATCACGCTCGACGGGGTTCCGATAGATGTCTCGAAAGTCCGAGTGCCGTCGTATTTCGTCTCAGCGATGGAAGATCACATCGCGCCGTGGAAGGCGACATACGCGGGGGCGCAGGTGCTCGGCGGGCAGGCGCGCTTCGTCCTCTCGGGTTCGGGGCATATCGCGGGCATGATCAATCCCCCATCGGCGAACAAGTACGGGTACTGGACCAACGAGAAGCTGCCCCCCAATGCCGACGAATGGTTCGCGGCCGCCAAGCCGCGCCCGGGTTCGTGGTGGGAGGACTGGCTTGCCTGGCTCAAGGCATACGCGGGTGCCGAGGTGCCGGCGCGCGAACTCGCCAAAGGCAACGGCAAGGGCCGGCGCAAGCCGATTGAGCCGGCCCCGGGAAGCTACGCAAGAATCAGGGCGGAGGCTCCCTGACAAGGGAGCGGTTCGCTCGGTGCCCGCTGTATGATAGGAGCCGGGGCGCAGCCACTTGAAGGGGTTCTCATGGCGGCAAGAAACGTCGCGTTGGCACTGCTGGCAGTCGCTGCACTCGTGCTCGGCGCGGGCGTCCGCGCGCAGTCCTCGCCAGCACCGGCCGCGGGAACGGTTTGCCAGACCTGCGGCGTGGTCGAGTCGGTGAACTACGTCGAGGAGAAAGGCCAGGCATCCGGAGCAGGGGCTGTAATCGGCGGCGTAGCGGGCGGCGTACTCGGCCACCAGATCGGCTCGGGCCGCGGCAACACGGTCGCGACGATCGCCGGCGCAGGCGTGGGAGCGGTGGCCGGCAATCAGGTCGAAAAGAACACCAAGAAGAAGACCCACTGGGTGGTCAAGGTCAATCTCGACAACGGCAAGAAGCAGTCGATCACGTCTTCGGCGAAGCCCGCTTTCAAGCAGGGTGATCGCGTCAAAATCGTCGACGGCAACAAGCTCGCGCTCCTCGCAAACTGAGCTCGCGCAAGGGCTCTGATCGGGCCCCGCGACAGCGACGCGCCCTCTGCTTGCCACAAGGGGAGACGATGTGATCGCTTCGTTACAATGCAGGGGCGTTCCGCCATCGTAGGAGGATCAACCATGCGCAAGCTGGGCAAGGACGTGCTCGCCTTCGCTGTAGCCATTTCGGCCTGGGCATTCCATGGGCTGGCCGCCGCGCAGTTCAACGGCTTCTACTTTCTGGGTGACAGCCTGACCGACGCCGGCACCTACGGCGCGCGCTTCACGGTCAACCCCGGGCTCGTGTGGGCGCAGGACCTCGGCGCGAAGTACGGCGTCGCGGTGACGCCGTGGAACCAGGGCGGCATCGACGCTGCCCAGGGCGGCCAGAATGTTGCAACACCGTCGCCGTTCACTCCATCCGGAGCCCCGCAACGGCCGCTCACAGTGCAGATCGACCAGCTGCTCGCCGCAACACCCAGGCTCGACCCCAATACCCTCTATACCGTATGGATTGGCGCGAATGACATTCTCGTCAACGTCGGCGCCGGTGCCGCTGGGCAGCTCACTCCCGCGCAGGTGCAGGCCAATATCGCGACTGCCGCGGCCCAGACACTGCAGCAGATCGCACGGCTCCGCGACGCCGGCGCGCGCACGATCATGGTGTTCAACCTGCCCGACATCGGCAAGACGCCGTTCGGTACGGCGAACCCCACCGCTCCATTCTCGGCTCTGACCAATCTCTTCAACTCGACGTTGCAGGCTGGATTGGGTTCGCTCGGCGTCAACATCATTCCGATGAATGTCTTCGGCTTGTTCAACGAGGTGATCACCAATCCAGCCCTGTACGGGTTCACGAACGTCACATCGGTTGCGTGCACCGTGGCAAGCGCGGTCCTCTGCAATCAATCCACGCTCGTCGCGCCCAACGCCGCGCAGACTTACCTTTACGCCACTGACGTGCATCCGACGCCTGCCGGTCACCAGATCATCGCGGACATGGCCTTCGCCGAAATAACGGCTCCGCAACAAATCGGGCTCCTTGCGCAGGCGCCAGTCGACGTCGAGCAGGCCACGTTCCGCGCGCTGGACGGCCGCATGTGGTCGGCGCTCAACGCGGCGCGACCGCAGGGCAAGTTCGAGGGCTACGCGGTCTACGACTACGGCAACTATGATCACAGCGGTGACGTCGGCGGCGGCAGCGACGGCACCAACACCGTCCTGGTCGGCGGAGACATGAAGATCTCCGATCAGTGGCTCGCCGGAATCGCCTTCGGGTACACGCAAGACAAGGCGAAGCTCGGCAACAGCGGCGGCGGCTTCACGCTGGACGATGCCACGCTCACCGTGTACGCCGGTTACGGCTCCGGCCCTTGGTACCTCGGGGGAACACTCGGGGGCGGCGGGCTCGACTATCGCAACATCCACCGCAGCTTTGCCCTCGGCCCGGCGTCACGCACGGAAACCGGCAGCACGAACGGCACGCAATTCATTGCGCGCATTCTCGGCGGCTATTGGTTCAACACCGCGGGCAACTGGATCCACGGGCCCTATGTCCGTCTCACGTACCAGAACATCAAGGTCGACGGTTACGCCGAGCAGGGCACTTCGAGCACAGCGATGTCCTTCGGCGACCAGAAGTTTGACCCGTTCTCGACGAGCGTAGGCTGGCAGGCTTCCGGGACGCTCGGGCAGCTGCACCCGTTCGGGCGGGCAAGCTGGGAGTACAGCAACAACAACAGCCGGTCTGTCAGCGCCAGTGTCGTGTCAATGCCGGGCAACTTCTCCCTGCCGGCCTACAACTTCGACAACAATTACGCACTGTTCGAAGTGGGTGCCAGTGCGAGCCTGGGCGGCACCGTCGTCGGCTTCGTGAGCGTGAGCGCCACGGCCTGGAACAGCACCGGGAACTATCAGGCAATCACGGTAGGCATACGCGGCTCACTGTAGATAGAGCCGCCCCGGGGCGTCGCAGCGATCGGCTTCAGCGCGCTTCGCTCTTCGTCGTGCCGGCGCGCGGCTTGTGCTTGGCGCGCGCGAATACGCTGTCGTAGAGCGGCCGGGGCAGCCCTCGGAACAGCCGGCCGAGCCACGCCATGCGCCGCGGGAGGACGTAGAACCGGCGCCGCCGGTCGATCGCGCGCGTGATGAGCCGCGCGGCCGTCTCGGCGCGCAGCAGGAACGGCATGGGATAGGGGTTGCCCGCCGTCATCGGCGTCGCGACGTAACCGGGGCAGATCGTCACAACCGACACCCCGGTGCCCGCCAGCTCGACACGCAGGCTTTCCAGATAGCTGATCGCCGCAGCCTTGGACGCGCAGTAGGCCCCGGCGCCGGGCAACCCGCGGAAACCTGCAACGCTAGCGATTCCGACGAGTGTTCCGTGCTTCGCGGCGATCATCGCCGGAAGAAACGGTTGGAAGGTGTGCAGCATCCCGAGCACGTTTGTCTCGAGTGTGGCGCGCGCCACCTCGTTGTCCTCCGGATGCAGGGTGAGCGTCCCGACGGAGATGCCCGCGTTGGCGATGACGATATCTGGGACGCCGAAGCGCGAGATGAAATCCCCAGCAGCATCGCGCAATGCGCTCGCGTCGCGAACGTCGCCGACATAGGTTGCGGCCCGCGCCGGGCCGAGCTGCGCCGCGACGGCGGCAAGCGCATCCCTTCGTCGCGCGAACAGCCCGAGCCGAGCGCCTCGGGCGGCGTAGCGCGCCGCCAGCGCGGCCCCGATGCCCGAGGATGCACCGGTCAGGAAGACGTTCACGGGCAGTCGGCGCGAAGAACGTCGGCCGACGCCGGGCCCTAGCCCTTGGGCCGCTCCGCTCTTGCCTTGGCGATGAGCGCGTCGATCGCGCCCGGCAGAGCCGAGTGCGTCCCCACGCGGTCCGACGCCGTGACGAACTTCCCGTCGACCACGATCGTTGGCACCGACTGGATGTTGTATGCGGCAGCGAGGCTCTTGGCACGATTGAATTTGCTAGTCACGGCGAACGAGTTGTAGACATCGGCGACCTTGGCCCGATCGAGTCCCTTGCTCGCCGCCCAATCGAAGAACACCTTGTCCTGGTACAGCGGCAGGCTGTTCACGTGAATCGCGCGGAACACTTCGGGCGACAGCTGGGCTTCGGCACCCATCGCGTCGAGCGTGTAGTAGATCCTCGCCAGCGCCTCCCAGCGTTGCTGGAACATCACCGGCACGCGGCGGAACTGCACGTCGGGCGGCAGCTTGGCGATCCAGGCGTCGAGATACGGCTCGAGATCGTTGCAGTGAGGGCAACCGTAGGAAAAGAATTCGATAACCTCAATCTTCTTGCCGGTCTCCACCGGTTGCGGGTTTTTCAGTCGAAAGTATTCCTTGCCCTCGGTTAGGTCCGCCGCATTGCAAAGCGAGAATGCCAGCGCCGCAAATGCGGCTAAACAAACGGATGCAAGTCGTCTCATCGATGCTCCCAGAATTCAGTCTGCCAGCCGCTATTGATCACGCCGCAGCGCCCGAAGTTCAACGGACACGCGCGTTCACGGGTTCTTGATCACCGCAACGTCGAAGCCACGGTACCCGAGCTCGGTCTTTACCCGGTTGAGTTCGTCGGTGTTGTCGTAGGGGCCCAGGCGGACGCGGTAGCGCACACTCTTGTCGGGTTGGGTCACACTCTGCATCGTCGCCTCCCAGCCGGACAGCGCCAGGCGAGCCCGGAGATTCTCCGCGTCGGCCTCGCTCGCGAAGGCGCCGGCCTGGAGCCAGAACCGGTCCGCTGTCTTTGCCGGCTCGGCGGATTTCGCGGCGTCGAGCGTCGCCCGGTCGGTCGCTCGTTCGGGCGCCTTTTCCGTGCCCTTGGCCACGGGCGCCTTCGCCTCCTCGCTGCCGGGTAGAATCTTGTAGAAATCGAAGCGCGGCTTCTCGCCTGCGGGAGCGGGTGTCTGCAGATCGCCCCTGCCGGCGCGCGGCGCTTCCTTGGCCGCTCCCGAAGAACTGGGCGGCGTGGTAAGGCCGCTCTTTCCAAGGTAGTAGGCGACAGCGGCGGCGATCGTCAGGCCAAGGATGAGCCCGATGAAGATGCCGATGACCGTGCCGCCCTTGCCCGCTCTCCTCGAGCGGGCGGCGGGTATCGGGCGACGCCGTGCTTCGCTGCGACTCATGTCACATCTGTTCCGGTGCGTTCACGCCGAGCACGCGCAGACCATTGCGGATGACTTGTCCAACCGCTAGCACAAGCGCCAACCGTGCGTCCCTCAGATTCGGCTCGTCGACGAGAAATTGCTCGGCATTATAGTAGCTGTGAAATTCGCCCGCCAATTCCTTGAGGTAGAACGTCACGAGGTGTGGAGTCAGGTCGCGCGATGCGAGGGCGAGCTCATGCGGCAGATCCGCGATCCGGCGCAGCAAAGCTTCTTCGTACGGGCTCACGAGGGGCGATACGTCCACGCTCTGCAAGCGATGATTCGCCTCGGAGAGGCTGATGCCTGCTTTGTCGAGCACGCTGCAGACTCGCGCATGGGCGTATTGAACGTAGTAGACCGGATTCTCCTCGCTCTGCGAGCGCGCCAGGTCGACGTCGAAAGTCAGTTGGGAATCCGCCTTGCGCAACAGGAAGAAGAAACGCACCGCGTCGCGACCGACTTCATCGATCAGGTCGCGGACGGTGAGGTAGTCGCCGGCGCGCTTGCTGATCTTCATCTCCTCCCCGCCCTTCATCACGGTGACCATCTGATGCAGGACGTATTCAGGGTAGCCCGCGGGAATTCCGATCTGCAGCGCCTGCAGTCCGGCTCGAACGCGAACGATGGTGCTGTGATGGTCGGCGCCCTGCTCATTAACCGCGCGCTTAAAACCGCGCCGCCACTTTGTCACATGGTAGGCAACGTCCGGCACGAAATAGGTGAAGCTGCCATCGGCCCGGCGCATGACGCGGTCCTTGTCGTCACCATAGCGCGTGGTTCTGAGCCACAGCGCGCCGTCCTCCTCGTAGGTTTCCCCCTGCGCGGCGAGCCGGTCCACGACTTCCTGAACGAGCCCGTCGGTGTACAGCGAGGATTCGAGGTAGAAGCTGTCGAAGCGGACGCCAAACGCCGCAAGATCGCTGTCCTGCTCACGTCGTAGCGCGTCGACCGCGAAGTGGCGGATCGCATCAAGATCCGAGGCCGAATGGTCGCCGGGATGCGCGGCACAGTAGGCGTGCGCGATATCGCCGATGTACTCCCCGTGATAGCCGTCCTCCGGAAAGGCTGTCTCCGGGGCATAGCGCTGCCGGACGCGCACCTGCACCGAGCGAGCGAGATTCGCGATCTGCGCGCCTGCGTCGTTGTAGTAGAACTCGCGCTGTACCTCGTGGCCTTGCCATTCGAACAGCGTCGCCAGCACGTCGCCTACGGCCGCTCCGCGTCCGTGGCCAACGTGCAGCGGTCCTGTCGGATTGGCGGAGACGAACTCCACCATTACTTTCTCCGGCTGGGCCGACGCGCCGCGCCCGTAACGCTCGCCGTCGCGCAGAATGCGCGGAACGACCGCCTGCCGCGCCGTGGCCGATAGGTAGAGATTGATGAAACCCCCGCCCGCGACCTCGGCCCGCTGGACCCACGGCGAGGCGTCGAGCGAGGCGATTGCAGCGGCAGCGAGTTCCCGCGGCGGGCGCTTGAGCGCTTTTGCGAGCTGCAGCGCGATGCTGGTGGCGTAGTCGCCGTGCTGCGCCTGCTTTGGGCGCTCGAGTACGAGGCTTGCGAGCGATTGGCCTGGAGCCACGCGGGCGAGGCCGGCGCGAAGCCATTCGGTGAGCTCGGAACGTTGATCGATCACGACGCGGGACGGACGGCGCTCCCCTGAAGGCGCGGAGCAAAACGGCGGATTATAGCTCCCGCTCTACGCGCTCCGCTCACGATCAGGCTAGCGCAGGAGGGTCGACCTCGAGACTCCAGCGGACCGTGCCCGGGCGCAGCCGCTCGAGCTCGGTCCGCCACAGCGTGAGGAAACTTTGCATGGAACCGCGCTTCGCCGATTGGACGAGAATCTGTCCGCGCTCCATGCCGGCGCGTCGCCCCAGCGCAGCGGCCACCGGGGGGTAGACCTCACAGTCGCCGTCTCCAGCGCCAGTCAGTTCGCGTCCGCGTTCGGCGGCCCGCTCCAGGAATGCGCTGACAGCGCCCCGGGTCCTCGCCTCAGCAGCGAGCAGAGCGAGATACCCGAAGGGCGGCAGGCGGAGGTTACGGCGCTCGGCCAGTAGCGCTTCCGCAAAATGGTCGTAGTCGTGCTCGACGAGCGCCTCGAACAGCGGATGCTCCGGAAAATCCGTTTGCACGATCACTTCTCCGTGCAGCGCCCCCCGGCCCGCGCGTCCTGCGACCTGTTCGAGCAGTGCAAACAGGCGCTCGGTTGCGCGAAAGTCGGCGCTATAGAGTGCATTGTCCGCGCCAAGGACGCCGACCAGCGTCAGCCGTGGAAAATCGTGCCCTTTGGCGAGCATCTGCGTTCCTACAAGGATATCGACCTCACCCTCGGCGATCGCCTGACGCATCGTCGCGAATGTCCCTTGGCGCTGTGTCGTGTCGCGGTCGACGCGAAGAACGCGCGCCCCTGGAAACCGGTCACGCAGCGCGGCCTCGAGACGTTGCGTCCCGAACCCGGCAGGAAACAAGTCGCGGTTGCCGCAGTCGTGGCACGCGGTTGGAACCCGCTCGGCGTACCCACAGTGATGGCAGCGCAGCTCGGCGACATCGCGGTGCAGGACCAGCCGCGCCGAGCACCGTGTACACATCGCCTTCCAGCCGCAGGCCGCGCAGAGCAGTGACGGAGCGAACCCGCGTCGATTGAGGAAGACGAGGCTCTGCTCTCCCCGGACGATGCACTCTCCTATCGCGGCGCGAAGCGCGGGACCAAATCCGTCGTTCCCCGCGTTCCGGTTGGGTACGAGGTTGACGGCCGGCAGGGTCGATTGCGGGCGGGCCCTGCGCGCGAGCTTCAACCAGCGATAGCGTCCGCGCCGCGCGTGTGCGTAGCTCTCGAGCGAAGGAGTGGCGCTGCCGAGCAGGACTGGGACCTGACGCAGGCGTGCCCGGTACACCGCGAGGTCGCGCGCATGGTAGCGCACGCCGTCGATTTGCCTGAATGAGGCATCGTGCTCTTCATCCACCACGATCAGGCCGAGTCGCGGCAGCGGCGTGAACACGGCCAGCCGCGTACCGAGGACGAGCTGCGCATCGCCGCGCGCAGCTTCGAGCCAGCGACGACGGCGTTCGGCCGCGGTGAGCGCGCTGTGCAACGTGGCCAAGCGAACCTGGGGCAGCGCAGCAGCGAGCCGCTGCTCGAGTTGCGGGGTCAAGTGAATTTCCGGCACCAGCAGAAGCGCCTGTCGCCCGATTTCCGCGACGCGCGCGACGGCGGCGAGGTAGACCTCGGTCTTGCCGCTGCCGGTTACGCCCTGCAGAAGCGACGCTGCGAAAGCGAGCGGCATCGGCAAGGCTGCGCAGAGCGCGTCGCGTTGCTCGTCGTTGAGTTGCACGATGCCTGAACGCATCTGGGCGGCCTCTGGTGCCGGCTCGACCCAGCCCTTCCGCTGCCAGGCGCGGAAGTTTGTCCAGGCATGATCCCCAAGCAAGCGAATCTCCGCCGTGGCGACGTCGTGTCCGGCGATGAAGGCCTCGCGCAGCGCGTGACGACGAGTGCCGCCTGAACCGGAAACGGCGGCGAGCGCGCTGCGGCCCGCCTCGCTTAGTCGATAGCTTGGCGCGAGCGGCGTTGCAGCCGCCGCGCGGCCGCGTCCAAGCGGCGGCAACAACTCCGAGAGGCACGGACCGACCGGCTGCTGGTAATAACCGGCCACGAACTGCGCGAGCGCTCGCAGGTCTTCGGGCAACGGCGGAAGCTCCGCGACAAGTTCATCGATCGCGACGAGTTGTTGAGGCAGCAATGAGGTCGTTTGCACGACTTCGACCACCACGCCGTGCATTCTTCTGCCCGCGAGCTTGACCCGAACGACGCTGCCTAGCTCCACGCGCAAGCCGGCCGGCACCCAGTAATCGAAGAGCCGGTCGGTCCGGACCGGCAGCCCTATTCTGGCAACGGCCACCTAACCGACCTCGGCAACGGGCGCGGCTCGAGCCGATTTGCGCCGGGCGTTTTGTAGCCCTCTGTCTCCTGATAGCTTGGAGCAGAACCTTGGTGCAAGTCGTTCTTTTTCAGGCATTCCAAGGCCCATTCGTCGCTTGTGGACAAGTGTGTGCGTAACTGGGGAGGAGGCAGTATTGGCTATTAGAGCCTTTGGGCCATGCCTTTGGCCCTGGGCGTCCAGTTTTGACAATAGTTCTTGTTGATCAGCTGGTTGCCGGGGCTTTTCGGCGGCTCGGTCGTCCCGGGGCAGAGAATCTCTGAGCAAGAGAGCCCCTGTGAATAAGTAACACGCCGGCAGCAGGCGCGGTTGCCGTGTGGGAGCTTCAGGACGCAGCTTTTACGTCGACACGCGCCGGCGCCTGCGACCTCGCCCGCACACAGGCCACTAGCGCGGCCACATTCTCAGGCGGAGTCGTTGGCAGAATGCCATGACCGAGGTTAAAAATGTAGCCGGGTTCCGGGCCAGCAGCATCGAGTATCGCTCGCGCTTCGCGCTCGATCATGGGAGGACTCGTCAAGAGCACTTGGGGGTCGAGATTTCCCTGCACGGCGACTCGCCGCCCGACTGCTGCGCGTGCCTTCCCGAGGTCGGTGGACCAGTCGAGACCGATCGCCTCGCAGCCGGTATCCGCGATCGCTTCAAGCCACTGGCCCCCGCCCTTCGTGTACACGATGACCGGGACCGGCTTCTCACAGCGTCTGCGCACCTCCGCAAGGACGCGCGCGATGT
>Ga0187777_10000599_pt1 | contig 24185 bp, 20 predicted proteins | sample 1015_Q2_SP5_10_M_FD_132416 | JGI IMG/M metagenome (GOLD analysis project Ga0187777, IMG submission 132416) | Tropical peat soil microbial communities from peatlands in Department of Meta, Colombia - 1015_Q2_SP5_10_MG | ecosystem: Environmental > Terrestrial > Soil > Wetlands > Peat | place... | reverse complement strand
CGGCGCGATACTGCACACGTATGATCGCCTCACCGCCAATGCCTTCAATCTCACCTCGGCAGATGCGATCGTCTTTATGTTGCTTGATGCGATCGAGATCGGTTGCGATCACCTGAAACTTCAGACTGGAGCTTCCGGAGTTAAGAACCAGAACGTTCATGTTGGGCCACAGGAAAGAATCACTCCTAAGATAAGGGGGAACGCAGGTTACAGCAAACATCTGTGAAGACGCTTCGGCCTTCTTAGGAAGTTACTTTTTGCGGATCCAATCTATCAAGATTCGATGGAGCGACGCCGATAGGTCTCGTCAGGATTAGTATCTTCGCAAACTAGATGTTGTAGTTCGCACGGCGCAATTCGTCTTTATATTTATCCCGGGCCTGCTTGGCCCTCGCCTGAGCTTCCTGTTCCCTGAAATGGGCCGCATCCCACTCCTCCATGGCGGTCATGGAATGATCGGCGGTGGCCAAGGCTTCTTCCTCGCGAATTGCATCTACCCACTCATCCACCACCTTTTTGTACATAAAGCGAGTGTGATCCAGGGTTTCCCTGCCCATGGCAGTTCACCTTAAACCAGACGAATTAAAGCGTCAATAATCTCGACTGGACAAAACATCACTCGGCGAATTAGCCGGCCGGTAATTCTTGAGGCAGATCCAGCGTATCGATATGGGCCGGAGACACCGGCCAAATTACTGGCATCCGTCAGAAGCTGGGTTGTTGCGCCAATCTCCACGACCACATGAGAAAGGAAGTCGCCGTCAGGTCGATTCCTGGCTCGGTGGTGCTGAACGATTGGACGTTGTCCTGGTAAACAGCTTTCTGCGATGGATCAAATGCACCGTCGTTTCCGTTGAATTTCTTAAATGTATCGCCGCCCTTTACGGGACATAGAATCATCCCGTCGAGCACGCCTGAAGTAGCATACCCAGCTGGCCCTTCGGAAGCCGCTCCCCAGAGTATCGGCGTGCCTCCGGAGGTTCCATCGAGCGCACCAGCCAGGTTCGCCACCTGATGTTGGATGCAATTCGGAAATATGCTCCCATCTCCGACGATGAAGGATGAGCCCCATGCATTGGCGCCAAGAATGTTGGCCAGCCATCGTTGCGAGTAGGTGTCGTAATTGCCCGAGCCAGTAAGGTAATACGCTTCACTCGCCATTACTGACAAGCCAGCACCGTGCGAAGTGGTGTCACCATCAGGCCACGGATATCCGAAGCCCCAGGAGTCTTGCTGAGCTTGCTCAATCGCGTCATTTACCTGCTTCAGAAGTTGCCGGCGTATAGTCGTTTTCGATACGGCTAGCCCGCTCGGGTCTCCCGCCGCGGCCAGCGCCCGATAAAGCTCGAAATGGGCGAGTCCGCTTACGTCGTAGAGATTCAGAGTGTCCGTGTAACCGGCCTGGTAGATGTTGCGAATGTAACCATTGGCGAAATCGGCTGCCCGGCTCAGGTAATACGTGGCGTCGTGGCACGGCAGTTCAGAAGGAAGGCTTTCATCGTTCTCTGCAGATCGGAGGGCAAAGTAAAGTTCGGTTGCACCCAGTTCCATGTCGTCTTCCCAGACGTTCTCGGGATAGCCATCGAAGGGAGAGATAGTCAAAAGACAGTTACCGCAACTGCCGGAGTCTGCGCTTGGGGCAGGATCGGAGTAGGAAGTGTTTGCAAGCGCGAAAATGTCCTCTGCATTCTTCAGGCACTTGGCTGCTAGAGCAGGATCAGTTTCACGATTTAGCTGGTAACAAAGGGCGAAATCTGCTGCCAAGCGTCCGGCGAGATTCGGGCTGATGCGCGAACCAGCAGGACCGGCGACATATACCGGGCGGTAACAGATGAAAAACGTAGTATACGGATCGCAAGGTTCTGGATCTCCGGGCTGCTGGAAATTGTCGGCGGCCTGGGGCGTAGTCCAGATGTCATATTCTGTGATCAGACAAAACGGGGTTGCATAGGTCCCACCGCAGTTCCCGGTGGCCGAACTCGGATCCCCCTCTCCGTAGTAATCCCAATCTTGAGTGTTGTCGACCTGGTAGTAGAGGGTTTTCGTTTTGTCATCCCACATTCTCATCAGCCAGTTGACGCCGAATTTGGCTTCGTTGGTGAAGTCGGAGGAAACAGGCGCTCCCGCCCCGCTATCCCCGGCATAGGAAACCGAACCGGGCGGTCGAGAAGGGTTGATCGGGGCCTGCGGTCCCATTTGGTTAGGAAAGTCACGGACGCCGATCTCCATCAAGGCTGCGGTGTAGCTGGTGGTTTCGACGTACTTCTCGTAGTCGCCGGCATCCCACCATCCGCCGGAGGCATCGATGTTGGGCAGCTTCGCGGAAGCCAAAGGTGGGACGGGAGGCACGTTGTCAATAAAGTCGTTGCTGTCGAGCGGCGGCGTCTGGTACACGTGGGCGTTCTTGTCCTTCAAGTGCCCCGCTTCCGAGCGCAGCGCGTTCGGGATAAATTTCGCGCCGTCCCGCTCGGTTTCATAAAAGAACAAAGTATTCATAAGCAAGCCCGAATAGAGGGTCTCTGGGTCGTCCACGGCAAAGCGAGGCGAAGTTGCGGCGACAGGTCCGGATACCGTGATCGTGTAAAGTGCGCCACCAGGAGCGCTGAAATCCAATGCATAGACGTTGTACACGACCGTCTTGCTGTGGCTCCATGTTCCCAGTAAAGCGCCGGCATGGCCTGAATACACGGTAACCGCTTTCGAGTTCACAACCTTGAAGCTGGCTCCCCCCGCAGCTGTGGTCGACATGAGGTATGCGCGAAAAGGGGCTTGACCTGTTTCGTAGCCGACTTGATTAACACGTATGTAGGCAGATTGTGCCGAGGCGACTTGCGCGAGCGCGAATAAGACAGTGGCGGCAGGAACCAGCCAAGAACGCATTGGAGGATGAGATCCGGAGAACAACATGGCTACTCCTCTCTGGCGGCAGGAACGCATCTATTAAATGCGTTTAATACAGGCAGAAATAATGCTCCATGGGAATACGACTGTCAAGAGAAGTCCGAAAGAGGGGTCCGGGCGAGCTTGGGTTCGAGCCGTGCTTTACTGCGGCGGTCCCTGCGCCGATAGATGTTCCTTTGACTGATCCCCAAGTGTTTTAAGCTGCTCGTCTGAAATCTGGATGATCCCGCTCAGCACCATATGGAGGCCCCCCGCTTCGTAGAATTCTGCGCCATTGATGGTGGTGGAGTCTTGCGCCAACTCGGGAACTGTATCCTTGAAATTGGTGGCAGTTCGTAAGGCAGCCAGAACCGACTGGGCGATTTCATCACGCACTTTTGTTCCCACGCCATCTGAGCGAAGCAGGTTGCCGGCCCAACCGTCGGCGTCGATGTGGGTGACTTCGGCTGCAAGTTGCAAGGTACTGTTTTGCCCAAGCCCCGGCGTTAATCTGAGGGTAAGAGCGCCGTTGCCCTCGGCGAGCTCGTTGGAGATTTCCTGACCCGCGGCGCCAAAGCATCCCCAGTGCTCGAGGTGCAACTGAACGAAGACGACGCTGGCAGGCCTGCTGGCGGTGAAGGTTGCCTGACGAACCGATTGCCACTCGCCGCACCGCGGTTGTTTATCCAGTCTGGAGCGCAGGATTTCCGTAATACTCTGCTGCAGGTCGGAAAGATTAGTTGTTAACTGCAGATCGAAGACGCTCTGGCCGTCTTTGCTGGCAACTCGCGTTATTGTTCCAGAAACTGTGATGGAGATGGGCTGTTTTTCAACGATGATTGACGCGCTGGTCGGGGCTAGATCAAAGCTGCTGTCCTGGGAAATCCCCATCTCCTGGCCGAGGTCAACTTGTTGACCGTGCAAATTCATGAGCGCCTGGTGGAGACTTTTCGCAGAGTTGGAGACCTCTGGAATGCCGAGATTCACATCCATAGTCTCTTGCACCAGCCTGCTTGCCAGCTGCGCAACTTCGGAATCTGCCTTTGTGACTTTTTGAGCGATCTCTTTTAACCCGGATTGCTGAGTTTTGGAAAATGCATCTATGAACTGCTTAGTCTCAGCGCAGGCTTTCTCCAGGGACTGGCTAACAGAATGGCCGGCGGCGGACAACTCTCCCGAGTTAGGCTGCTTTTGCAATCGCGCGATGAAGGCTTCGACACTTTGAGTGGCATTCTCACTGCTTTTTACCATCGAGTCATATGCATTGACCTGACCGCTGGTAGCCTGCACAGCCAGGGCTTGATTGAAATCCTTTAGGTCGTCAGTCGCCCTTGCGTCAGTCATGCTGCGGCCCCCGAGGACAATCCAGGGCCGCCGACTGTGTAATGGTCTGCTGCTAGGTGGCGGTGCGACGGTGCCAGCGTCTTGCGCAACCGCTGGTTCGAAAGCGCACAGCAGGCAGATCAGTATCCGTCCGAACAGACATCTGTTTCCCATACGCGACTACATGCCGAGGATGTTTATTGGCGAGATCAGAGTCGGCGAGGCGAAATTGTATCCCGAAAATTTCGCATAGAAAGTCCAAAGGACAATTCTTTGCATAGATTTACGAAGATTTACCTCGGAGCAGCAGCGGCGTGGACAGGTTGTCGACGCGCACTCTTCGCGCAGTGTTCGTACACTAACACCGTGCTATAATTCGGTTTCGCCTGCGGTGCTTTCGAGGCAATCCTGTGATCTCCTCTGGGCGAATCCAGCGCAGCAGGATCGGCGTAATAGATCAGCGCAATCAGACTTCGTTCAAATGAGGTAAACCCATGTCTGGCCACTCAAAATGGGCCACAATTAAACACAAAAAAGGGGCCCTTGACGCCAAGCGGGGCAAGATTTTCACCCGTCTTATTAAGGAAATCACCATTGCGGCGAAGGCGGGCGGCGATCCCGACACCAACCCGCGATTGCGTACTGCCATTGTGGCTGCCAAGGCAGAAAATATGCCGGCAGACAATATCAAACGCGCCATCCAGCGCGGGACGGGCGAGTTGCCTGGCGCAAGTTATGAAGAATTTTCGCTCGAGGGATACGGCCCGGGGGGAGTAGCTCTGCTGATCGACATCAACACAGATAATCGCAACCGCACGGTCAGCGAAATTCGGCATGTCTTCCAAAAGAATGGTGGAAACATGGCGGAGGCCGGCGCGGTGAGCTGGATGTTTCACAAGAAGGGCGACATCGTGGTTCCTAAATCAGCGGCCAAAGAAGACGACTTGATGGGAATCGTTCTGGATGCTGGCGCCGAAGATCTCCGCGATGACGGCGAAAATTGGGAAGTGCTGACGGATCCCCCGGCCTATGAGGCGGTCCTGGAAGCCGTAAAAAAAGCGGGGATCACGCCGGCTTCGTCCAGCGTCGCAATGATTCCGCAGAATTACATCAAGCTGGAAGGCGCGTCGGCGAATACGATGATCCGGCTGATGGAAGCTCTCGAAGAGCACGATGATGTGCAAAACGTCCACTCCAACTTCGACATTGATCAGAAGCTGCTTGAGGAAGTAGCAGGATAATATTTTGCTGTCGTCCAAAGCCGCCCGTCGCGGGCGGCTTTTATTTTTTGGGATTGCCAGTTGACTCGGCTTTCCATCCTGAGTCACGCAGCCAGAAACTTTTCAACAGTTTCGTGGAAATCGCGTGGAAAAATGTTGCCGCACGGTCGCAATCCCCTGAAGGGCAATTGCTTTTACATCTTGCACTGGCCCTGTTGCTGGTAGCTTAGGCTAAAGCGGCGAACTTAAGACAATGAAGATGCGGCTAGACAAACTACTCGTGGAGCGCGGATTGGCGGTATCACGCGAACGGGCGCAAGCCCTGATCCTGGCAGGCAAGGTTCTGGTCGCGGACCAAAAGATAGAGAAGGCTGGAGCTTCTGTCGAAGCCGACGCCAAGATTCGTATTCTCGGTGACGATCTTAGGTATGGCAGCCGTGGCGGGGTCAAGCTCGAAAAAGCCCTGGCACACTGGAGCATCGACGTAACCGAGAAGATCTGTCTTGATGTCGGAGCTTCGACTGGCGGCTTTACCGATTGCCTTTTACAGCATGGAGCATCCCGAGTGATCGCGGTCGATACTGGTCGCGGACAGATTGATGCCGGTCTTCGACAAGATCCACGCGTCAGACTTCTGGAGAAAACCAATGCTCGCTACCTGACTCGGGAACAAATCGGTGAAGTTGTCGACCTTATCGCCATCGACGTCTCATTTATTTCTGCGACACTGATACTGCCTGCCGTGATCTCGGCCGCATTCGGCGACGAACGAAACGGCCGGAAAATCGTGGTGCTGGTGAAACCGCAGTTCGAAGCCGGACGTGAGCACATCGGGAAGGGAGGAATCGTGCGTGATGAGGCAGCGCAGCTTGCGGCCGTCGCCAAAGTTCGCCAAGCCCTCGTGGCGGAAGGCTGTGCCAGCACCGACGTCATTGAATCGCCAATCCTGGGCGCCGAGGGCAACCGCGAGTTCCTTCTGTATGGGGTGCTCTAGATTTGTTGTGCCCTGGGTTCTCTGTTTCATGCTTTCGTGAGAATTTCTGTACAATTCACCTTTCATGGTCAGCCGGGACTCCCTTTCACGCAGGTCAGTCGCGATCGTCTCAAAACCGGGGAAAACGGAAGTCGCCAGGATACTGCCCGCGCTGCTCGACTGGTTCCATAAGCACCAGTACCAGGTTGTGGTGGATCGGGAGACTTCAACTCATGCTCCGGGGATCGAGGTGGTTGATCGCGAGCAGCTTGGCTCCCTGCCCCTGGGTTTCGTCGTTGTGCTGGGTGGTGATGGCACACTCCTGGCCGCGGCTCGATGCGTGGCAAAGCGGGGAATCCCTGTGGTAGGTGTGAATCTCGGCTCACTCGGGTTTCTTACTGAGATACCGCTGGACGAACTTTACCCGACCCTCGAGGGCATCGACGCCGGCCATTACAACGCGGAGGCCCGATCGATGGTGCACTGTGAAGTGATGCGTGAAGGCTCGTGCCTTGCCAGCTACGACGCCCTGAACGACGTCGTCGTCGGCAAAGCCACCATTTCGCGGCTTAATCATTGCAGGGTCTATATCGACGGCGAATTTGTTTCGGATTACAAAACCGACAGCCTGATCGTTTCCACGCCGACCGGTTCCACCGCTTATTCGTTGGCGGCTGGCGGCCCGATTGTGATGCCAACGGTGGCGGCATTGATTGTGACTCCCGTCGCGGCACATTCCCTTACTCACAGACCACTGGTGGTACCGAGTACGTCGAGAATCGAGATTGGCGTCAGCACCGGGGCTGAGCAAGGCTACGTCAGCGTGGATGGTCAGATTGGCATGCCCATGCATGACGGTGACCGCATTCTGTGCAGCATCTCTGAACATCAAGTGAAGTTGTTGCGCATCCGGGGAACGTTTTTCGATGTTTTGCGGGCCAAGCTGAAGTGGGGTCAAACATAAGAATGAAACTCGCGATTCTTCTTCTAAGCATTGCTCTTCCGATGTCAGCGCAGAACAAGCCCGCGGCTGATCTAGTCATCATCAATGCCAACGTGTGGACCGGAGATGATGCGCGGGCGAAGGCTGAAGCGGTTGCCGTCATTGGGGACCGTATCGTCGCGGTTGGTTTTAATGGTGACATCCTGCAATGGCGCGGCTCGCAGACGAAGACGATCGATGCCGCGGGCAAGCTGCTAATTCCTGGATTCAACGATGCTCACGTACATTTCATTGACGGTGGCCGGCAGCTCGACAGCGTCCAGTTGAATGACGCAACCAGCACAGAAGAATTTGTCCGCCGGATAGCTGAGCAGGTGAAGAGATCGCCGAAAAGTGAATGGATTCAAGGTGGCGACTGGGACGAAACCAAATGGAGCCCGCCGAGCCTGCCCACGAAAGAAATGATCGATCCGGTCACACCGGACAATCCCGTTTTGCTCAGCCGGTATGACGGCCACTCGGTGCTGGCGAACTCGATTACGCTCACGCTTGCGGGAATCACGGCCCAAACGCCCGATCCGCCGGGCGGGACAATCGTCCGCGATACGCAGGGCAATCCAACCGGCGTTTTGAAAGACGCCGCGATGGATTTGGCGTATAAAGTTGTCCCCCCTCTCTCGCATGAGCAACTCATGCGGGCGGCACAGCGTGCGCTCGAGCACGCCGCGTCTCTTGGCGTCACCAGCGTGCAGACGATGAACCCCGAGTATTCCGATATCGCCGTTTTTGCGGAGCTGCTACAGAACGGTGAGCTCACGACCCGAATCTATGCCGCTCCGCTGATCACGGGTGTCGACGATCAGGCGAAGATCGGAATTCGGCATGCCTTCGGCGGGCCTTATTTGCGAATTGGAGCAGTGAAGGCTTTTGCCGACGGATCGCTTGGCTCACGGACTGCTTATTTCTTTGAGCCATTCTCTGATGAGCCCGGCAACCATGGCCTGCTCTCTGATGAAATGCAGCCGATTTCTCTGATGCGCGATCGGATGATGAAAGCCGATGCGGCCGGCATACAGATTTGCACGCACGCTATCGGGGACCAGGCGATTTCCATGATTCTTGACCTCTACACCGATGTGGTGAAAGCCCATCGCGGGGCCGAGCGCCGTTTCCGGATTGAGCATGCGCAGCACATGGCGGAGAAAGACTTCGCGCGCTTCGCTCAATTGGACGTGATTGCCTCGATGCAACCGTATCATGCGATTGATGATGGCCGATGGGCGGAAGCTCGCATCGGCCATGACCGCGCCAGCCGCACATACGCATTCCGAACCTTTCTGAACCATGGCGTGCATCTAGCCTTCGGCACCGACTGGGACGTTGCCCCGCTGAACCCGATGCTGGGACTTTATGCGGCGGTAACCCGGGCGACTCTAGACGGCAAAAAGCCTAATGGCTGGTTCCCCGAGCAGAAACTCACGGTTGCCGAAGCGGTCCACGCTTACACGATGGGGTCGGCGTACGCAGAATTCCAGGAAAAGGAGAAAGGTTCGATCACACCAGGTAAACTCGCCGACATGGTTCTGCTGAGCGACGACATCTTTTCCATTGATCCTGTCAAGATTCGTGAGGTCAAAGTTGTGAAGACCATCGTCGGGGGCAAAGTGATCTGGGATCCGAGCCGCAAGGTGCCCTATTCGACTGCGTATTAGACCGAGACGGCTGCAGATCCTTCGCTTCTCGAAGGATGACAACGATGCTGTAGGGGCCGCAGCCTAATTGCCCCAACATGCTCGCCTCATTTACAGTTTCAGCCATGCCCACCAGCGGGGAACGTTTTGAGCGCGCAGTTTCTATCATGGCTCGACTGCGCGCGCCCGGCGGTTGTCCCTGGGACCGCGAACAGACCTTCGACTCGATTAAGCCTTACACGCTCGAGGAAGCCTACGAAGTCGTTGAGGCGATCGATAATCGCGACTGGCACGAACTGACCGGTGAACTCGGCGATCTTCTGCTGCAAGTCCTCTTCTATGCCCAGATGGCCAACGAGCAAGGTTCCTTTTCCATTAATGACGTCCTCGATCGCCTCTCCAATAAGCTTGTCGACCGCCATCCTCACGTTTTTGGAAACGTTAAGGCGGAAACCTCCTCCGAGGTGCTGCGCAACTGGGAGGCTCTAAAAGCGGAGGAAAAGAAAAAGCGCCTCGAGGCTGGTGGTGGCAAAGCGGCAAGGGATGAAGACCAGCCGCAATCGGTCCTGGCGGGAGTTTCCGGAGCCATGCCGGCCCTGCTTGAAGCCCACAAACTCAGTTCGCGTGCGGCTCACGTAGGTTTTGATTGGCCAAATATTGGCGGTCTGTTCGAAAAGCTTGAGGAAGAATCCAAGGAACTCCAGGAGCAGCTCAAGCACTTCCCTCCACCCGGTCCGCAGCCTTGGGGGCGAGGCGTTGCCGGAGCAGGACGTCCGCAGGTCAGCCAGGATCTTCGGGATCGTCTTGAAGGCGAACTCGGTGATCTGTTCTTTGTCCTGGTAAATATCGCGCGTTATCTGTCGCTCGATCCGGAATCAGCGCTGAAGAAAACCAACCGAAAGTTCAAGCGGCGTTTTCAATGGATGGAAGAGCAGCTCCGTGCGTCAGGCCGAACACCGAAGGATACATCTATGGAAGAATTAGAGTCCCTATGGCAGCAAGCCAAGCAGCAGGAGCCGGTCCCACGGTGACCGCGGAATCAATTGTCATTCGCAAATGCGACAGTCTCGACGAAAAGCGCGCGTGTGTAGCGCTGCAAAAGGAAGTCTGGAATTTTACCGACATTGAGCTGGTTCCGTTGCGTATCTTCGTTGTCGCGGAAAAGATTGGTGGTCAGGTAATCGGTGCGTTTGCCAAAGACGAGCTGGTTGGTTTTGCCATGGCGATCCCGGCGGTCCGCAATCGGCATTCGTTCCTGTATTCGCACATGTTGGCGGTTCGCAAGCAATACAGAAACGCCGGGTTGGGACGTCGGCTGAAGCTGTTCCAACGCGACGATGCAATCGCTCGCGGATTCGAATTGATGGAATGGACCTTCGACCCGCTGGAAATCAAGAACGCCTATCTCAACATCGAGAAACTGGGAGCAATCGCTCGTCGCTACAACATCAATCAGTACGGAATCACTTCGTCTCCGTTGCAGGGCGGTTTGCCTTCAGATCGGCTGGTAGCGGAGTGGTGGTTGAAATCGAGACGCGTAGAAAACATCCTTCGGCAGGATAAAAACCCGGGTTTTGAAACGGTAAAGACGATTGCGGTTCCCGCGGAGATTTACGAGTGGAAAGCGCATCTCGAGACTCGCAGCCGCGCCCAGGCGGTACAGGATCGAAATCGGGAGGAGTTGTTAATGGGATTTTCCACTGGCCTCGCTGTGCTTGGCTACGACTGCGATGAGCAAGGAAATGGCGAGTTCCTGCTAGGCCGATGGGATGAAAAGTGGAATTACTCTTAGCGGCCATGGCTTTCGTTTCTATACTTATTTTCTTCTATGAAAATCCACACAATTCAGCTTTATGAGATCCAGATGCCGCTGGTTCATTTTTTTGAGACCAGCTTTGGACGCACCTATGATCGCCGCATTCTACTGGTAAAAGTTGATTGCGACGGAATCACCGGGTGGGGGGAGTGTGTTGCCGGAGAAAATCCTTACTACAGTTCGGAATGGATTGATTCCGCCTGGATTACGATGACGCATTTTCTGGGCCCGGCCCTGGTAGACCGCACGTTAGCGAGCGCGGGGGAGAGCGCGCACCTGATGGGTCAGGTTCGCGGCCATCGAATGGCAAAAGCTGCCATTGAAAATGCTCTCTGGGATGCCGAAGCCAAGCAGAAGCAGGTGCCCTTGTGGAGACTCCTTGGCGGCAAGCAGCGCGAGATTGCCTGCGGGGTGTCGATCGGCATTCAGGACTCAATTGAGCAACTGCTGGAGAAGATTGAGACCGAGCTTGCCGCCGGTTATCGCCGGATCAAAGTGAAGGTGAAACCGGGATGGGACAACAGCGTGCTGGAGCGCATTCGATCACGCTGGCCGGACATCGTTCTGAGTTGCGACGCCAACTCCGCCTACACGTTGGACCAAGTCGAGCACCTTCGCAAATTCGATCAATTTAATCTACTCATGATCGAGCAGCCGCTGTGGAATGACGACATTTACAATCATGGCCGCCTGCAGCGAGAGCTGCGAACCGCGATTTGCCTGGATGAGTCGATTCGTCACGCCCGCGACGCCGCGCAGGCAGTAGAGATCGGCGCTTGTCGCATCATCAACATCAAAGTCGGCAGAATGGGGGGCTTCACCGAGGCGCGCAAAGTGCATGATGTGTGCGCAAGTCACAAAGTGCCGGTCTGGTGTGGAGGCATGCTGGAGTCAGGCGTGGGTCGAGCGCACAACATCGCGCTGTCTACGCTCGAAAACTTTCGCCTGCCCGGAGACGTTTCTGCCTCGAAGCGCTATTGGAAGGAAGACATCATCGAACCCGAAGTCGAAGTCAGCAAGCAGGGCACGATTGTGGTGCGCGACGAGCCCGGCACCGGCTATCGGGTGCGCGAAGATCTGATCGAGCGACTGGCGGTCCGCAAGGAAATGGTTCGGCCCCGCCGCGCAAACACCACGTGACAAAAGCCGATCGCCGTTCTGGTAACATTGCGACCCGTGAATCCTTATGCATCTCTTCTGGGGAATAGCGACCCGCTTCAGGTCGCCAGCGAAACCCCGGTGCGCCTTCGCGACATAGCGAAGAAGCTGGGGCCGAAGGGAATGGAACGCAGCTACGCTCCCGGCAAATGGTCAGCACGAACCATCCTTTGTCATTTGGCGGATTGCGAGGTCGCGTTCGCGTTTCGTTTCCGCCAGGCTCTTGCCGAGTCGAACCATGTGATTCAGCCATTCGACCAGGACGCGTGGGCACGCACCTACTCTTCGCCGGAGCTTTCGGGAGCTGCTGCGATCGAAACCTTCTCGGCGTTGCGCCAGTGGAATGTCGCATTGATGAAGACATTACCGCAGGAAACCTTCTCCAAGCCGGTCACTCATCCCGAGCGTGGCAAGATGACATTCAGGGTTTTGCTAGAAACCATGGCCGGACACGATTTGAACCATCTCCGCCAGCTTGATGCAGTTGCGGCAAGTCTATAGTCCACGCTGTAAGTCGTTTTCGGCGGCGCCGGAAATTCTCGCCCTCGTTTAATTCAGGTCGCTCGCAGCACGGTATGCGAACTAAGGCTGGGCATGATCTTCGTTTGGCGTTAGTGCGGGTGGTGGCGGTTCCAACCCGAATGAGGGCAATGATACCGGACTGGGCGGAATTCCTTTGGCGCTTACGATGGCCCAATGCCACTCCTGATCGGAAGCGACGGAAGCACCTAATGTTTCTCGGAGGATCGTAGTTGCCAGAGGCGCCGCAGTTCCCTTCAAATGGTAAAGCAGGGTTAGATCAGAGGGCTTTTCACTGGGTACAGCCGATTCCTGCGAAGGGGCATCCTGCGCGATAGCTGGCAGAAGCCGCGGGGTCTGGTACACGGCTGCTGTTTCGGTCTTTCGAACCATCGTCAGGCCAATGGTGATTTCCTTTACGTTCCAGTCTGTGCCGTTGAAAAGCGTGACCTGCATTCTGTCGCCATCGATCCTTGCCGGGCCTTCCAGTTTAGCCAGCTCACTTTGCGGCAGTTCCTCTGCGACATAGGGGGTCGTGATCAACGAAGTTGCGTCGGCATTGAAGGAGAGACTGCAGGTTCCGTCGGGCGAAGACATGCGAAACTGGTTCGCCGGACTATCCAAAGACAACACCGGTCTTGCATTCAGCTTGTGGCTCTCAACCTGGTCCATGATTTGTGACAGGTTGTCATTGTCGATAACGACCGGCGGGGCCGGTTCTTTGACCGGCTCTTTCGCCTTGCGAAGAGCTCTGGCCACGTCCCCCAGCGAGACGGAATCATCCTGGGCGGCGACGCGCATGGGCACAAGAAACACCCAAGCTGCCAGGGCTATCCCGAGATATGCCTCACGTCTCATCGCAAATAGAAACGGTCCTTCCGCGATTGTAATCAGGAGAAGTAAGAGAATTCAGCGAGGCAGGACAAACTTCTGTCTTAGAACTTTAGATCAGAGAGGGGAGCCAGGGCATGCGGGGACGAAGTAACACGCAACGGGGTTCCGCACGCCCCTGGAGACAACGCTCACAGCAGGCCAGAAGAACGTAAGCGAGCTACCGGATCGGAAACTGGCACCGGTTCGCGCCTGAAAAACCAGCGAGCCACCGCAAATCCCAGCGCTACGTAGCACAGATGCACCAACTTCATGATCCACCCCCGACCTCATGCATCGGCAACTTGGGGGAGCTCCATTAGTGACACAGTAGCAATGGAGCACGAAGGTATCAACGCCCGATCGTGCTATCGACGTAGCACGAAAGGGTTGGACTGAAACCAAAAGTAACTGGGAAAGTAACAGGCGACCCGAATATGCGGCTACGCCGTCAGCAAATTGGCACTCGGGTCGACCAAGGCAACAACTTCCGCTTTTTGCGTGCATCGCTCCAGGGCATCGGCGAGTACTTGGGGGAAGGTGCAGATGAGCAAGTTCAAATCAAGTTGCAGCTCGCGCACAGTGTACTGGCGATAGACGGTGATCGCACCGCACAGACGGCCTTTGCTGCTGACGAGATCAAGTTTCAAGCTGCAGGCACCGGCAAGGTCCGGGCTGGCAAAGGCACTTGGGTTTGTCCATCGCAGGCAGGGATCCGTGCCGCGGTCAGAGACCAGGTACAGGCCGCGGACTTGAGGCAGTTCATTGGAAGCGATGTAAAGTTGCAAATCAAAGGCGTCAAAATCGTTGTTATTCAGCGCCGCCATGAGTATGCGGCACAATTGTTCATAATCAGTTGTGACCTTAAGTTCCTCGGTCGCCCGCCGGAGAGCCAGATTATTGATGAGGATTTGCCGCTCAATCGTCCGCTGTGCGACTCGCTTGAGTTCACCGAATTCCAGGTAGCCGAGGTGTTGGACGCCAATCCAAACACCGGTGCCGAGCACTGCGAGAACCAAGCCCAAGGCTCGCTCGGTCGGCCAGAGCAGGAACAGACTAAGCAATGCGAAGATGGCGGAGACAGCGTAAAGGGTGATGGCAACCTGACGTTGAGAAAGGCCACGCTGCAATAGCTTGTGATGGATGTGCTCACGGTCTGCTGTGAATACCGGGCGTCCACTCAGGTAGCGACGAAGCACGGAAAGCGTGCTTTCCAGAATAGGAAGACCAAATGAGACCACTGGAATCGCTACAGCGATGATCGTTGGAGCCTTTTGTGCTCCCTGCAATGCCAGGGCGCTGAGCATGAAGCCTATGAACAGGCTGCCGCAATCGCCTAAAAAAATCGTTGCCGGGCTGAAGTTGAACCGCAAGAATCCAAGAGTGGCCCCGACCAGCGCGATGGCCATGATGGAAACCAGATTGGCCCCGTTGACCAGAGCCACGGTGAAAACCACGAGACTGGAAAATAGCGCGGACCCTGCTGCAAGACCATCCAGCCCATCAATGAGATTAAAAGCGTTGGTAATCGCGACAACCCATAGGATGGTAAGCGGCAGACTGAGAAACCACGGGAAGTGATGGTTAGCGAAAAGCACAGGCAAATCGAGCACGCGAAGTCCACCTACAAATAGCAGCGTCGCGGCAACGCCCTGAACGACAAATTTAACCCAGGGACCCGCCGAGCGAAGGTCATCGTAGACGCCCAGAAGAAACACTAATGCACCCGAGACCAGCATCGTGAGGATGGTTCGACCGGGAATCGCATCATGCGGCGCAAACAGCATGGCTAGCGGAAGACTTCCGAGAAAAGAACCGAAGATTGCGATCCCCCCCAGGCGCGGGAGAGGCCGATTGTGTAAATGACGAGCCAAGACCGGTGCGGCGACCCAGCCATGACGGTTAGCTAGATCACGCACCCACTTGGTAAGAGCGAACGATAGGAAAAGCGAAAGGAGGAAAGTTGCCAGATAGGCGGTCAGCAAAAGCCCCTCCTGGTGGCTATTCCGAACCTGAAGAGGGGTGGAATATTGTGCGGGAGTGTCCTGATAATTTTCCTCCGCTTTTTAGAGCAAACCTCACCCCGTCAACCTATGACGACTGATTGAATCGTACGATTGCTCAACGCCGTACACTATTCTCTAATTTGGTACCAAGGTCAGCATTCACTCTTCGCTGTTGCCGAACTATGGTCTCCTTCTGAAAGCTTCCGAACAGCGAATTTTGGCGTGTTAGACTTGCGGCGGAATTATCATGCCTGCTGCAATAAATGCGCTATGGAAGCGGCTTCCGTCTCTGGCTTACGTGCTGATTCTTGGGTTGGGCATGCCAACTGCTCTTCCAGGACAGGACAGTGCACCGAAAGCGGGAGAACTCCAGCGTCCTGCACAGGTCCAGGCATCTACCGTAAATTCGGGCACCAGAAGTACGTCAGAGGATGGGTTACTGCTGCTGGGTGCAGCAGATTTACTTGATATCAGCGTCTACAACGTCCCCGAACTGACGACAAAAGCGCGGATCGACAGCAACGGCGAAATCAATCTCCCACTCATCAACAACGTGCGGGTTGCCGGCCTCACAAGCGAGGGGGCGGAGAAGGTGATCGAGAAGCGGCTGGCCGAGGACGGATTCGTAAAGAATCCTCACGTGACAGTGTTCGTCAACCAATCGGTCTCGCAGTTTGCCAGTGTCCTGGGGGAAGTGACAAGGCCGGGAGTTTATGCGATCGCCGGCGAACAGCGGCTGTTTGATCTGATCTCAAGCGCCGGGGGCTTGACTGAAAAGGCAGGCCGCAGCATCAGCGTGACACACCGCAGCCAGCCCGAAGCGCCAACCACAGTGGCGATCTCACGCAGCTTAGCGGAGCATCCGGAGAGCAACATACGCATCATCGCCGGGGACACGATTATTGTGCAGAAAGCTGATGTGGTTTACGTGGTGGGGGACGTGGGGAGGCCGAGCGGAATGCTGATGGAGAGCGGAGGACTAACCGTCTTGCAGGCGATCGCGTTAGCGGGCGGCACTACGCGTACAGCGAAGCTTACCGGCGCCAGAATCATCCGCAAGGGACCGAATGGAATCAGCGAGACGCCGGTTCAGCTGAAGAAGATTCTCGAGGCCAAGGCACCGGACTTGCCCATGCAACCGGATGATATTTTGTTTGTGCCCACCAGCGCAGGAAAAGCGTTTGCAGGACACACCCTGCAAGCCGCTCTACAGGCAGCGGCGGCAGCAAGCGTGATTACAGCCATACCTTGAATTTACGCAGCCGCCGTGGCTTGCATCAACTCGCCGCCAGTAACATCCTCCAACACTCGCAGATAGGTTTCGGCCGTTTGTCTGCGTGTAAAGTTCTGCAGGATGTAGCGCCGCCCGTTTCGGCCAAACTCGCCACACAAATCAGGATCGTCAGCCAGTCGTGAGATCGCGGCGGCGAGGTCGGCAGCGTTTTCAGGCTCTACGAACACTCCAGCGTTTGCACCCTGAACGATTTTTCGCGCCAGGCCGTCCACTCCGACGATGACTGCACGACCGCACGCCATGAACTCCAGCAGCTTCGTGGGGAGAACTGCGTTGAATAAACCGGACTTTCGAAGCGGAACAAGACACACATCCGAAGCTGCAACGTATGCAGGAATCTTTTCTCGGGGCTGCTGATCGATAAACCGGACATTGCCTATGTTTCGGTGTCGAACCAGAGACATGATTCTCTGTTTATCAGCGCCTTCACCCAGAAATACGAAGAGTATTTGTGGAGATGAGGACTGGAGTCGGGCAGCCGCCTCTACTGCAGTTTCGAGGCCTTGTGCCATCCCCAGGGTCCCGATGTATGAAACCACGAATTTTTCTTCCAGGTGCAGTGCCGCGCGTATTTCGGAAGTCTCACGCGGTTTGAAAAGATCTGTATCAACCCCGTTTTCGACAAGGGCAATTTTGTCTGGTGAAATCCCCCAGTTTGCGATCAAGGGGTCTTGAAAAGCTGGTGTGACTACTACGATGCGGTCACAACCTCGGTATAGAACCGTGGCGAGGCTTTTCAGACTGCGATACAGCAGTGAGTCCTGATCGCCAACACCCACGGCAGCCAGCGACTCTGGCCAGAGATCGCGAACCTCAAGAATGAATGGAACTCGCTTCCATCGCGCAAGCCAGTAACCTGCGGCCCCGACCAGAAGTTGTGGAGATGTGGCGATAACAACATCGGGGCGTGATACGAACATACCTGTACTTGCGGCCGACAAGGCGAACGAACTGTAATTCAGCATGCGTTCATGAGGTCTCCGGTTAGGAAGCGGCAACAGCCAGGTCCGGATCAGGTTAATTCCATCCATCCGTTCACGACAGGCCAGCCGCCATAGTTTGTGACGATATTCATATGGAACAACCCCGGTTGGGTGGTTGGGGAATCCGGTCAGGACTGTTACTTCGTGGCCGGCGTCTGTCCACAGGCGCGACAACTCTGCAACCCGCGCCGCCGGAGCACCCATCTCCGGAGGAAAATATTGCGATACGTAGAGAATCTTCAAAGGATCAGTAGTAGCAGAGCTTGAATGCAGCCTTGCAGCAAAGGGCCCGCGTGCGATTCGAGCGATTGCGCCCATAGGCTTCCCATTTATCGGCAAAGCCGCCGAAAAATGGGTCTCCGGTTAAACGCTGCATCACTCGAAGCTGAACAATGTGCAGCCGATGGTAGAAGGGACTGGCGATCATCGGCAATGTGGTGCCGGACTGCTCATAGAGCGACCAAAAGCCGAGATCATAGCGAGGCAGATGCTTGCGTAGAGTCTGCACCGCCTGGATGAAAAGATCCCTGGCCTGGGCATTTTGGGTAGCAAGAAAGTAGTCGTAAACACCCCAAACGGCCCAGATAAAGCCGTTCAAGATGTGAGTCGGTGGCGAAACGATATATTCTTCAAACCAGATGTTTCCATGCGGATCAGTAAACGTGACACCCCCTTGCTCGACGGACTGTCCGAAACTCGCAAACGCCCGCTCGGCAGTTTCCAGGTACTTGGCGACACCAGTCTCACGGTGAGCGCGCACCAGCAAGGAGATTCCCTGCCCTTGGGCCAGGGCGGAGTACCACGGAGCCTTGAGCCGCGAGCGATACTCCCAATCGAAATAATGATTCCAGGCCCAAGTGCCGTGCGAATTCCTGGTGAGATGGGTGGAGAGCCAGTCACTGGCGGCAAGGAACTTCGTCCGAGGAAATTCCCTTCTCGATCGGCAAAAAAGGTTGTGGTTGCCGAGGCCCCACTGCGCAATTGCGATCGGATTGTACTGGCGACCGATTCGACCGTGGTAATTCAGCAGGGGAATTCCCGATTGGTCATAATCGCCTCGATAATCAGCTTTTTCAAAAAATGGCATGTAATATTCGCCGAGCCGCTCAAAACCGGCGCGTGGATTGAGTTCGGGCGCTTCATGCCAGAAGGTGAGATGACTCCGAATCGGAGTCGCGTAGGCAGTGAAGATACGCGAATAGTACTGCAGCCGTGCTGTTAGCGACATGTGGGGTTTAGTGAGAAATTCGCCACAAACTAGTTTCGCAATCTGAGTGCTTTACCGCGATGGTTGTAAGCGCGAGTACACCGCTGCTGTTGTCGCCGTCCGGGAACACGGCGTTTCCGTACTGAAACAGTCTCATTGGCCAGGCGTCTTTTTGCCAGCTCAAGAGTGCCCCGAAGCTCGCCGTGCCCGCTCTGCCATAAATGCCGACCTCCCGGTGCGGATTGGCGGGGCTCGGTTCAACCATGGTGGAGAAGAAAAGGTCCTCACCAACGCAACAAGCGCAAATGGAAGAACTGATCAGCGCGGAGAGCCGCGTTAGATTTCCTCTGCGGTCAAGATGATAGATGTGATTTTGTTCCAGTGGCGTGTCGGAAGAGAAATAGAGCCCGTCAGGTGCAGGGACCAAAGCGGCGGACCGGGTTTGCTGACTACCGGACAGCAGAACTTGCACATCACGGAAATCGCAGGAGGCGCGGATAATTCGGCACTCGCGCCCACTATCGCCCGTCAGAATCCATAAACAGTTTTCCCACTGATCGTAAACGATATTGTGGACGTGGCGAATCGAGTTCCTGGGAAAGCTGTAGGCAACATCCCAATGCCGCCCGTCATCGGTCGAGGCATAGACGTGCACTTCGTCGCGCAGCGGATTGTCAAAATACTCGCCCCAGAAGACATTGTTGTTAGGCGTGACTGCAAGGTGCAACGGACGGGTGCCACGTAAGACTCTGTGAGTTGTAGAAAATTCTGGTTCTCCGGGAAGGAGAGTAACGATAGCATTCGGAATCGCGGCAACTAATCCGCCCGACTGCAGAACAGCCAGAGCGTGGAAGCCGTCACGAAAGAGGCGTGCGGTCAAACGCGAGAAACAACTCAGCTTGCGCCACCAGGCTGGTTCGGCTGTGGCCACGTGTTCCCAGTGAATCGCATTTTGTTTGGGCACAATCTTCGCTCGCAGCAGTTCATAGCCGCGAGAGGCATAAAGCAAGTCGTTGTGCCAGGCCAATACCCGCATTCCCAGGAATGCAGCGATCTTCGAAAGCTTCAGCTCGGCTGGCTTTGAGGCAGTAGGCGGAAGTGAAAGAGTAGCCAAGGTTGTTCAGTTATCCGATCGGGATACCAGATACGGACCAATGGCGAGCGCATCCATACGCGTCCGTTGGAAGCAGTCGATTGCTTCCTTGGGCGCACACACAATGGGCTCATTCTCGTTGAAGCTCGTGTTTAGAAGGACCGGCGTGCCGGATTTTCGGCCAAAGGTTCGGATCAGATCGTAGTAGAGAGGATTCTCCTGCCGTGCCACGCTTTGCAAACGCCCGGTACCATCAACGTGATTCACGGCACACAGTTGCTCACGCTTCTCAGGACGGATTTTGTAGACGTGAAGCATGAAAGGCGACGGATGGTCGTGCTCAAAATACTCGTGTTGGTGTTCCGCCACGACCGAAGGAGCAAACGGACGAAACCACTCGCGGTGCTTGATTCTTGCGTTGAGAACGTCTTTCATGTGCGGGAGGCCGGGATGCGCCAGAATCGAGCGATTCCCGAGCGCGCGCGGTCCCCACTCCATGCGCCCCTGAAACCATCCAACCACCTCGCCCGCTGCGATCCGGTTGGCTACTGACTCAAGTAGCGGCTCACGCTCCAGCTTCTGAAATCGCAGGTTGTTCTTTTTCAATTCAGCCTCGATCTGTGGCGGAGAAAATTCCGGGCCGAGGTAAGAATGTCTCATCTCGTGACGTCGTGGCTGATTCAGAACTGCGTGGTAAGCATAGAGAGCGGCTCCAACCGCCAATCCTTCATCACCGGCGGCCGGTTGAATCCAGGTGTGGCGAAATGGCGTGTGGTCAAACAGTTTTCCATTGGCCACACTGTTGAGCGCGCAGCCGCCAGCCATTACAAGTTCTTCGACTGGCACGCGTTTGTAAAGCTGATTCAAGAGGTGAAAGAAGACCTCTTCGAAACGCTGCTGCATCGCGTAGGCAAGGTCGATCTCGCGCCGTGTAAGATCACTTCGAGGCTGGCGTGGCGGCCCAAAGTGCTTCACCATTTGCTCCGAAAAATGGCGGGCCAAATGAACCCGACCGTCGGGCAAGACCTGCATGCCCTGGTTGCTGCCAAGCGGCTTGAAATAATCGACATCGAGCTTGAACGTACCGTTGTTAAGACCAACAATCTTGCGAAGTTGCTCGTAGTGTGTGTCTTTGCCATACGGCGCCAAACCCATGACCTTGCCTTCATCGCCGTATTGGCCATAGCCGATGAACTCGCAAATCATGGTATAGAAGCTGCCCAAGGATTGAGGCAGGAAGACCCGTTCGAGCACATGAATGAGGTTGCCGCTGCAACGCGCCATCATGGTAGAGACGAAGTCGCCTGACCCGTCGTAGCTGAAACCGGCCGCTTTTTCCCAAGGAGAGCAGTAGTAAGCACTGGCAATGTGAGCAATGTGATGCTCGACATGGTGCTGGCGGAGGCGCAGTGTCCGCGGGTCGACATCGAGAGCTTCGGCCAGGAGGGACCGCAAATCGCGCATCGCCTGCTTGCGACGGCGAAGCCAAATAAAATTCAGAATCCCGCGGGGATTGGCGAGTGCATATTGCACTTTTTTCGCAAGATTCGCGTCACTGTCCTGGCCGACGGCCACGTGATCGACATCGCTGATTCTTGCACCCAGAAAGTCGAGGCAGGCCCGGATTGCCAGAGTAGGAAGTCCCGCATAATGCTTGATGCGATTCAAACGCTCTTCGGCAATCGCAAACTTAACCTCGCCGTCTTCCACGATGGCAGCCGACGAATCGGCATGAAACATGTTTAATCCGAGGATCAGCATGGAAACGAAAGAACCCTCATAGTTTTTTGGCGACGAACATGAGTAAGGGTCCCCAAATGGAGCTACGCTGGGCCAAATCAGGAAGTGGGCTTCCAAAAGGCAGCAGTCTGTTGAGCGCAAATCCTGTTCGTGCTAGTAGTGCTTCGAATTCCGATGCCGAGAATTCCTGCCGGGAGTAGTCCAAGAAATCCAGCCAGTCTCTTCTCAGGAAGTCTGCAAGGCGGTGGCACGTAACCTGAAAGCGTCGCACGATCGAGTTGCGGTTAGGCACCGACACAAGCAACCGCCCTCCCGGCTTCAGAACCCTGGCAAATTCCGTCAGGCAAGCGGTTGGGTCGGGGACGTACTCCAAAACGCTCGAGCACAAAATGCCATCTACTGATTTGTCGGGTGCAGGAAGTTGAGCAATGGTGTTGATCCTGGCAAAGCGGACGTGCTCAGAGAATCCGGTCGAATGGGCGAATAGAGCAGCGGTAGTTACCATCTCGGAAGCTGCATCCACTCCCAGCACGCGGCATCCGCGCGCAGCGAGCCAACGCGAAAGTGTGCCGGTACCGCAGCCAGCATCCAGCCATAAGGTACCTCTTAGATGGCAACCCTCCAGACATCTTGAGAGTAGTGTTTCCCGAGAGCGAAACGAGGACTTTTGGTAACGGCGTTCCCAGCCGACTGCGAGGCAACCGTGATAAGCGACGGCGTCAGCAGATGAGCCACTATGCATCAGAGGCAGAGTTCCCGCTGCTTTGCAATTCATAAATCTTGGCTTTGATGTGAAAAAACTGAATACCTTGAAAGGCACAATAGATCAGGCCCGGGACACCGTCCAGAAGTCCCAAACGAAAAAGATACCTGTAAAGAAAGAAAAGTAATGGAGAACCGGGCAAGCCGAAGAATTTCGATTTCAGCCAGCGCCTGCGCTGCGCCTGGGTTCCGAAGAGTGAAGGCGCGAGATCATCACATCCAGGCTTTCGTTGCAGCCAAGCTTTTGCCTCCCAGTTGGAGTAGTCATCGTGTTTGCGGATGTAGCGGGAAAGTGATTCGACATTGTAGTGACGAAGCGGGTTGCGGAACCTTCCAGTTTTTCCCTTTACGATAACGTGCTCATGAACTTCCATGTCGCCCATGGAGGGGTTCTGATCGCGGAGGCGGCACTCGAAGTGTCCCTTGCCGCGCCGAAACAGCGACAACTTATGGAAATCGGCACCCGCATGTCGCAGACGCTGACCCAGAAAATGCATCTGCAACGAAATGTAATAGCCATCGAAATGAGAGTCTCGAATCGACTCGCGGAGCTCTGAAGCCAACTCCGGGGTGAGCGCTTCATCAGCATCCAGGAGAAGCACCCAGTCATAAACCAAAGGAAGCGTATCTAGTGCCCACTGACGTTTTTTGGGCCATCCGCCGTGATAGTAAAACTGGACCACCTTCGCGCCGAAAGAACGGGCAATTTCAACTGTGTCATCGCTGCTTTGAGAATCGATGACGTAGACCTCGCCGGCTTCATATATCGAAGCCAGGCAACGAGACAAATTGTGCGATTCATTGCGCACGGGGATGATAACGCTGATCGGCAAAAGATGATCAGGTTTGACGGGCTGCAATCTCTGGAGAACTTGCGTTTCGAGGGTCATCGATTCTGCGATCATGCTACCGGCCATCTCGAGCAGAGCATATTGACATGCAAGATGCGAGCGGCGGCTTAAGCCGCTGGACTGACTTCCGCGGCACGTCGACCAGCGTAGAACAACGACCTGACGTAATTGTGCAGTCTTTGCGGCCAGTCGCGGCGCATGCATGGCTTCTCAAGAAGCAAGAAATAGCACCCGCAAACTGCCACGACTGCCCCGCCGACTAGGAAGAACTGAAGCAGGAAATACATCCAGAACGGCTGACCGGCGCCAAGGTTTTTGGTGAAGCGCCCTACGACTGAGATCACTTCATAGTGGATGAGGTAAATGGAGTAGCACATGCCTCCTATAGCGGTGATCCATGGGGCCGAGAAGCAACGGCGCGTCAGAGTGCCTTGCAGAGCCGCGCAATAGAGCAGCAAGATCAGGAACGGGAACAGCCAACGAGTGAGCTGATCGGATTGCAGCAGGGCGATCAGCCCCGGCCAGCCGATGAGGGTGATCGCATCCCAGTAGAAACCGGATCTCCGATCCGGTTTCCAGTCCGCAACAAAAAGATCTGCCACCAGAAAACCCGCAAGGAAATACTGCATATAAGCCAGAATGGAGAGCGCCATACGAGCATCACGCAAGAAAAAATTCTGAGCTGCGCTAAATGCGATGATCATTGCAATGAGCAGACTACGTCGAAGGCCCTTGCGTGGGACTGCAAATAAAAGAGTGAGCAATGGCACCAGTGAATAGAACTGCACCTCGATTTCAAGCGACCAAGCCACTCCGATGATGGGGCTGGCGTGTCCGTAGATGACATTGTGCAAAT
>Ga0187777_10000598_pt1 | contig 24261 bp, 25 predicted proteins | sample 1015_Q2_SP5_10_M_FD_132416 | JGI IMG/M metagenome (GOLD analysis project Ga0187777, IMG submission 132416) | Tropical peat soil microbial communities from peatlands in Department of Meta, Colombia - 1015_Q2_SP5_10_MG | ecosystem: Environmental > Terrestrial > Soil > Wetlands > Peat | place... | reverse complement strand
GCCACGCTCAATGGCCTCTACATGGTGGACGGCCAGCAGCATGTCGACCACCAGACGCGGATCGAGCACGCCAAGCCGAACTGCTTCAGCCGGGAGCTGTACAAGGGAATTCTCGACGGCGAGTCGCACGGCGTGTTCAACGGCAAAGTCTACGTCCAGCCAGAGGCGCAGAAGACCGACGGAAAGCAGACGAACGCCAATCTGCTCCTCTCCAACCGGGCTCGCATCGACACCAAGCCGCAGCTCGAGATCTTCGCCGATGACGTCAAGTGTACGCACGGTGCGACCGTCGGCCGTCCCGATGAGACGGCGCTCTTCTACATGAAGAGTCGCGGCATCTCGCGCGATCTCGCGCGACGCCTCATCACATATGCGTTCGCCGCCGACGTCCTGGAGACGATCGAGCTCGTGCCGGTGCGGGAGCAGCTGGAGGCCTTCACGCTGGCGCGGTTCGCTCCGACCGCGGCCTGACGACGCTGCGCGCCGGGTCGCATCCGACTGGATCGTGGTGACGAGGGGAGCGGAGGATGCGTACGAGCGTGCGGCGCGAGCGAGCGATGTGCCACTCGATGGCTCGCTCGGCGTTACCACGGCCTCGGGGAGGCGCATCTGTCTCCTCAACGTCGACGGGGAGGTGCTGGCGGTGAGCAACGACTGCACGCATCAAGCCTTCCCCCTCTCGGAGGGGGTCGTACTTCCGGGGGCACGACTCGAGTGTGCCTGGCATGGCGCGCAGTTCGACTGCCGGACGGGGGAGGTGCTGCGTGGCCCGGCCGTCGAGCCGCTCGAGCGCTACGCCGTGCGTGTCGAGGGGGATGACGTGCTCGTCGGCCCGGCACTGCCATGAGCGGACGCCCGACTGGACCGCTCGCGCCGCGCGCGGACTTTCCCCTTCTCGCCGCCTCTCCGCAGCTCATATACCTCGACTCGGCGGCCACCAGCCAGAAGCCGCGTGCGGTACTCGATGCAGTGCGCCACTTCTACGAGCACGACTACGCCAATCCGCACCGGGGCGCCTACGCGCTGAGCGTGCGGGCGACTCAGCGCTATCGCAGCGCCCGGGAGCGTGTGGCGCGCTTTCTCGGCGTCGCCGACGCCGATACGCTCATCTTCACCCGCGGCACCACGGAGTCGCTCAACCTCGTCGCGTCATCGTGGGGGCGGACGCACGTGAATGCCGGCGACTCGATCGTCGTCACCGGCGGCGAGCACCACGCGAATTTCGTCCCCTGGCAGCAGCTGGCGCGGGAGCGGGGGGCGGAGCTGCGCATCGTCGACCTCGACACGGAGGGTCGAATCGATCTCGGTCGCCTTCGGGGCGCAATGGGTTCGCTGACCCGGATCGTCGCCTTCGCCCACGTCTCGAACGTGCTGGGGACGATCAATCCGGTGAGCGAGATCGCCGCGCTCGCCCGCGCCGCCGGCGCGGTCAGCGTCTGCGATGGCGCGCAGGCCGTGCCTCACGCGGCGGTGACGATCGACGCGCTGGGCGTGGACTTCTACGCCGCCAGCGGCCACAAGATGCTCGGCCCCATGGGGATCGGCATTCTGGTCGGTCGGCGCGAGCGCCTGGACAGCATGCCGCCGTACATGATGGGCGGCGACATGATCGAGTTCGTCGGGGACGACGAGACCACCTGGAACGCCCTCCCGCAGAAGTTCGAGGCGGGGACACCGAACGTCGCCGGCGCCGTGGGGATGGCGGCGGCCTGCGACTACCTGGACGGCCTCGGTATGGCGCGCGTTCGGGCGCACGAGCAGGAGCTGACGGCGCTCGCCTACGACGCCCTCACGTCGGTGGCCGGCCTCCGCCTCTACGGCCCACCCCCGGACAAGCGCGCCGGAGTGCTGAGCTTCACGCTCGAGGACATCCACCCGCACGACCTTTCCTCGATCCTCGACGCGCGCGGCATCTGCATTCGTGCCGGGCATCACTGCGCCCAGCCGCTCATGCGCCGCCTGGGCGTGCCGGCGACGGCGCGGGCATCGTTTTACGTCTATTCCGGCGACGACGACATCGGCGCGCTGGTCGACGGCCTCAGGTACGCGCGGAGCCTCTTCGGCTATGCCATCGCCTGACGACGCCCTGACGGCGGTCTATCGCGACCTGCTGCTCGACCACTTCCGCCGGCCGCGCAACAGCGGGGCACTCGAGCATCCCGACGTCGCCGTGCATCAGCGCAATCCGCTCTGCGGCGACGAGATCGAGCTCCAGCTCGCCTTCGACGGCGATGTCCTGCGCGACGTTCGCTTTCGCGGGCAGGGGTGCACGATCTCTCAGGCCTCGGCGTCGATGATGACGCAACGCTTGCAGGGGAAGAGCGTGGCGGAGATCGAGGAGGTGGCTCGCCGATTCACCGCCATGCTCCACGGCGATCGCGAGGCGGCGGTCGATCCCGCCCTCGGCGACCTCCGGTCCCTCGCCGGCGTCGCCCGACTTCCGGTGCGGCTCAGGTGCGCGCTCCTCGCCTGGAGCGCCCTCGCCCAGGGGCTGAGCGAGCGACCGGTGGATCAGAAGCCGGAGTAGCCTCTCGGCGTGCGGCGAAGGCCTTCACACAGCGTCCCGCGCTACGACTCTCCACCCCCGACGTAGGCCTCCGCCTCGATCTCTACCAACATCGCCGGATCGATGAGCCGGCTCACCTGCACCATGCTCGTCGCCGGGCGGATCTCGCCGAAGACCTCGCCGTGCGCCCGTCCCACCGCCTGCCACTGCGCATCGATGTCGGTGACGTAAATTCGCGTGCGCACGACATCCGTCATCGACGCTCCCGCGCGCTCGAGCGCGCTGCGGATGTTAGCGAGCGTCTGGACGGCCTGCGCGTACGGATCGCCGGCGCCGACGAGCGTCCCGTCGGCGCGTGTCGCCGTCGTCCCTGAGACGTGCACGTGGGCGCCCACCCGAACGGCGCGGGAGTAGCCGACGATCGGCTCCCACTTGGTACCGCTGGACACGAGTTTGCGCATTGGGGGCCGCGGGCTGGTGGTTAGGAGCTAGTCGCGGCCTCTCGCCGAGTCGAGCCGGTCAGCAGAGATGGACCGCCATCGCCTTGAACGATGCCCACATCTGGTCGCCGGCGCGAATGCCGAGGTCCCGGGCGGATCGGGTCGTCAGCGACGCGACGAGGGGAGTCCCTCCAACATCCAATGTCACGCGAGTGAGCGCGCCGAGTGTGGCGATCTCGCTGACTTTGCCGACGAAACGATTTCGCGCCGAGCTCAGAGCAGGATCGTGCGACAGGACGACCTCACCTGCACGAATGATCGCGTGCGCCGGCCCCGGCACCCCGTCGCCGACGGTGTAGATCGTCATGCGGCCAGTGCGAAACTCGATCGCCTTGTTCTCGTGCGTCAGCTCCCCCGATTCCCCCGGCAGCCAGTCGGGGGGGAGCTCGGGCAAGACTCTGACCTCGCCGGCGAAGACATTTTCGGCGCCGAGAAACTCGGCGACGTAGGGAGTGGCCGGCTTCTGGAAGACTACTTCGGGTGGGCCTGACTGGAGCACGCGCCCACGATCGAGGAGGATAGCGACGTCGCCGAGGAGGCCGGCCTCGGCAAAGTCGTGCGTCACCTGGAGCACCGTGAGGCCGAGCTCGCGGTGCAGCGTGCGGACTTCACCGCGCACGATCGAGCGCCGACGCGGGTCCAGGGCGCTGAACGGCTCGTCGAGCAGCAGTACGGTGGGGCGCGTAGCCAGCGCGCGAGAAATGGCGACGAGTTGGCGCTCTCCACCGCTCAGCCCTCGGACGGCGCGCCCAAAGAGCTCGGCGGCACCGATGCGGCGAGCGATCACGAGAGCGGCCGCGGCATCCGGCGCGCCGTAAGCGACGTTCTCCTCTACCGAGAGGTGAGGGAAGAGGTAGCCATGCTGGTAGACGAATCCGACCCGCCGCTGCTCCGGCGCCAGCCCTTTCGCATCCTGGCCGTCGAGGGTGAGCGTGCCGCTGGTCATCGGGGTGATCCCCGCGATCGTCTCGAGGAGGGTCGTCTTCCCAGATCCGGCGGGCCCGATGACGACGCCGTAGCCGCCGCGAGGGACGGTGAAGCTGACGTCGGCGAGGGCGAAGCCGCCGACGCGGGCGCCGAGGGCGCGGGCTTCGATCACGCGGTGACGCCGGCGCCTCGTTCGGCGCGAAGAGCTCGGAGGGCGAGCAGGGGCAAGAAGGCGAGCAGCACCAGCACCGCCGCCACCGGCAGTGCTTCGCTCAAGCCGAAGGAAGTAAAACGATCGTAGCTCAGCACGCTCGCCACTTTCGGGTTGTAGGTCAGGATCACGATCGCACCGAACTCGCTCACAGCGCGCGCCCACATCACGACCGCTGCGGCAATCAGCCCGCGCAGCGAGAGGGGGAGGGTGACGCGCCGGAAGGCGCGCCAGGGTGTATCGCCGAGGGTCCGCGCTACCGACTCGAATCGAGTGTCGACGCGTCCGAACGCCTCCCGGGCGGCACTGACGTAGAGCGGCGACGAGACAAAGAGCATCGCGCACACGATGCCGAAGGGCGATCCGACGACGCGAAGGCCCGCGCTCAGAAGCGCGCCACCGACTGCGCTCTGCCGGCCCAGGACGAGAAGGAGCGCGATGCCAGCCACCGGATGCGGCACGAGCAGGGGGAGATCGAGAAGCGCCGCAAGGATGGACTTGCCGTGGAGGTCCCGACGATCGAGGAGATAGGCGATCGGCGTGCCGCCGGCGATCCCCAAGAGCGTGGCCGCGGTGGCCGTGACGGCAGTCAGCCCGAGCGCGGAGCGGAGCTCGGCATCGACACCAAGTCGTGCAAGCCCCGATACCCCTGACGAACCGACGAGCTGCGCGAGTGGGGCGGCCAGGAAGACCAGGAGCAGCGAGCCCCCGAGCGCGGCAAGCACCGTCGCCAGGCGGTGGGTCGCGGTCACCGTCCGATAGGGCATGGAGGAAAGTGCGCCCCGAGTCGGCGCCCGGGAAGCGCTACCTGCCCGTCGTGACCGCCAATATCGACGCCGGCGCGCCGCTCCCGACGAGTATCGGCTTGTCGAGCACATCGAGCATCTGCGCCCGTTGTACGCCTCGCCCCGCCGAAGACAGGAGGTAGGCGAGGAACTGCTCCGCCAGAGCGCGATGCGGTGCGTTCGTCGGAATCGAGGCACCGAAGATGATCGGCTCCCCCTTGATCACGATCGTGTCAGCGGGCGTGCTCCCGACCACGCGAACGCTGGCCGTCGCGTACGTATCCGTTTGGGCAGGGTCGCTGAGGTCGATCTGTGGGGGGAGCTTCACGTACTTGAGCCCGACCGATTGTGCCACCGACTCGTACTCCCACGCGTAGTCTAGCTCTCCCGTCTGAAGCAGAGCGACGAGGTCCGCCGACTTGGGCCGGATGTTCCGCTTGGAGACTGCCGCCGCAAGCTTGTTCGCCAGCCCCGGCTGCTTGTAGTAGCGCTCAGCCAACTGGAAGACCAAAAGTGTACGATACCCGGCGGGATCGAGATTGGGGTCAGAATGGCCGGATTCCACTCCCGGCATGGTGACGATGCGGTACCAGTTGTCGGCTGTGATCTCGCCCGCGTGCTTCGACTTGTCCGTGTAGCAGAGCACCATCCGATTGCGTGCGAACTGCACGTACCAGGTCGTGAACTTCGGCATCAGCAGCTGCGGGAAGACGTCGTAGTCGGCGAGCGCGATGATGTCGGGGATCTTCCCGAGCTCGGTGAGCTTGCGTGCCGTCTCGAGGCTCCCCGCGTTCTCTTGCTGCACGGTGATCTTTCGCCCGGCGGCGAAGGAGTCGGCGGCCGAACGGAGGGGGCGCGCCAGACTACCCGCATTGAAGATCACCAACACGTCATCGGCCACGCGGCGCGGCGCGATCGGCGTCGCCGCCATCGTGGCAACGCCGAGCACCAGAGAAGGGAGGAGCGACACGGCGCGGGCAGAGAGCCGCCGGGGGCTCATGGGCGCCCCCGAGAGCAGCGAAGAGCGCCCTCCGCCCGAGCGGCGACCCGCGCTAGGGCACGTTCGAGATCCTGATATCGCCTGACGAGCATGATTCCATCCAGTGTGAGACCGGCGCCTCCTCCCGCTGCTCCGCCGGCGCGCCGGATCACCAACGGGCATTCGAGCAACGACTCGAGATCTCGGATCCAGGCAATGGCGTGACGGTAGCCGATGCCGAGCGTGAAGGCAGCCCGCCTCACCGATCCCTCGCGGCCGATCTCGCCGAGGAGCCGGATGACACGAGGAGCGAGCACCTTCTTGCCATCGAGCTCCACGACCAGCCGTGCCCGCGCTCGTGCTCCATTCCGCCAGAGCGCGACCCCCGGCGGAAGGACGCCGCCGCAGTGGATGCGGCCGCGCTCAGAAGTTGGCGATGACCTGGGCGACGAACTCATTGTTCGGGACCTCCGTCGGGCTCTCCGATTTGATGTTCCAGTCGAGCAGGAGCCGCAGGTTCTCCTTCGGAGTCACGAAATTGAGACCGAGCACACTCCATCGCTGCCGCATTGCCACCGGCCCGCCAGTCGACGCCTGCGTGTTGTCGTACTGCTCCCACTTGTACACGCCCTCGAGCCAGGGAAGCACTTTGTACGATGCCTGCACGTAGCCGCCATTGGCGTCCTGCGACACCCCCGCCGCCGCCGGTGCCGTTCTGTAGATGGCCTCCCCCTCGACAATGAGGTCGTGCCAGATAGCGCGCGCATCGTATCCCCAGAGATGCGTCCCCGCCTGATTGCCCACCTTTCCGGCGAGCGCCAGCCAGGGGAATGGCTGCAGGGTCAGGCGCGCGATGTAATACTCGGCGTTGTCGGGATTGGTCGTCGCGTTAGGCCCGCTCCCCTGGGTGATCGAGAACGCCAACGTCACCCACTGCTTCCACCCGACCTGCCCCATGAGGCCGATGTCGCGCTTCGGGGACAGGCTGTCGACGACCTCCGACCGAAAGGCCGTCCGCAGATAGGCGAACGAGGTCAGATACTCGAGGCTGAACGGCTGCTTGAACTGCCCGATGATCACGGCGGGATGGAACTTCGCCACGCGGTAGGTGCTATCGGGGGGCGCCACCTCGACGTAGGCGTCGGTGGCGGTGAATCCGCTCACGCTCGTCCCCTTGAGCGTCCCCGCGACGCCGCTCGAGTAGTCCCCCTGCAGGCGAATCCCCACGAACTTGACCGGGGCGATCATCAGCGTCAGGCGCGCTCGATTGAGCTGGATGCCGGTGGAATCGTTCCGCTCCAAGAAGCGCACGGAGATGTAGCCGCTGAAGTTCGGCGACGTCGACAGCTTGCCGACATCGAGAACCGGCGTCGGCGCCAGCGGGTAGTACGAGAGGCCCTGCGCCGTGAGGCGCGCCGGCCCGAGCGAGAGCACGACAACGACCAGCAACGTCCAGAGGGATGCCTCGTGGCGGCGAGTCATAACGTGGGAGGGTTGGAGTCGTTATTACCAAGTGGGAACAACGGCTAACATGGCGCCCACTAAAGCCGGCCGCAAGCACGCTCCCCACGCCTTAGATTCCCGGCACCTCGCCCAGCCTTGGTCACCCCCACCGCCTTCCCCCTCCGCCTCCCGCCCGTATCCACGGCCGCGTGCCTGACTCCGCCCTGCTCGTCGAGCACATCACCAAGCGCTTCTCCGGACACGACGCCGTTCGCGATCTCTCGCTAAGCGTCCCGCGCGGCACCGTCTACGGACTTCTCGGCCCCAACGGCGCCGGGAAGACGACCACCATTCGTATGGTGCTCGACATCCTGGCGCCCGATGAGGGGCGGATCCTGATCCTCGGGCGAGCGAACACTGACGACGCCGTGCGGCAGCGCGTCGGCTACCTCCCGGAAGAGCGCGGGCTCTACAAGAAGATGCAGGTGCGGCGCATGCTGCGGTTCCTGGCCGAGCTGAAAGGCGTGCCGGGGCGGGAAGCGGACCGACGAATCTCGCGTTGGCTCGAGCGCTTCGGATTGATCGAAAACGGCCGCGATTGGGGACGGGCGCGGGTCGATGAGCTCTCCCGCGGGATGCAGCAGAAGGTCCAGTTCATCGGCGCGCTCCTCCACGAGCCTGAGCTGGTCATTCTCGACGAGCCATTCAGCGGGCTCGATCCGATCAACGCGCAAGCGCTCAAGGACACGGTCGTCGACCTCCGCCGCGAGGGGCGGACGGTCGTCTTCAGCACGCATCTCATGGACAACGCCGAGCGGCTGTGCGACTCGATCTGCATCATCGCCCGCGGCGAGCGACAGCTCGAAGGGGAGCTGGCGACCGTGAAGGCGCAGCACGGCGGGCGCCACGTGGCTCTCGAGCTCGCATCGGGCGATGCGGCGCGCGCCGTGGCCATGCTCCACGACGCCTCGGTCGTGCGCACGCTCGACGACTCCAACCGCTCCTTCGAGCTCGAGCTCGCACCCGGCGCCGATCCCCAGGCTCTTCTCCGGCGGATCCTCGACGCCGGCGCGCGCGTCGAGCGCTTCGAGATGGTGCGACCCTCTCTCCACCGTATCTTCCTCGACGTCGTCGGCGCGACCGATGTCGAGGCGGGGATGAGCGGTCATGGGTAAGCTCCTCACCGTCCTCCGCCGCGAGTACACGGAGCGGGTCCGCTCGCGCTGGTTCCTCATCAGCACCGCGCTCGGCCCGGTCTTCTTCGCCGCGATCGGCGTGCTGCCGCTCGTCCTCGCGTCGCGCACCAGACCATCGCCCGATCTCTCCCACATCGTGGTGCTCGACGCGACCGGCACCGACCTTGGCCGGCGGGTGGCCGGCGAGCTCGCCGGAGGGATCGCCGCCCCCGAGTCGCAAGCGATCGTCAGAGCGGTGACTCCGGATGCTCTGGCCCGGGCCGAGTCCACGGCCACGCACGACGTCATGGCGGGGGAGAGCGGCCCCCTCGGATATCTCGTCCTCGACAGCGCGACTCTCGCTGGCACGGCGGCCCGCTACGCCGGGCGCAATGCCTCCTCGCTCATCGATGTGAAGCGGATCGAGGACGCGGTGCGTCAGAGCGTGCTCGCTCTCCGTCTCGAGGGAGAAGGGCTCGAGCCCCGCCGGATCAAGGCGCTCACGGACTTCCAGCTCGACATGCGCGCCGAGCGCCTGACAACGCGCGGTCGGGAAGCCGGCGGGCTGGCGAGCGCGCTCTTCGCCTACCTGCTCGCCTTTCTCCTCTACACGATGATCGTGATCTACGGCCAGCAAATTCTGCGTGGCGTGATGGAGGAGAAGACGACGCGAGTGGCAGAGGTCATCGTCTCCAGCGTCTCCACCGATACGCTGCTCACCGGGAAAGTCGTGGGTGTGGGCGCTGCCTCCCTCACCCAGATGCTCCTCTGGACCGCCGGTGCGCTCGCGATGCTCGAGCTCCGACGCCCGATCCTCGCCCGCTTCGGCATTCCGAACCCCACCGTCCCGCTCCCTCACATTTCGGCGGCGGTGGCGGTCGTCCTCGTGCTCTTCTTCGTCCTCGGCTTCATCCTCTACGCCGGACTCTTCGCCGCCGTCGGCGCCACTGTGAGCAACGAGCAGGACGCGCAGCAAGCATCGCTCCCGGTGATGCTGTTGCTCATTCTGGCGATCATCTTCGTGCAGCCGATTCTCCTCGAGCCCACCGGGACGCTGGCGCGCGTCATGTCCTGGCTTCCCTTCTCGGCGCCGATCCTGATGCCGCTGCGCATGACGATAATTCAGGTCGGCTGGGGCGAGATTCTGGCGACGCTCGCCGGCGTCGCATTCGGATGCGCCGCCACCGTCTGGCTTGGCGCCCGGATCTATCGCGTCGGGCTCCTCATGTACGGCAAGCGCCCCACGCTGCGAGAGCTGGGGCGCTGGGTGCGGCAGGCGTAACGGGAGGCGAGCGACGCGTGCCTAGAACGGGCCCCACGGACCTTCGCGGTGACTCAGCGCGCGGTCCGTCCGTCGCTTGAGCTCCGCCGCAGCCGTTCGCCTGCGGTTGCTCACCCCCAGAACGAAGGTCCATGCCCCGGCAACGGCGAGGAGCCCCCAGGAGATCACGTACGCCCGCGTGACCGTCGTGACATCGACCGGCGGGAGTCCGAGCGGGCCCAGTCGCTCGTTCAGGTGCGCAGCCGGGGTCGCGGCGAGAACGAGAAGAAGGGCGCCGAGCATGAAGAGCCAGAAGGCGACGCGAGCGAAGAATCGGGGCACGGCGCCCAGCGGGGGATAGCGGCGGCTCCGCCGCACCAGGATCAGCGAGAAAGCGATGCCGGCGACCCATTGGACCGCGCCGAGGACAGGGATGAGAGAGCGCATCGCCAATCGCGCCTGACCTCGGGTTGCACCGCGGTGTGCGACGTGCGGCCCTCATGGCCGCACGCGCTGTCAGCAGAAAGCGTCGAACGCGCCGATGAGGTCCTGCGCGATCACGTCCGCGCTCCGCCCCTCGATCTGAGAGCGCTCGAGCATGTACACCAACCGACCGTCCTTGAAGAGGGCGATCTGGGGTGACGACGGCCGGTAGCCGGTGAAATAGCTTCGCGCGCGATTCGTCGCGTCGGCGTCCTGCCCGGCGAAGACGGTCGTGAGAGTGAGCGGGCGCTTCGGATTGCGCAGGGCGAGGGCTACGGCAGGGCGTGCGTTCCGCGCGGCGCATCCACAGATCGAGTTGACGACCACCAATGTCGTCCCGCTCACGGCGGCGAGGGTGGCATCCACATCGGCGGCGGAGCGCATTTCCCTGACGCCGAGCCGGGTCAGCTCTTCGCGCATCGGCGCGACAACGCGTTCATCGTACATCATGCTCGGGCGACGAGTAGAGGGTTTGTCGCGGAGCTCTCGAGTGACCGGCGGTCGATCGGCAGGTCACTCGTCGCTTTCGCCGCGAACGAGGGCGAGAATCGCCGTTTGCGGCACGACGAGATACCGCTCGTTCTCAAAGGTGATCTCCACGGCGGCTCGCCGGAAGAAGAGCGCATAGTCGCCTTCGCGTGCCTGCATGGGGACGAATCGCGTCTCCCGCGCACCGGTCCGCCACGGCTCCTCGCCCAGATCCCCAGGATCGGGCATCGGCAGCCCGGGCCCCGTGGCGACGATCCGCCCGCCCTGCACGGCCTGGCTGTCCACCGCCGTCGGCGGCAGATAGAGGCCGACCTTCGACCGCTCCTCGCCCTCCTCCAACGCGATGAGCACGCGGTCGCCGACGACGATGAGGTGCTTTCCCTTTCGCCTCATGACGGGGAGGGGGGAAGTGGGGGATGTAAGCGGGCGGTGCGGGTGACGGACGCGCCAGATGATCCACGGGAGCCGTCGTGGCCCCGCGGGTCAATCTAGCGCGCCGACCCCGAGCGATGCACGGGGGCAACGCGCCGGTCAGCGATGCGCGTGCCTGAGGGTGTCGGTGCGCGCCGTCGAGGCTCGGCGATCGTGCCGGACGAGCGCGTAGCGCACGGATTGCACGACCGCGGCGAGCACGAGCGAGAAGCTCAGGATCGTGATCGTTCGAATGACCGCGATGTCGCTCATGAATCCGGGCCAATCCGCCCACGTCAGGCGACCCGAGCCCCAGCGCTCGAGGGCGAGGGCGGTGAGCACGAGGCTCACCAACGCCTCGGTAGCGCACTCGGTCAGCGCGAAGAGCGGGGCGCGCCAGATCCACTGCTTGACCGTGTGATTCCCCAGATAGGCGGTGGTAAAGCCCATCAGGATCACGATCGACACGACGACGGCGAGCACCAAGAGGAGCCCGCCCGAGCCGATGCTGCGAGCGATGAAGAGCTGTCCATACAAATGCGTCACCACACCGGCGGTCACGGCCATGGCCGGCAGGCGTCGAGCGAACCGCTGGATCGCCGGATCGTCGAGCGAGAATTGGGTGACGTGCTGCGGAAAGAAGGGAGCCATGGGGTCCTACCTAAGTCTGGCGTCCTGATAGCCGAGGGGGAAAGGGCTGAAGGTTGCTCGCACTCACATGCGAACCCCTTGATTCCCGCTAGGCTTGACCTCGCCGGGGTGTCCCGGGGTACAACTGCTGGAGACGCTCGCCCGGCGGCACGGCCTCGAGCGAGGGCTGGCTGTTCTCCTTGCGGTCCCGGAGCTGCTTAGTCAGGCGATTCATCTCCTCGAACGCCGCCGCAGCGCGCGTTTCGGCGTCCTGACGCATCATCTGGAGGCGGCGAAGCCGCCACGCGATGAAGAGCGCGCAGGCGAGAGTGACGACGAACAGGAGCCCGACAGAGAGTAATTGCTTGGCAGCCACGAGGTTCCTCCGGTGATGACACGATCGGCCTCGGGCGAGAGCAACGGCGCAAGGCGCCGGGACTGGCCACAGACGCCCCGACTCCGTCCCCCGGGAGGCCGCCGGAGCCCCGGGTGGACATCCCTAAAATCGTCACGCCGCTGGCCCAATCGGTGACCGCCGTCACAGCGCGACGGCGCGCCATGCGTTGCGAAGGCTCGCTTGGCGCGTGATCTGTAGGAGGCGTGTCGCGTGACGATGGGCACACGCCAGGGCGACGGTCGGATCCGTCCCCGCCAAGACCGTCGCCGCTTTGAGACGGAGGTACCACCACATGCGGGAGCAGTGGCAAGACCCCGAAGACGCGGGGGAGGCGTGGCGCGGTGACCAGCACCAGGCGCCCGAACTCGCCTATGGCGATGTCGACGCCTGGCGGGGCGAGGAGCATCTCGAGAGTGAAGACCCGTGGCGCTCGAGCTCCGACGCCAACGAATGGCCGGAGTGGGACGCCGGACCCGAGTACCACATGTGGAAGAAGCGGGCAGACGAAGACAACTGATCCTGCTCGTTCTCTCCCTGTCCCTCCCGTCTCTTCCTCTCCCTCCCGACGTCCCACCAGCTAGCGCGCCCCCTCTCCTGTGCGCGCGATCGGGCCGCTGTCACCGAATGACGTGCCCGATGCGATTCCAGCGGATTCGCCAGTCGTACCAGTCGAACGAGATGTAGATGAACATCGGCTTCCCGCGCAGGTTCGCCCGGGGCACGAAGCCGTAGTAGCGCGCATCCTTCGAGTGGTAGCGATTGTCTCCCATGCCGAAGTAGTGGTCCGGTGGCACGACGAACGGGCCCCAGTTGTCGTGCGTCGGTTCGGCGGGGGGCGGGCCGAAGCGTGAGTGCTGCAGCACGACCTTCTTCTGCCAATCGAAGTCGCGGTTCGTCTCGTTCGCTCCCTCGGCGAACGTGTCGGTGCCGAATCCCTGGCGCTGCGCGATCCCGTTCACAAAGAGGACGCCATCCCGCATGTAGAGCGTGTCTCCTGGAATGCCGACGAGCCGCTTCACCACCGTCGGCGTCAGGTCCTCCGGTTGATCATACTGCGGGGGAGAGACGTAGACAGCGATACTTCCGCGCTTGGGATCCCCATATCCCGGGAGATTGGTATTGGTGAAGGGGATGTGCGGACCGTAGATGAGCTTGTTGACGAAGAGGAAATCCCCGACGAGCAGCGTCGGCTCCATGCTCTCGGAGGGGATGCGATACGGCTCGACGAGCAGCGTGCGAATCGTGAACCAGATCGCGAGAATGATCGCGAGGGACTTGAGCAGCTCGCGGGCGTCGAACTTCCGCTTTCCGCGAGACTCGCGACGAGCCGCGCTGACCACGTTGGTCGAGCTGCGCTTTCGGGGGGACTTCTTTTCGGGGGCGACAGCCATAGGGAGGGATGATAGGCGGCGCATTCGCCGGTGTCCAAAATTCTCCCGGCGCGCACACACCGCACAAGTGCACCGAGGGGGCGACTCCTCATGGGAGATCGCCCCCTCGGTGCATCACGCGGCTTTCGCCGAGCTATTTCATGTGCCGGCTGACGAGCTTCGTCATCTCGAACATCGAGACCTGCTTCCGGCCACCGAAGATGGCTTTGAGCCTCTCGTCGGCGTTGATGTTGCGCCGTTGCTTGGCATCCTGAAGGCCGTTGCGCTTGATGTACGCCCAGAGCCTCTTCGTGATCTCGGTGCGAGGCAATGCACTCGCCCCGACGACAGCGGCCAGCGCAGCATCGGGCATCATCGGCCTCATGAACGCCGGATTCGGCGCGCGCTTGCGTGCTGCCTTGCGTGTAGCCTTGCGGACCTTCCTCCGAACTTTTCTCGCCGCTTTGCGCACGGCCCTTCTCACCTTCCGCTTAGCTCTTCTCTTGGTTGCCATCGATCGCTCTCCGATTGATGAAGGAATCGCGTTCAGAGGGGAACGTGTCCGTCACGGGCAAAAAGTACAAGCGTCCGAGCGGGAATCAAGTCTGTCGACCACATCTTCGCTCTGCGTTCCCTCTCTGTGGGCACCGCTCTCTCCCTCGCAGCCCTCCGCTGAGGAGGGTAGATTCGCGTCGGAATGGATCCGCTCCAGCACGACCCGGCGTACTCTGCTGAGGGGCCCGACACGACGACGGGGGAGCCGGGCGCGCGTCCCACGCGGCCGCCGTCGAGCGTGAGCGGCCGGGGCGACTCCATCGATCGCGACCTCCTCCAACTCATGGCGACAGGCGACGAGACCGCGCTCGGCAAGCTGTACGACCGCTGGGCGCCGCTCGTCCACGCGCTCGTGATTCGCGTGCTCGGAGACGCCGACGAGGCGGAGGAGGTCGTGGAGGAGACCTTCTGGCAGGCGTGGAAGCAGGCCGCCCGCTATGAGGGGACGCGGGGCGCCGTCTCGACGTGGCTCACGACCATCGGCCGGAGCCGTGCCCTCGACCGCCTTCGTGCGCGGCGCCGGCGTCCCGAGGATACGTGGACGGCGCTCGCCGAGAGCGAGGCGGACGCGACGGCGCGCGCACCCAGCGGCGCCGAAGATCCACTCGCCAAGGCAGAGACATCAGAGCGGCGCGCCATCGTCACGAGGGCGCTCGCCGCTCTCCCGCCGGAGCAGCGTGAGGCGATCGAGCTGGCATACTACGGCGGCTACAGCCACTCCGAGATCGCCGCGCGCACCGGGCAGCCGCTGGGGACGATCAAGACGAGAGTGCGGCTCGCCATGGAGAAACTTCGCCAGAGCCTATCCATGTACCGGGAGCGAGAGCGATGATGCGCGAGATCGATCACGCGGAAGCCCGCGAGCTGCTCGCGCTCGACGCATTGGACGCGCTCTCCCCCGAGGACCGGGCGTCCCTCGAGGCGCACGTGCGGGGATGCGACGAGTGCACGCGGGAGCGCGCGTCACTCGGCGAGACGGCGGCGCTTCTCGCTCTGGCGCTGCCGCCGAGCGCAATGGACGCCGATCGCAGCGCGCGCGTGCGCGCGCGCCTGATGGCGCGGGCCGCGGCGGATCGCGGCACGGCACCGGGTGGAGCAGGCGGCAGTGACGTGCGCCCGTCGACACCGGGCACCCCGGTCACACCGCTCCGTGCGCGCGAGCGGCCGCCCACGGGGCCGGGGGTCGTGCGCACTCTGGCCGCGGCGGCGATCGTGATCCTCACCGCCGGCTTCGCGTCTTGGGCGCTCGGCGAGCGGCAGCGGAACGCCGAGTTGCGGCGTGAGCTCGCCGCACAACACGACGCGCGGCACGCGCTGGAAGCGCAGATCGCCGCACGCGACTCGACCATTGCCGATCTGGTCGGGCCGCGGGTGAAGATCATCTCGGTCGAGCAGGGACCGACCCACCCATCGGCGCGCATGTTCTGGGACCAGCTCACGAACCGATGGACCTTCGTCGCGCACAACATGCCGGCGGCAGCGCCAGGGCGGAGCTATCAGCTCTGGCTCATCACGAAGGACAACCGGAAGGTGAGCGCCGGCACGTTCGCTCCGGAAGCGAGCGGCGAAGCGCGCCTGGCGGCGACCTACGCGCTCGGCGCCGACTCGCTGCTCGCGATCGCCGTTACCGTGGAGCCGCAGGGTGGCTCACCACAACCCACCACGACCCCGATTCTCCTCGGCAAGGCGGAGTAGCGAGCTCAGAGCGGTTGTCGGCGAGAGTAGCTGGGGGGCGTCGCGGCGCGGCGAGTGTCAGAGGCCGGACGAGAAAAGCCACGCCGCCGGCCCGGGGTTTGGAAGGTGATGCCACGCTCAAGGAGGACAACGACGTGACTCACACCACCGGGACGGCGGCGTCGCATTGTACGCTCGCCGAGCGCCAACCACGATACGAGGACCGCGTGCTGCACGCCCAGAGTTGACCAACTTCGCACAGCACTCGTACGTCCCGCGTACCGTGGTCGACGTCTGTTTTCACTCTGCCGCGGGCATGGATGAGGGTCGTTGGCGTGTCCGGAACCCTCCCGCACCTGCCTTCCCCCTGCTACCCCACCATTCGCCAACTGGTCCAGCGATCGATGGCGTGTGAGGGTTCGTCGCACATTCCGACGAGCTGTCGCAGAAGCGTCCGGGCTCCACGCGTCGTGCGTGGTGTGGGATGCGGCGACACACGCGGCGCACAGGTGCGCTTGTAGTCGCTCCATAGCTGCACATTCTGGAAGCGCGCGACGTACTCGTCGCCTCGCCCACCTCGGGAGCGAAGGCGCACCCTGTGGTGACGCCACGATTCGTCAGGCGGAGGCGTGGCGGATCCCGCCACACCGGTCGTCACACCTGCAGCCGATACCCCGTCTTGCGAACGGTCAGCAAGTGGCGAGGGTTGGATGGATCGTGCTCGAGCTTCCGGCGCAGCTCGGCCATGTGCGTGTCCACGGTGCGGCTGACAATGTCAGCCTCGTACCCCCACACCTCGTGCAGCAGCTCGTTCCGGGAGACGACCTGCCCGTTCCGCTGGATGAGCGCCATCAGCAGATCGAACTCCTTCGGCCGGAGCACCACGGGAGAACCGCCGCGCAGCACTTCATGGGTGGCCGGGCGGACCTCGATGTCGCCCACGTGCACGGGCGAGGCCGCCGCCGCGCGCTGGGCCTCGGACGGCGAGCGGTTGCGCCGAAGCAGCGCCTCGACGCGGGCGAGGAGCTCCATCAGCCCGAACGGCTTGGTGACATAGTCGTCGGCGCCCCAGCGGAACCCGCGCACCTTGTCGGCCTCGTCGCCCCGGGCCGTCAGCACGAGCACCGGCATCTGCAGTCCATCGGCGCGCAGCAGGCGCAGCAACCGGTAGCCGTCGAGCTTGGGAAGCATGAGGTCGAGGATCACCAGATCCGGCGTCGCCGCGCGGGCCTTCGAGAGCCCCTTCACGCCGTCGGCGGCGATCGAGACCTCGTAGCCTTCGAGCTCCAGGTTCGAGCGGAGCCCGACCGCCAGGTCGATGTTGTCTTCGACGATGAGAATGTGCGCCATCAGTCCCCCGTGGCGAGTGACACGCTCCCGGCATCGGCGCCGGGCGCGGCTGCGTTCGCCGTCACGGCGCGCGCATCCGGATGCTCCGGAACTGCGGAAGCGCGGGCGCCGGGGAGCTCGATCACGAATCGCGCCCCGCCGCCCGGCGCCGTGCCCACCCAGCACCGGCCTCCGTGAAGCATGACCAACTGCCTGACGACAGACAGCCCGATGCCGCTCCCGGTTGCTACCGACTCGTTTCCCCGCGGCAGCCTGATGAACGCCTGCCAGATTCGCTCGCGGTCGGCCGCCAAGACACCGGGGCCCTGGTCGTCGACCCAGATCCAGGCCTCGGAGCCGTGGAGCGCCAATCCCACCGTGAGCGTCTGGCCCGGCGGCCCGTACTTCACCGCGTTGTCGAGCAGGTTGAGGAGCATCTGCCGGAGCGCGCCCGGGTCTACCGGGGCTGTCACGTCCTCGAGAGTGGTGACGATCGTCGCCTCGTGCACCCGCGCCAGCGGAGCGAACGAGGCCGCCGCGTCGCGCACCAGGGGAGCCAGTGGCAGGGGGAGCGGCGAGATCCTCACCGGCCGGTGCTCGGTGCGCGAGAAGAGGAGGACGTTGTCCACCATGTGCGCCAGACGACGCGCCTCGCGCAGGATGACTTGAATCGCGTTCTCCTTCTCGGTCGATGAGCCGGCTCGCCCCAGGTGTAGTGTCTCGGCGAAGAGAAGGATCTGGGCCAGCGGCGTCCTGAGCTCGTGTGAGACGCTCGATGTGAAGTCCGATCTGAGCTGTGTCAGCTCCTGCGCCCGCCGCGACAACAGGAGCGCTGCCGCCACGAGCACCGAGGCGAGAAAGAGGAGCGCCGCCAGGAGCGGCAGGCGCGACCGCGGCACACCGCCGCTCAGGAGCTTCGCCGCAGCCTCGGGGCGCATGCCGAGCTGCACCGAGGGACCATCGGGAGCGAAGCGCCAGAGTGGAACGCGCGCGGCGTAGGTCGTGTCGACCGACTGCGCCGACTGGTAGAGCACCTCGCCATTGGCGTCACGGACGGTGACCGTGAGTAGCGAGTCGTTGTAGGCCCCGCGCGTCACCGCCTTCGGCAGCAGCTGCGCGCTCATCAGATGTGGCAGGACGCGATCGGAGAAGTGCCGGAAGGGCGTCGCGAATCCGTAGAGCATCGTCGGGACACCGTTGCGGCCGTACTTGAAGGTCATCAGGTAGAGCTGTGCCGACCCTCCGGCCGTATCGAGCACGACCCAGACCTGGTCGGGCCGTGGCCACTTCACCGCGGTCTCGACTGTCATCGAGTCGAAGTTGCGCGCCAACGAATCGATCAGACGGGTCCGCACCAGCGCGCCCGGGAGGCGGTCGCCTCGGAGCACCAGCGCGCTGTCGCGAAGCCGATAACTGAAGGCGAAGTCGGGCTCGGCATCCCAGCGGCACTTGCAGTCGTGGGAGGCGCGCGCAGCGGTCAACATCACTCCCGGGTCGTACACCTGGTCGAGCGTCGGCACCTGGCTCGCGCCTCCCACCGGCGCCAGGATCGCCACCGATCCGAGATAGAATCGATTGAACGCCTGGTCGGCGTAGCTGGAGGCGGCGAAGAGTGCGTAATCGCGAAGCGCGTCCTGGGCCGCTTCGCGGTGCGAGCGCGCCGCGCTCCAGGCTTCCCACGTCAGGGCGGCGGCGACCACGAGCAGCAGAAAGAGGACGGCGCCTAGGGGCCCGCTGGACGCACGACCGTCCGAGGGGCGGCCGGAGGTGGGTGAGGAGGCTTCGGAAGGCACACTCATCTTGAGCGAACAATGTGTGGCGGCTACTCACAATGCGAGGGCTTTCGTACCCTGCCCTGACGCTGCTCTGACCATTCAATGACAGCGTCCCAGGACCGGCGGCGGCACACCGCGGCGCCCCTACTGCAGCTGCGACAACATCCCCACGAAGAGCCGAAGTCCGAACTCCACGTTGGGAATCGAGACTCGCTCGTTGTTGCCGTGCACCTCGGTCAGAATCTCCGATTCCTCGATCAGGAAGGGCTCCACCCCGTAGGCCTGGATCCCCGCCTGGAAGTAGGTCGGGCGGTCGGTTGCTCCCGTCGCCAGGGGCGTCGTCACCGGGACGCCGGGGAGCAGCTCGGCGAGCACCTTCTCGACGGCGTGCACGAGCGCCGAGGTGGGGTCGGCGTTGTAGGCCGGCATGACCCCCGGGAGCGCCTCGATGCGGACGGCGGTGTCGGCGATCACGGCGGCCAGAGCGTGGCGGAAGGCGGTCGTGTCCTCGTCAGGCAGAAGCCGCACGTCGAGATTGGCGCTCGCCTCTGACGGGATGACGTTGGTGGCGGTCGAACCGACGAGGACCGTGGGGACGACGGTGTTCCGCATGCAGGCGTTGCGGTACGGATCGCTCAGGAGCCAGGCCCGCCCGCGCGACGTCTTAAGGGCGGCCGCCGGATCGGCGAGCCACGCCCGTTGCTCTCCCGTCGAGAGAGGCGCCAGCGCCTGGAAGTAGCGAGCGACCGACGGAAGGAGGCGCACCGGCGTCTGCCAGGCGGCGACGCGGGTGATCGCGCCGGCGAGGCGCGGCACCGGGTTGTCGCCGCGCGGGATCGAGCCGTGGGACTCGGTGCCGTGCACCACCAGACGAAGCCAGTAGGCGCGCTTCTCCGCGACGCCCACGGCGAACCAGCGGGTGCGCCCGTTCTCCGTTCGGGTCCCCTCTCCCTCCGTGACCATGAACTCCACGTCCTTCAGCAGGTCGCGGTGACGCGACACGAAGATCGTGGCCCCGCGCCCTTCTACCTCCTCGTCGGAGTTCGCGATGAAGACGATGTCACGCGTGAGTGGAACTCCGGCTCGCTTGAGGGCCACCATAGCCATGAGGTGGATGATCCCCTCGCCCTTCATGTCCTGAGCGCCCCGTCCCCAGACGTAGCCATCCTTCACCTCGCCGGAGAAGGGCGGGACCGACCAGAGCGATGGGTTCGCCGGCACGACATCCATATGGTGCACGAGCGCGATCGCGCGCTTCGATCCATCGCCCTTGAGTCGCGCGTAGAAATTCGCCCGCCCCGGTCCCAACTCGGCGGTGTCGAGGATCACCCCATCGATCCCCTCGCGGGCGAGGAACGCCTGCAGCCAGCGCGCGGTGAGCAGCTCGTTGCCGGGCGGGTTCGAGGTATCGAGCCGCAGATACTCCGACATCGCGCGGACGGCCTCGTCGCGCAGCGCCGCGAAGTCGATCGGCGCTCCGGCGACCGCCCCTCCCTGTGCATGGCCATCGGGCGGGAGGAGTGCGAGCCCCACGCCCAAGGCTGCCGACAATGTCAGTCGCCGGCGGATCGCCGGCCGGTGCGTGCGGGTCACCGACGCGGTTCCAGAGAGCGAAGGAGCTTGACCATCCGCACGTCCCATGGGTCGGGCGTGTCATCGTCCGGCGCCTGCTCGGTTTGCTGCGGCGTCTCGAGAATGAGCGGAACCCCCTTCGTCCGCGGATCGCGCAGCAGCCAGCGGAATGGCTCGAGGCCGATGTGCCCTTCGCCGATCAGCGCGTGCCGGTCACGGTTCGAGCCCAGCTCTCCCTCGCTGTCGTTGAGGTGGAAGAAGCGAGGCGGCTCCCCCGCGGCCTTCTCGAACTCGTCGAGCACGGCCCGCTGGGCGGCGGGCGAGGCGGCGATGTCGTGGCCGGCGGCGAAGAGGTGGCACGTGTCGAGACCGTATCCCGCGCGGGGGCGCAAGTCGTCAGGCACGCCGTCGAGAATGGCGCCTACCTCTTCGGCCGTTCGGCCCATGGTGAGCCCAGCGCCGGCCGTATTCTCCACCAGCAGGCGCGTGGGGCCGGGAACGGCGCGAAGCGCCGCCGTCATCGCGCGAGCGACCCGCTTCGCCGCCGCCGCCCGGTCGTGACCGGTGGCGGCGCCAGGATGAAAGCAGACCGCGCCCAGCCCGAGCGCCGTCGTGCGCTCCAGCTCTCGCTCGAGGCCGGCTCGCGAGCGCTGCCACTTGGTCTCGTCGGCGGTCGCCGTGTTGAGCACGTATGCCGCGTGCACGACCACGTGCTCGGGCGCGATCTTCGACTCGGCGAGCGCCGAACGGAAACGTTCCACCCGTTCCGGTCGGATCGACTGCTTGTCGCCGTAGTACGTCGGAATCGCCGTGAAGATCTGTAGTGCGGTCGCGCCGGCCTTCCCGGCCCGGCGGGCGGCGGCGGAGATGCCGAGGGCATCGCCGGTGTGGACTCCGATCAAACGGGCCATGTCGGTCTGGATTCTAGCTGACCGATGGCGGCACGGTTAGGCAGCGGGACGGCGCACGCGGGCTCACGCGGGAGCGTGGCCACCGAGGGCCGCCGCCGGTGCAAGGGCTCCACCCGGATTCGCATGTGGTGGCTGCGTCGTCCGCGGCTGCGTATGTTTGTGTGGTCGCGAGCGTCGGTCATGCGGCGCCCCGCGCCCCCACCTCGCTGACGGACCCTCGACCCCGACGTCCCATGGCTGCCCCTGTCGCCCGCCCCCCCAAGGCCCACCCCCGCTCGTCCGCGGAAGCACCCGCACCCGCGGATCGCGGCGCACCCGACCACGCTGCATCGGCCGGAGCGGTGGCCGTGAACGGCATCCGGCGTGTCCCCGAGCCGGTGAATGAGCCTGTGCGCTCGTACGCGCCCGGATCGCCGGAGCGCCGCGAGCTCAAGGCCCGCCTCACCAAGATGGCCGCCGAGCGTCCCGACATCCCTCTCGTGATCGGCGGCCGGGAGGTGCGAACCGGCGATGCCGCGCACGCGGTGATGCCCCACGACCACCACCACGTTCTCGCCGACTACCACATGGCCGCGCCGGCCGACGTGGCGGCGGCGGTGGACGCGGCGCGCGCGGCGCGGCGCGACTGGGCCAACTGGCCATGGGAGGACCGCGCCGCCGTCTTCCTCAAGGCCGCCGAGCTCCTCGCCACATCGTGGCGCGCCACCCTCAATGCCGCCACGATGCTCGGGCAGTCGAAGACCGTCTTCCAGGCGGAGATCGATGCCGCGTGCGAGCTCATCGACTTCTGGCGCTTCAACGCCGCGTTCGCACAGTCGCTGTACGAGCAGCAGCCGTTGAGCGATCAGTCGGTCTGGAATCAGAGCGACTACCGGCCGCTCGAGGGATTCGTCTACGCGGTGACGCCCTTCAACTTCACGTCGATCGGCGGCAACCTCCCGACCGCTCCCGCGCTGATGGGGAACACGGTCATCTGGAAGCCGGCGTCGAGCGCGATGCTGAGCGCCTACTACATCCTGCGCCTCCTCGAGGAGGCGGGGCTCCCGCCGGGAGTGATCAACTTCGTCGCCGGCGATGCGAAGACGATCTCGGAACAGCTGATCGATTCGCCCGACTTCGCCGGACTGCACTTCACCGGAAGCACGGGCGTCTTCAACGCGATGTGGGGGCGCATCGGAGCCAACGTGTCGCGCTACCGCGGCTATCCACGGATCGTGGGCGAGACCGGCGGAAAGGATTTCATCGTCGCCCATCGCTCGGCGGACCCGGCGGCGCTCGCGGTGGCGATCGCGCGCGGTGGCTTCGAGTACCAAGGGCAGAAGTGCTCGGCGGCGAGCCGTGTCTACGTGCCGGAATCGCTCTGGCCGGAGGTGCGCGACCGGACGGTGGCGATCATGGAGGAGATGCGGATCGGCGACATCGCCGACTTCCGCAACTTCATCGGCGCGGTGATCGACAAGAAGGCGTTCACCAAGATCAGCGAGTACATCACCGACGCGAAGCGCAACGCGACGATCGTGGCCGGCGGGACGGTCGATGGCGACACGGGCTACTTCATCCACCCGACGCTCGTCGAGACGCGCGACCCTGCGTACCGCCTCATGTGCGAGGAAATCTTCGGCCCCGTGGTGACCGCGAACGTCTACCCAGACGCCGCCTTCGCCGAGACGCTCGAGGTGGTCGACCGGACGTCGCCGTACGCGCTCACCGGATCGATCTTCTCCCGCGACCGCGCGGCGATCCGGCAGGCGAGCCTCGCCCTCCGGAACGCCGCCGGCAACTTCTACATCAACGACAAGCCGACCGGTGCGGTCGTCGGCCAGCAGCCGTTCGGCGGCGCCCGTGCGTCGGGCACCAACGACAAGGCGGGCTCGGTGCTGAATCTCGTCCGTTGGGTGAGCGCGCGGTCGATCAAGGAGACCTTCGCCCCTCCGCGAGAGTGGCGATACCCGTTCATGGCGAACGACGACGAGTAACCCGGGCTCGGGCCCGGCCTCTCCCGCTCATCCATGCTCGCACGCTTCTATACCGCCGACGTCTTCACCAACCGCCGGTTCGGAGGAAATCAGCTGGCCGTCTTTCCCGACGCCAGCGGGATTCCGGAGTCCGCGCTCCCCGACATCGCGCGCGAGTTCAACCTCTCCGAGACCGTCTTCGTCTACCCGCCTGACGATCCCCGGCACACACGGAGGCTGCGCATCTTCACCCCGGTGACCGAGCTACCCTTCGCCGGGCACCCCACGGTCGGCACGGCGTTCGTCCTGGCCACGCTCAGGGCCATCCCGCTCGACGAGCCCGAGACACGTATCGTGCTCGAGGAAGGAGTCGGCCCGGTGCCGGTGACGGTGCGCGTCGACAAGGGCGTGCCGACCTTCTGTCAGCTGACGGTGGCCAAGCTTCCGGAGTTCGGACCTCCCCCTCCAGGGCGCTCGCTTCTGGCGGACGTGTTGGGGATCGAGGCGACCGAGATCTCGGGCGGCATGTACTCGCCGCAGGCCGTCTCCTGCGGCCTGCGCTTCCTCTTCGTTCCGGTAAAGGACCGCGAGGTCGTGCGGCGGGCGCGCATCCGGCTCGATCACTGGGAGTCGACGGTCAAGTCGTACTGGGCGACCGACATCATGGTCTTCTCCCGCGACCCCGAGCGGACGGGCTCTGACATCCGGGCCCGAGCGTTCGTGCCGGGGCAGAACATCGTCGAGGATCCGGCGACCGGTTCCGCGGCCGCTGCGTTGGGTGGGTACCTGGGATCGCGCGAGTCCGGCGCCGACGGCGCGTTTCGCTATGTGATCGAGCAGGGATTCGAGATGGGACGGCCGAGCATCCTGGAGGTCGAGGTGGAGAAGGCCGGCAACGAGATCACGTCCGTTCGCGTCGGTGG